>Ga0209542_10006440_pt1 | contig 22845 bp, 21 predicted proteins | sample RifCSPhighO2_01_FD_184028 | JGI IMG/M metagenome (GOLD analysis project Ga0209542, IMG submission 184028) | Soil microbial communities from Rifle, Colorado - Rifle CSP2_plank highO2_0.1 (SPAdes) (version 2) | ecosystem: Environmental > Terrestrial > Deep subsurface > Rock core/Sediment ... | reverse complement strand
TGATATGGCCAAGCTGTTATTATTGATGGAGAGTGACTAATCTCTTTTTGATTTTTAGTTTGGTTTTTGGTTTGGCTGTTGGCGCGGGGATGGCGGCGCGTCTGCTGCGTCAGCCGGCTTTTTTGGGTCACGTGGTGGTGGGAATAGCTTTAGGTTTTTGGGGTATAACCGCCGGGGGTGAGATGCGCCAACTGTTCGATATCTTGAGTTCGGCGGGGATAATGCTCCTGCTTTTCCTGGTCGGTTTGGAGATGAATATTGCCGAAGTGAAGAAAATGGGCAAGGTAGCCCTGATTGTTGCCGCCGGCCAAATTCTGGTAACGATGGCTTTTTTTGTCGGGGTCTTTTCCTGGTTTGGCCTGGCGTTGTCGACCAGCCTTTTTTTGGCGCTGGTCGTTTCGTTCTCGAGTACGATTATCGTGGTTAAACTTTTGTCGGAGAAGCACGACTTGGGGAGTTTACCCGGTAAGGTAGCGGTGGCTCTGCTTTTGGTCCAGGATCTGGCGGCAATTGTGGCTTTAATTGTCTTTGGCGGCAGAATCGGTCCGCCGGCTGGCGGAGGGGTGGCTCCGTTACTGACCAAGGTAATTATTCTGGTGGCGTTTACGGCGCTTATATCAAGGAGTGTCATGCCGAGAATTTTGCACCGTCTGGCGAAGTCGACCGATGAATTGATTTTGTTTAGTCTGGCCTGGTGTTTTGTTTTGGCGGCGGTGGTGGCCTCGCCGCTCCTCGGTTTGTCGCTCCCGATCGGCGGCTTTTTGGCCGGGTTGGCCCTCTCCGGCAGTTTCGAACACGCCCATATCGCGACCAAGATCAAACCCTTACGGGACTTTTTCCTAACCATTTTTTTTGTCGGCCTGGGACTGAAGCTGCGTTTTGACGGAGGCGTTTGGCTGATGGCGATCTGGCTATCTTTAGCGGTGCTAGTGGTTAAACCGCTAATCGTTTGGTTATTGATGCGCCTGGTCGGTTATCGGCAGAGGGTGGCCTTTTATAGCGGGCTGCTTTTGGGCCAAGTTTCGGAATTTGGTTTTATTTTGGTTGGCGTCGGTCAAGCGGCCGGTTTCTTTGATAGTCGATTCGTCGCGCTGGTCTCGCTGGTCGGTTTAGTGACGATGGTGATCTCGTCGTATTTGATTATTGATAATGAGTTTGTTTTTCGATTGGTGCGACCGATTTTGAATTTTGTTTGGAAAGACCGGTATGTAGAAAAAGAGACCGAGGCGGAGGCGCTGGCGGACCACATAGTCTTGTTTGGTTGTCAGCGGATGGGCAGGAGCATGCTTTTACAACTGGCCAAGAACAAAGAGAAAGTGTTAATTGTCGATTTTGATCCGGAGGTGGTCAGGAGGCTTTCTGAGGAGGGCTACCCAGTGGTCTATGCCGACGCGGCTGATACCGATGCCTATGATCAATTGAATCTGGCGAAGGCAAAAATGGTGGTTTCGACGGTTGAAGACATAAAAGACAACCTGGTAATGCTAGCCGAGATCAAGAGGCGGCGCTTAAAAGTAAGCGTGGTGGTGGATGCACAGACGCCCGAGGATGCCAAAAGACTGTATGCGGCCGGGGCGACCTATGTCATTTTCCCCCATTTTGTCGGTGGTTTGCATTTGGGGGATTTGGTAAGGAAAGGGGTGAGGGAAAAAGACGACTTTGAGAGCTATCGGAAATACCAACAAGAAGTGATGTCCGGCGTTTATGCCTAAACTAAGCAAAGTGTTTAATGTCATTGGTTTGCTTTTTTTGGCCTTGGTAGTGGTAATGTTGCTAGTGAACTTATTGCGGCGAAATGTTTATGACCCGGTTTTGGGAATTAATATTTTAGTGATTGCCAAGGATGGGATGGGTGTCGTGGCGGTGGCCGAGGGGAGTGGCTTGGTTAGCGTGATGAGATTACCCGACAATCTCCTGATTCCGATTGATCCGACGGGGGCGGAGTATCGAGTGGAAGCGTTTTACAAAATTGGTCTACCGATCAAAAATGAACTTTTTGTCAGTCGGGTGAGTGTCGGACAGGCTTTAGGTGTAGTTTTGGCCGGTGTCGTCAAAACTAATTCGGAATTTGGGTTAACCGGTCTTTTGCCGTCTTTGATGTCTTGGTCGAGTCAGACCAATTTTTCGATTCTCGATCGGTACAATTTGCTCGTGAGTATCAAGAATTTGTTGACGAAGAGGACGAACTTTGAGATTTCTTTTCCAGCCGTGGTTGCCGACGCTGTCGAGGAGGCTGACGGAACCGAGGTTTTGAAGTTAAACAGCAGCGTTTTTGTTTGGAGCCAAAATCAGTGGGCGGCCGATGAGGTGCTCTCGGAGACCGCCGAGGTGACGGTAGTGAACGGTTCGGGGCGCGAGGGCAAGGCCCGGTCGGCGGCGCGCCAAATGGAGACGGCCGGGGTGCGGGTGATTAGCCTAATGACCGCCAGGAAAAATACCAAAGATTGTTTGATCTGGGGCAATGAGAAATTACACCCAAAAACAGTTTCTTTTTTAAGGCTCTCCTTTGGTTGTCAGGAAGGGGCTGGTGATGAACTTTTTGATTACATCGACCACGACGTCGAGAGCGATTTGGTGGTGGTTTTGGGAGAGAGAAATTAGAGCCTTACGATTCTGAGCCCATCAAGGGGTCATAGATTTCCAGGGGGGGCTGGGAGGGGGCGCCGGAACTGACTTCCAGGTCGTCCAAGCTGTGGTCGGAGGAAAAGGACGGAGCGCCTTTCAGACGTTTACTTGATTTAATCTCTTTGATGTAGACCTGGATATTGGCGGTATCACTGCTTTTGATCAGAGTTTGATATTTGTAGCCGGCTTTCATTAGCCGGATGAGATGAATCGAGATGTCATCGGGGAGGCAACCGATATATTTATTAGCGGCGGTGGCCACCTTTACTTTCCGGCCGGAAATTTTCAGATCCACCGGCAGGCCGGTATAGAGGGTGGCGACAATATTGGGCTCGCCGATGTTGCCCAGGGGGACGATGATTGATTTCCCCGGTTCCTTGATGAAACTAAAAGTATGGTTGCTTAATTCTTTGGTATTATCATATTCCCGGCTGTATTTCGGGGAGGCCTTCTTGAGATTGGTTTTGGCGATAGTGTTAAAAGGGTCGAGCTTCAGGATTTTGAGGAAAAACTTCTTGGCTTCTCTTGGTTGCTGAGATTTGAGATAAGCGATGCCGAGACGGTTAAGAGCGGCGGTGTTCTTTGGTTCGGTGGAGAGGATCTCCTGGTTGGCCTTAATGGCCTCCGGCCAGTCTGCTTTGATAGCGGCTTGGATGGCGAGGCGTTCGGGTGTCTTGTTGGATGTTGGCTCGGCCATTAGTTGTCAATGATAGAAATATTAAGATTGATAGTCAAGCCCCAGCCTATCTTACTTCTCACCTTCAGGAACTATTCGTTCACGGCTCGAAGAGCGATATTGGCGGGGCAGGTGATAAAATAAGGGTCATGAGCGGGCATTCAAAATGGTCGACCATTAAACATAAAAAGGCGATTGAGGACGCGAAAAGGGGAGCGGCCTTTACCAAAATCGCCAAAAAGATTCAAATTGCCGCCAAAATGGGAGGCTCGGGAGATTCCGAGAGCAACCCGTTTTTGCGGGCTGTCCTTGAAGAGGCGAGAGGCGTTAATATGCCGTCAGACAACATCCGTCGCGCCATCGAGAAAGCCATGGGGGGAGGGGAAGATAGTCAGATTGAGGAAATCGTCTATGAAGCTTATGGCCCCGGCGGAGTGGGCTTTCTGATCACAGCGGCGACTGATAACCGGAATCGGACCGGCGGGGAAATTAAACAGATTGTTGACCGCGGCGGGGGCAGTTTGGGTGCGCCGGGGTCAGTTTCGTACTTGAAACATATCCAGCCGGTGCCGATGATTACCTTGGCGGGCGGGGACAAGGAGAATTGTCAGCGGTTGATGGCGGTGCTCTCGGAACACGAGGACGTAGTTGCTGTTTGGACTAATTTAGAGCCATGAGTAAGCGGGCAAAATTTTTCGCCGTTTCTCTTTTTCTTGGATTTTTACTTTGGCTTTCCGGATTTTTTGGTGTTGAAAAACGATTGGCGATAGTGTTGTCAATTTCGGGCATAGCCTATGTTCTTTCGGCGTGGGTTTTGTTTGAGGACTTAAAGGGATGGGAATGGATCACGCTGCTAATTCTGCCGGTTTTGTTTACTCTGGGGAGCGGGCTTTTTGGAAATTTACTGCCGAGCGCGATCCCGTCGATGTTCGGATTGAACTTTCAGATTGAAACATCGCTCTTTTTAGGGGGCGTAGTTCGTTTTGTTTTTATCGTTTTGTATGTTTTGGGAATGTATGCGGTAATGCTGACCGAGAATATTTTTTCGGTGGCTTCGATTCGGACGATTCAGCTCTTTAGGGCGGCAAGATCGGTCTCCTTCATCTTGGCTCTGATTGTCTCTTTGTTTTTCTTTGCCGTCGTTTACAGCTTGAGGCTGCCTTTTTATTGGATTAGTTTAGTTGTCGGGCTGGTCAGTTTACTTTTGTCGTTTGAAAGTTTGTGGAGCGTTGATTTAAAGACAGAACACCTGGATGATGTCTACCGCCTATCCGGCATCATTGGTTGGCTGATGGCTTTATTTGCGGCGGTAGTCGCTTTTTGGCCAATCGTTCCCTTTATGGGTGGGTTGGTGCTGACCTCGTGTTTTTACGCCCTGCTGGGGATTTTGGAACAAAGATTGGTGAACAAGATGATGGCTGTGAACTACGGGGAGTTTGTGATCTTTAATTTGATAATTGTCGGAATCGCTTTTTTGACGACGTCCTGGCGGGGATAGACCCGCCTGCAGTCCGATAAATCGGACAGCATTGTGGGCAGGGAAGAGGCGAGTACCCCATAACTGTAATAACCTATAATTTACTCTGTTTTCACGAAACCCGAATGTTTTCACGGTTTAGCAGCTTTTGTGGATAACTGCCAGTCGTGCCTAGACAAGCATAAATGATGTGGAGTGATGTAGTCGGGAAGATAGAGGCGGGGGTGGAAAGAAATAAGTGTAATTTGACCGACAGGATCTCTCCCCGAGAAGACATGTACGTCTAGCAAAATAATTAATTTTGGCTTTGATTTCTGGTCGTTGTCTTTGCCAGCTCTCCTCTATCGGTGGGGATAGTAAGGCATTGGGTATTTATCTGGCCACATCTGCGACGTCGTGGAATGTAGGTTTCACGACGTGGCGCAGACATAATGTCGGTGGAGAAGGGCGCCCTTATTCTTCGCCTAATCCGGACAAAATCCCGAAACTGTCTAGCAAACGACTTTAATTGATCAATGCCTCCCCGATTCTTTCCAGTTCTCTAACCGCGCTGTCTAGATATGTCATTTTTGGAGATAAACCCGAATCCCCAAATAACCGTTTTTTGCGATTCAATTAATCAAAGAATCTCGTCTTTAACGATTAACTAATCGCATTAAATATCTGCGGGCTTTCTAGGGGCATTACACGGTCTTGCGGCCTTAATTTAGCCTCAAATTGACAATAAATACGCCCCGAACCAGGGTGACGATTAGCAATATTACTGCAGCGGTAACCGAAATCGCGCCGAGCGCGAACCCTTGGAGAGCATCGTTTTTTTCTCTTTGTGAAATGATTTTGCCGCGATTGGCATATCTTCATCGAGTGGCAATATTCTACGCTGGAGCGACAAACTAATCGATACTATTATGGGATAGTTGTTCGGAATTGCCTTTTGGCGTCGCACATTTAGTTCGACGGGCTCACTACCGTGCTAGTATGGGTATGGGGTTTCCTCTCTCCCCCATCAGATGGCGAAACAAAAATCGACAGAAGATTTATCACTGAAGAAATTAATTCATCGCTATCTCTCTTGGATTGAGATTGAGAAAAATTACTCTAAATATACTTTGGAAAAATACGCTCACTACCTGGCCACTTTCCGGGAGTGGCTGGCCAAGCATTACCAGCAGGAATACATCGAGCGGTTGACGCCGGAAATTGTCCGGCATTATCGGGTCTATCTTTCACGACATGAAGATCAGTTTGGCCGAACGATGTCGATGGCCACCCAGAGCTACTATATTATTGGGTTACGGTCATTTTTGCGCTATTTAGCTAGAAAAGGGATCAAGTCATTGGCACCGGAAAAGATTGATCTGCCGAAAGCGGAAAGCCGCTCCCTGAAATTTTTGTCGCGGGAGCAGGTTGAGCGGCTCTTGACGATGCCGAATTTAGAGAAGCCGGACGGGTTGCGGGACCGGACGGTCCTGGAGGTATTGTTTTCAACCGGATTACGGGTTTCTGAAATGGCAAAATTGGATCGGGATAAGATTGACCTGAAACAACGGGAGTTTGGCATTATCGGTAAAGGACGGCGGCCGCGGGTGGTCTTTCTGACCCAGAGGGCGGCTGATTGGCTGGCCAGATGGCTGCGAAGCCGTGAAGATGCCAACAAACCCTTGTGGATCAGAATTGCCGGGAAGAAAGCGGATCCGACGACCGGCGGTGAGAAGATGCGTTTAACCGTGCGGTCGATCCAGCGGATTGTCGAGAAGTATCGGCTGATGGCCGGACTGCCGTTAAAAGTTTCGCCTCATACGCTAAGGCATTCCATGGCCACAAATCTGTTACAGAACGGAGCGGATTTACGCAGTGTTCAGGAAATCCTGGGCCACAAGAATGTGGCGACAACCCAAATCTATACCCACGTCACCAACCCGCAATTGAAACAAATCCACGACAAATTTCTGAAATAGAAAATCACACCTCAATTACACCTCGGAGGTGGGGTTATTTTTCTGCTTCGGATTCGGAGACGACGGTAATGGCGGCGACAGTGTCCCCCACTTTGGCGAAGCGCATCAAAATCACCCCCTGGGTCGAGCGTTGTAACTGGGGAATGTTCCTGATCGGGAGCTTGATGGCTTGGGCTTCTTTGGTGGTAATGAGAAGCTCGATGTCTATTTCGGTGATGGAGAGCGCGTTAGCGATGAGACCGGTCTTGTCAGTGGTTTCGGCCACTTTGACCCCCTGGCCTCCCCTCTTCTGAGTCGGATATTGGGTCAGCGGGGTTCGTTTGCCCATACCCCTTTCGGTGACGATGAGAAGGTCGGTAAATATCTTTTTCTTTTTGTCGGCGCTGATGGTCTTGGGGTCGAAGCTCTTCATGGCCACGACGTAGTCCCCTGTCGCCAGTAAGATGCCCCGGACACCCATGGTATCGCGGCCGGTGGGGCGAACGTCGCTTTCCGGGAATCTGATTGATTTACCCTGTTTGGTAACCAGCAGGATATGGTCGGTGCCGGAAGTCCGGTTGACCCAGACCAGCTTATCCCCCGCCTCGAGTTTAAGGGCGATGAGACCGTTGTTTCTAATATTTTGATAGTCCCCTATTTTGGTCCGTTTGACGGTGCCGTCTTTGGTGGTGAAGAAAAGAAAAAACTTGCTGGCGATGACTTCTTTGCTCATTGGCAAAAGCGACTGAATCGTTTCGTCGGTGTCAATATTGATCAGATTGATAATCGCCTGACCCTTACCCACCCGGCTCCCTTCCGGTAATTCCCAGACCTTTAGTGAGAAGACCTTGCCTTTGCTGGTGAAGACCAAAAGTGAGTCGTGGGTGTTGGCTGAGGCCAGAAGACTGACCTCATCGGTATCCTTGACGGTCATACCGGCGACACCCTTGCCGCCCCGCCTCTGGCTTTTGAAGGTATCGATGGGCATGCGTTTGATATAGCCGGTCTTGGTCAGGGTGATAATCGTTTCTTCGTTGGCGATCAGGTCCTCCTCGGAGAATTCGCCGACAGCGTTTTTGTAAACTTTGGTTCTGCGGGCATCACCATAGATTTCGGCCAAGGCCTTAAGTTCGTCTTTAATTATTTGAAGTACTTTCTTGGGGTCTTTGAGGACAGCGATGAGGAATTTGACCTTCTTCATCAACTCGTCGTATTCGTTTTGGAGCTTCTCCCGTTCGAGGTGGGCCAGTTTCTTCAGTTGCATCTCGAGAATGGCCAGTGACTGAAGTTCAGAGAAGCCAAACTTGCTCATCAGGTTTGTCTTGGCGGCATCGGTACTTTCGCTCTTCTTGATGGTTTCGATGACTGCGTCGATAACGTCGAGAGCTTTGAGTAAGCCTTCGAGAATGTGGGCGCGGGCCTTGGCGTCTTTCAGTTCGAACTGGCTTCGGCGGACGACGACGTGTTGGCGGTGGTGGGTATATTCGGTGAGGATCTGTTTGAGGTTCAAAAGATGCGGTGTGCCATCGGAGGTGAGGGCGACCATATTGGCCGGAAAGCTACTTTGGAGTTCGGTGTGCTGGTAGAGATTGTTGAGGACACTTTTCGGTTTGGCGTCGCGCTTGAGTTCAACGGCGACGGTCATGCCCTTGCGGTCAGATTCGTCGCGGAGATCCGAGATGCCGTCGAGTTTTTTCTTTTTGACCAGGTCGGCAATATGGACGATGAGCTTGGCTTTGTTGACCTGGTATGGTAATTGGGTGATGACGATTTGGTAGCGGCCGTTCTTCTTTTCGATGATTTCGGCCACTCCCCGGTTAACAATGTTCGCCTTGCCGGTAAGGTAGAGTTTTTTGATTTCGTTTTGGTCAAAAATCTGTCCGGCAGTCGGAAAGTCGGGGCCCTTGATATGGCTGATCAGTTCCTCGATTTCAATATTGGCTTCCAGTTTACCAACCAGTTTCCCGCTGTTGACTGATTCGAGTTCGTTATCCCCGATTGTTTCGGTCTCAGTAATCTCACTTTTGTCAATTAAAGCGGCAATAGCGGCGACAACCTCGTTCAGATTATGGGGCGGAATCTTCGTCGCCATGCCAACGGCGATACCGTCCGAACCCATCAATAAAAGATTCGGGAGTTTGGCCGGCAAAACGGTTGGCTCCTGTTGACTGCCATCGAAGTTGTCGATGAAATCAACGGTATTTTTGTCGATATCGGCGAGCATTTCCTCGGCGATTTTTGAAAGACGCGTCTCGGTATAACGCATGGCGGCGGCGGAGTCGCCGTCAACCGAGCCGAAGTTGCCCTGGCCGTCGACCAGCTGATAGCGCATGGAAAAATCCTGGGCCAAACGGACCAGGGTTTGGTAGACGGCCTGGTCGCCGTGGGGATGGTATTTACCCAAGACCTCTCCGACGACACGGGCGCTCTTTTTGTAGGCGCTTCTGTAGGTCAGGCCCATCTCTTTCATGGCGAAAAGAATGCGGCGGTGGACCGGCTTGAGGCCATCGCGGACGTCGGGGAGAGCGCGGGCGACGATGACGCTCATGGCGTAGTCGAGATAGGAGCGTTCCATCTCCTCGACGATCCTGACCGGTTTGATCAGACCGAACTGGGTTTTCTCCGTCTCCCAGGATAGTTCCCCGATGGTTTCGGAGGCGAGTTCGTCGACTGGTAGTTTGCTTTCTTCGTTATCCATAGATGATTAGGCGGCGAGAGCTTTTTCTATCGCCGGAGAAATGTCTTTTTTGCGACTTAATTTGGGTCCGATGTCCAAAACGTTATTGACGGCTTGGCCGCCGAAGGCCTTTTGGGCCATTTCGGTTTCATCTTTGCCCAGGAGGAGAAGTTTGGTATTGATTTTCAAAATATCGGAGATAGCCAAAAAGATCAAGGCGACACCCTCTTTTTCCTTAACGACGGCCATGGCTTTCAAGAGCTCGCCCCTTTTTTTATTAATGACTTCTTCTTGTTCGACAGTTTCGACTTGGCCGATAAAGGTTTTTTTGGAGAACTCAAGAATTTTGTAATCATTTTCGACAATTTGTTCCGGCGTTAAGGCGCTGATATTGCTCTTGGCCTTGAAGATCTCGAGAGTCAGTCCGTCAATATCGGTTATTCCAGCAATTTGGGCAAGTTCGGTAACGGCTTGTCTATCCTTGTCGGTAGTAGTACTAGACTTTCCTCCGACAGTATCGGAAAGGACGGCGCAGAGCATCAACTTGGCCAGATCTGGATTGATGGTCAGGTTGTACTGTCTGAATTTCAGATAGACAATGGTTGTTGTCGAGCCGAGGGCGTTGGCAGTAATTTTTATTGGATGGTTCAAATTTATGTTGAACTTATGGTGATCGACGATACCGACAATCTGATCCTGGGGTAAGTTATTAAGACGTTGATCGACCTCGTTGTGGTCCACCAAGACGATTTTATCTTCAGTTTTAATATCGATGGCGGTGATGAGGCGGGGTGGGGTGGCAGCAAACTTCTTGAAGACAAACTCGGTCTCGGGGTTGACCGGATCGGCGATGACGGGAGTGGGGTTGATGTCGCCCCTTAACTTCCTGAACTCGGCCACGGCGATAGCGGAAATAGTGGCGTCTAAATCGGGTTTTTTGTGACCAATAATGTAGGTGATCATAGTTTTTCTAATTAACTGTTAAACGTCGAGGTTGGCTAATTTGGAATGGGTTTGGATAAATTTTTTGCGCGGGGCGACGTCTTCCCCCATCAGAATTGAAAAAACTTCGTCGGCGCGGGCGGCATCCTCGACCCGGACCTTTTTCAAGGTACGGGAGGCGGGATTCATGGTTGTTTCCCAGAGCTGTTCGGCGTTCATTTCACCCAAACCTTTGTAGCGCTGGATACCGACTTTTTCCCGGACACCTTTTTCAAGAGTGGTCAGATAATCTTCCTTTTCCTGGTCGGTGTAGACGTATTTTTCGACTTTGCCGTGGGCGATTTTGTACAGGGGGGGCATGGCCAGATAGATATATCCCCCATCGATGACCGGTCTCAGGTGCCGGAAGAAGAAAGTCAAAAGCAAGGTGCTGATATGGGCGCCATCGACGTCGGCGTCGGTCATGATGACGATGCGGTGATAGCGGAGCTTATCGGGGTTGATGGTCTCCCCTATCCCAACGCCCAGGGCGACGATGAGGTCCTTCAATTCTTCGAACTCGACGATCTTGTCCAGGCGGGCTCGTTCAGTGTTGAGAATTTTTCCGCCGAGGGGCAAAATAGCTTGGTGAGCCCGGTCTCTGCCCTGTTTGGCGCTGTTATGGACAAAGACACCGGAGGCGAGGGCAAAGTTGTGTGTTTCAGGAACTTCCAGGTCATAGACGTCGATCTTCTTTTTGAGAGGGATAATTTGTTTTATTCTGTGGTTATAGTTGGTCACGGCTTCCAGTAGATGCTCCTCATTTCCCGCGAAAAATCTATCTCTGATGGTTTCGTAACGGAGAAGAGTTTTGTCGTTAGTGGATTTTCTTAAGGTCTGATATGCTGATTTATCGATTGATTTTGAATCAACGTAGATTGTGTGTAATGCAGACAGAGCTTTGTTTAAATAGGTTTTTTCATACGAAGCCTTTCGGATTGATCTAAATTCGCTCGTCCATTGTTCCTTGGTTTTTTGACTTCGCCACTGACGAAGACCGTCACTCGTCCATTGTTTCAAGGACAAGTTTCGGAGTAATTCTTTATATTCTGGGTGTTTCTTGAAAAAGAGAATGACGCGTTTTGATTGCTTCTCTTTGTTTTTATCGTCGCTCCAGTATTTTTTTTGTTCCTGGTTGAGTAATTTATTGTTTTTGTTTCTATATGCTTCATTGGTGGCATAGAATTCCAGGAACCTCTTGGTCATGTAGTTCTTGTAATCTTCACTTTGCCATTGTTTTTTGGCACGATCGCTTAAGACTTTGCGCATGACGGGAGTAGTCATGGCTAGTCGAATTTTTTCGCGGAAATCAGGCGTCTGATGGAGTTTGGCAAGCTTCCTTTTAACGTCGGGACGGTGAAGGGTCTTTTCTAATATTTGTTTATGTAAGGCGAGATGTTCAGCCTTGGAGATTCTTCTGATGTTGTTCGGATTATTGTTAATCTTATTAAAGTCGATGTGATGGCGGTGGTCACCATCGTTTATGCGGTAGACATTTTTATCCAGGTTATATTCGTCGGCGAGGACATGGGTGAACAGCCAACGGTGTTGACCTGGGTCATAGACCATTTCATAGCCCTCGATGGTGATGCGTCTACCCAAGCGTGATAGCTGGCGGCGCAGAGGCATAAGGGCGTTACTTGTTTTCAGATCCTTGGCGCATTTGTATGAGCCGTTTCGAAGCATGAACTTGTGGTCTGGTGTACAGATAATTTCCTCATCGTTGTCTAAAACTATTTTGATTACCTCAGCGCTCCGCTTAGTTAGTCTGGGAGAAATTATGGGAGAAATGCCAACGGATCCGTTCTGTTTAATGGTGTAGCAATAATTCTGTTTACCGCCTTGGTACTCTTTAATCAGTTCCTTAAAAGAGAGATTGCGTCCGTCGGCTAGAGCCACTTTGGTGTCGCCGGAAAAGCAACCGCCGGCGGAATCGCCTTCGACGATGAAGAGTTCGGAAAGAGCGGGGTCTTTGCTTTGACAATCGGCCAGTTTACCGGGCAGGGTCATGCCTTCCAGGGCGCCTTTGCGGACGATAGCATCACGGGCGGCGCGGGCGGCCAGGCGGGCCCGGGCGGCGAGGAGGACCTTGGCGATGATCGTTTTGGCCGTTTGGGGATGTTCCTCGAAGTAGGTTTCGAGAGCCGGTTTGACGACTTGGTAAACGGCGGACTGGACCTCGGGATTATTGATTTTGGTCTTGGTCTGGCTTTCAAACTGGATTTCGGAACTGGTCATCTTGATCCAGACAATAGCGGAGAGGCCTTCTTTGAGGTCGTCGGGGGTGAGGCTGTCGACTTTGCTTCCCTTACCCTCCAGGAGGTTATTTTTGGTGATGTAATCCTTGATGACTTTGGTGAGGGCGGTTCGAAACCCGGTCAGATGGGTGCCGCCGTCGTGAGTGTTGATGGTATTGGCGTAACTTTCGATCGTTTCGGAAAAGGCATCGGTGTACTGCATGACGACCTCGACGCCGATGGGATAGGCGTTGTCGGTGGCGGTGCCGATCATATGGATAGCTTCGTGGAGGGGTTTCTTGAGGCGGTTGGTATGGGCCAGCAGCGAACGAATGCCGGACTCGAAGTAGAAGTTGGTGTGTCTGCCCGATTTTTCTTCCCAAAGATGCATGAAAACAGCGGCGACGAGGTAGGCGCGCTCGCGGACGAGTTTTTTGATGAAGATGTAGTCAAATTCGGTCGTTTTCTTGAAAATAGCGGCATCCGGTTTGAAGACGGTGAAGGTGCCGGAAATATTATCCAGGAATGACTGTTGGTAGGCGGGAATAATTTTGGCGGCGGCTTCGCGGCTAATTTCTTTAACGGGGTGATCGGGTTTACCGATTTTGTAGCTTTGGCTGAAGAACTTGTGGTCGCGTTTGACAATGACCTGCATATAGGTTGAGAGGGCGTTGACCGCTGAGGCGCCGACCCCGTGAAGACCACCCGAAGCCTGGTAGGCGGAGTTAGAAAATTTACCGCCGGCGTGGAGTTTGGTCATGGCCAGTTCCAAGGCAGAAACACCGGAAGGGTGCATATCGGTAGGGATACCGCGGCCGTCGTCGGCAACGGAAACCAGGCCGCTGGTGTGGAGGAAAACGGAAATGTCCTTGGCATAGCCGCCGATGGCCTCGTCAAGGGAGTTGTCAAAAATCTCGATGATGAGATGATGTAAACCTTTTTCATCGGTACTGCCGATGTACATGCCGGGGCGTTTTCGGACCGGCTCCAGGCCTTCGAGAACGGTGATGTCTTTGGCGGTGTAGTTAGTAGCGTTTGGCATGGTTCGAGTTCGCTCACCACTATAGTAAGCGTGGTTCATTTTAGGCTAAATGAGCCTCCGTCGCAAGTGCCTTAGTGAATAATTTTCGCCGCCGTCAGGAGAAAGTGGTCGATCGCTAATTTCGGATTGATGTTTCTTTCTAAATCACTCCTGGCTGTCAGGGCCAGGGAGATTATTTTGATCCTTTTTCTGGTTGGCAGGCGACGGTTGGCCTGCCGAAGCGCGGTGATAATCTGGTCCAATTTTTCCTGCGGCCGGTCGGTAAGAAGTTTGTCCGACAGCCCAATAATGGCGGTCGGTGAAGCGGTGAGGCCGGCAATCAGTTGGCTGAGCAAGGTCTGGTTGGTTGCCGGTTGGGTGGTGGCTGTGAGGTGGACCAACTGGCAGCGGGAGCTAATGGTGGGCAGAAGCAGATGGTGGTTGATGGTAGTGATGATGAATTGTTCTTCCGGTTTGCTTTCTTCCAGGGGCTTTAAGAGGGCGTTCTGGCCGGCCGGGGTGATCAGGTGGCCCGAGCGGATAAGGAAGACGGCTTGGCTTTTTTGGGCCGGGGTGAATTTGGCGCGGTCGATCAGGAACTTAATTGCCGCTAAACCGATGGCGTCGTTTTCGGGGACAACTTCGCTGGTCAGGTTACTAAGGTAGTACTTGTCGGCGAGGTAGCTTTCGATAAGATCAGGATTGTCGGATTCGATAATAAGTGGCATCATAGCTGGCTATATTGTACATTTAAGATATGGATCTTCGAACTGCCCCGCCTGCTTCCGGTGCGAAAGATTTAATTTCGGTTTTGGCCCAGATGGGCCAGTTGACCGCCGATCAGGTAGCCAAAGCACGGGTGGAATTGGCCAGCAGTGACAAAAAGCAGTTGGAGATTGTTGCCGGTCTGGGAGTGACCGACGAAGAGGTGTTATCAAAGGCGCAGGCGGCAGTCCTCGCCCTCCCCTATTTTGATCAGCCGTCTTTGGTTTTATCTCCCGAGTTGCTCAATCTGGTGCCGAACACTCTGGCCGAGACCTACAAAGTAATCCCCTATGCGATTGACAAAACGGACAATTCTTTGGCGGTCATTATGGAGAATCCGGAGGATCTGACGGCGATTGACTTTTTGGAAAAGCGGACCGGAATGCGGGTCAAGGTTTGGCTGACTTCGCCAGCCCGTTTGCGCTTACTGATTGATCAAAATTACGCCCAGAGTCTGATTGGTGAGGTCAGCGAAGTCTTGAAAAAAGGCGAAGGGGAGGAAGAGGAGGCGGGGGTAGTCACGGTCGAAACGATGGCCCAAATCATCAAAGAGCCGAAAATCGTCGAGATTGTTAAAAAAGTATTGGAGTACGCGGTCAAGAACCGGGCCAGCGATATTCACATCGAACCCTTGGAGAATATTACCCGGATCCGTTATCGGATTGACGGCATTTTGGAAGAAAAGCTCCGACTCGACCGACAGTATCATGCGGCCCTGGTTTCCCGGATCAAAATTTTGGCTGGTATGAAGATTGATGAAAAGAGACTGCCGCAGGACGGCCGGTTTACTTTCCGGACGGAAGACAGCGAAGTGGACCTGCGTATTTCCAGCTTGCCGACGACGCATGGGGAGAAAATCGTGATGCGTTTGCTCCAGAAAAGCACGAAGATCCCCAGCCTGCAGGAGTTGGGTTTACGGGGCAAGGCGCTCAAGAACCTCGAAGAGGCGATCGTCATCCCCCATGGCATTATTCTGATCACCGGTCCAACGGGTTCCGGGAAAACTACCACCCTCTATTCATTGATTTCTAAGATCAATACGCCCCGGGTGAATATTGTCACTCTGGAAGACCCGATTGAGTATCAAATGCCGGGAGTGAATCAGGTCCAGATCAATCCGCAGGCCGGTTTAACTTTCGCTTCCGGGCTGCGGTCCTTCCTGCGGCAGGACCCTAATATCATCATGGTTGGAGAAATCCGGGATGAAGAGACGGCGGAGTTGGCTATCCAGGCGTCCCTGACGGGCCACTTGGTGTTTTCAACGGTGCACACCAATTCGGCCGCCGGAGCCCTGCCGAGGCTGATTGACATGAAGGCGGAACCATTTCTCTTGGCCAGTTCGATGACGGCGATTGTGGCTCAGCGCGTTCTGCGCAAGATTTGTGACAACTGCAAGGAGTCATACACGCCCGAGGCGGCGGTCTTGGCCGATATTAAGGACGTCCTGGGTGATTTTTTCAAGGGGGGCGAGGTGGTTCTTTATCGGGGCCGCGGTTGTGATAAGTGCGGCCAGACCGGTTATTTGGGCCGGATTGGTATTTTCGAGGTCTTGCCGGTTTCGGACAAAATCGCCAAGTTGATTATGGAGCGGGCCAGCGCGGCGACAATTGAACAGCAGGCGGTGGCCGGGGGTATGATGCTGATGAAGCAGGACGGTTATTTGAAAACGCTTGAAGGCATCAGCACCATTGAAGAAGTTATTAGAGTAGCGCAGACCTAGGATGGCAGAAATAAATGACTTACTAAAAACCGTTTCCGATACCGCTTCCTCGGATTTGCATTTGGTGGTGGGGTCAGCCCCGGCGCTAAGAACCCAGGGTCGGTTGTCTTTTGTTCCCAATGTGCCGGTCTTGGACGCGGCCAGTGCCAGCCGGCTAGTAACGGCGACGATGAATCCGACTCAGAAAGAGCGGTTTCTCTCCGAAAAGGAGCTGGACTATTCCTATGAAATCCCGGGGGTGGCGCGTTTCCGGGTCAATGCCTATACCCAAAAAGGAACGGCGGCGGCGGCATTTCGTTTGATCCCGGCGCTAATTCCTTCGATTGATTCCCTAAATTTACCGCCGATTTGTCACACTTTTGCCCAACTGCACCAGGGGTTTATTTTGGTCACCGGGCCGACAGGCCAGGGTAAAAGTTCAACCTTAGCGGCGATCCTGGAGGAGATCAATGCTACCCGGTCCGAACACATCGTTACCATCGAGGATCCGGTGGAGTTTGTCTACCAAAATAAGAAGTCGTTAGTCTCCCAACGGGAATTGGGGGGCGATACGGATTCGTTTGCCCGGGCTTTGAAGTCGGTGCTGCGCGAGGACCCGAATGTGGTTTTGGTTGGTGAAATGCGCGACCTGGAAACGATGAGGGCGGCGATGACGACGGCGGAGACGGGCCACTTGGTCTTTGCGACCCTGCATACCAACAGCGCTTCGCAGACGGTCGATCGGATTGTGGACTCTTTTCCGGAGGAACAGCAGGAACAAATTAAATCTCAACTGGCGACGTCGTTGGAAGCGGTTTTTAGTCAGCGCTTGGTGCCGACGAAGGACGGCAAGCGGGCGGTGGCGGTCGAGGTGATGGTTAGTACCCCGGCGGTAAAAAGCAACATCCGCGAGGGAAAAACCCACCAAATTGACAATATTATTCAAACCAGTCAGGAGCTGGGGATGATTCTTTTGGAAACCAGTTTGGCCAACCTGGTTAATAAGGGCGTAGTTGATAAGGATGTGGCTTATAAATACGCCAACCACCCGACAGTCTTGGCGCGGCTGATTGGAGAATTGAAATGAAAAGGTTTAACTACCGGGTCTTTGATGATACTAATCGGCAGGTTGCCGGCGTGGTGGAGGCCAATAACCAGGCTCAGGCGGTGGGGATCCTGCGGGGCAAAAAGTTGACGATTGTCGGGTTAACGGAGATGAAAGGGAGCGTCTTTGACGAATTAATCGCCTCGGCCGGAAAACCGAAGTTTGAGGAGATAACCAACTTTACCCGGCAGTTGTCGACGATGATCGCTTCCGGTTTGCCATTGGTCGAGGCGCTCCGAATTCTCAAGGACCAAAGCCGGCCGCAAATGGCCAAGGTGGTCGAGCAAATTTTGAATGAAATTGAAGGCGGTTCTTCGCTGGGGGCGGCAATGGAGAAGACGCAAGGGACATTCAGTACGGTTTATGTCGCCCTGGTCAAGGCCGGTGAGTCGGCCGGTGTTCTCGACCAAATCATGAAAAAGATGGCCGATACGCTGGATAAACAGCGGGAGTTTCAGAACAAGACCCGGGGGGCGCTCATTTATCCAACGATTGTTTTTATCGGCATGATTACGGTGGCTTTCATTATGATGATTTTTGTGGTGCCGAAATTGACCCAGATGTACCAGGACTTCGGGGCCGAGTTGCCGCTGCCGACCAAAATACTGATTGGCGTTTCCAATTTTATGGTCAATTACTGGTACCTATTCTTTGGGATGCTGGCGGCAAGTTTTTTGATTTTTCGGCGTTGGTCAAAGACGCCGGTGGGATCACTGCTTCTTGAACAAGTAGTTTTCAAGATTCCCATCTGGGGGCCATTGAAAAAGGACATCGTCCTGGCTGAGTTTTCCCGAACAATGGGACTGTTATCGACGGCGGCGATACCGATTCTGGATGGCCTGCGGATTGTAGCGGAGACTCTGGGCAGTCAGATTTACGCTGACGGCATTATCCGGGCGGCGGTGCGGGTGGAAAAGGGTTCGACGCTGGCGGAGGCGATCGCGGCGGCCTCCGACTTTCCGCCGATTCTGTCGCAGATGATTGCCGTTGGCGAACAGACGGGCAAGGTGGACGAAATTCTTTCCAAACTGGCCGACTTTTATGAAAGCCAGTCCGAACTAAAGGTCAAGGCGCTGACGACGGCGATTGAGCCAATCATTATGGTCATCATGGGTATCGGGGTGGGTTTTCTGGTCATGGCAGTCATTATGCCGATCTACCAGTTGACAAACCAGTTTTAATTGCTCATAGTTGGTGGTATGAACAGATTGCAGAAAGGTTTTACCTTGATCGAGTTACTAGTCGTTATCGGTGTTTTGGGTATTTTGGCGACCGGTTTGCTGGCGGCGGTTGATCCCTTCGAGCAGTTGAAGAAGGCCCGCGACGCCAACTATCGAAACGCGGCGATCGAAACGTTGAACGCTTTTACCCGCTACTACGCCACTCATGGTTATTTTCCGTGGAACTCGACGGGGACAATTCCGACGGGCTGCGAAGGGGTAGCGCCGAGCGATGGCGCCTATTACCTAATTCCAGCCAACAGTATCGGCGGGACGGCGGCGGTGGATGCCAGGTCGACGCTGGCCAGTTGCATCACCAACAGTCTGATTGCCGATGGCGAGTTAAAGACATCCTATTCTTCCGGATTGCAGACGTCGCTCTGGATCAGTTCGGGGTCAAAGACGCAAATCAGGGTCTGTTTCGCGCCGGAGGGTAAGGCTTTGAGGCGGGATGCCACCACCAGTTATCTCATGGATGACACGGGAGCGGTGGAAGTGATTGCGGCGGCGACCGGAGTGCCACCAACCTGTCCGGACTCGACCGCGACTAATGACCTGTGTATGCAGTGCTTCCAGTAAAAAAGGAAGTGGTATATTAAGAGCATGCTTGGGTTAACCCTGATTGTTTTCATTTTTGGGATTGTTTGGGGCAGTTTTTTAAACGTGATGATCTATCGAACGACTCATGGCACCTCTCCCCTCTCGGGCCGGTCCAAGTGCCCCAAATGTAGAAAGACAATTTCCTGGAAATATAATATTCCGCTGATCTCCTTTTTTTGGCTCCGTGGACGATGTGCCCACTGTGGCACAAAAATAAGTTGGCAGTATCCGGTGGTTGAGCTTTTGACGGGCCTGCTTTTTGTCTGGTGGCTGTGGATGGGGCGGGGGTTTTTCCTCCTGGTCGGTCAGCCCTGGACCCTGCTGCAACCGGTCTTTTGGCTGCTGACGGGCATGCTGCTTCTAGTAGTCTTTGTGGCCGACTGGCGTTTCGGTTTGATACCGGACAGCGCCAATTTCTCGCTGTTTGTGTTAGCCCTGGGCTACCGGCTAGCGCTGACCGGATCCGGCTTGATGGAGAGCGCGGATTTGGTGAAGGCGATCATCTGCGGCCTGGTGCTGATGGCTTTCTTCTATGGTCTGTGGTTTTTTACCAAAGGGCGGGGCTTTGGTTTTGGGGACGTTAAACTGGCGCCTTCTTTGGGGCTGCTTTTGGGCTGGCCAAAGACGATTGTGGCGGTATTCCTGGCTTTTGTTCTCGGGGCGGTCGTGGCTGTGGTCCTGATCGCTTTGGGGAAGAAAAAACTGGGTCAAACGATCCCGTTCGGACCCTTTCTGGTTTTGGGCACTTTTGCGGCGCTTCTTTTTGGCGGCCGCCTGTGGGGCTGGTACTTCGGCCAACTGTAGGTATAATGGATTTAATGAAGCGGGAGGGCGGTTTTACACTAATGGAAATGATCATCGTGGTGGGGATAATGCTCATTTTGACCGGCATTGGTTTTAGCAACTACATTTTTAGCATCGCCAAGTCGCGGGATGCGCGGCGAAAGAGCGATCTGTCAACAATTTCGCGGGCGATTCAGGCCTTTGCCAACGATTTTGGCAGCTATCCCCTGGTCGCTAGTGGCCAAATGGTGGCCTGCGATTACAACAATACGGTTTTGATTGCTTGCGATTGGGGCCAGCCGATGGCGGCTTTTGTCAACGACCAGTCGGTTACGTATTTGGGGGAAACGCCAGCCGATCCCGATGGCGATCAGAATTACTACTATGAGGCTGGTGCCGATGGCAACAGTTTTAGTCTCTATGCTGCGTTAGAGAATGATCAGGACCCAAGTTACCGGACTGATTTAACCCAAGCCTGTGGCAGCGGTGTAACCTGTAATTATCAGGTAACCGATTCAGGAGTAAGCGTAGAATGAAAAGGATGCAAAGCGGCTTTACCTTAATCGAACTGGTGGTGGTGATGGCAATCGTGGCGACTTTGACGGCGATGGCCACCTTTAACTTTAATCAAGCTCGAATCAGAGCCAGGGACGTCCAGAGAAAAAGTGAATTGAGACAAATCCAAAACGCGCTGGAGTTATTCAAGAACGACCAATATCCGCAGCGATACCCGAACACCAGCGAGGGTCTGGCTATTTTGGTCACCAATGATTATATGGCTCAATTACCGGTTGATCCGCGGGTGAAAGCTCTGGCCGGGTCGTGGTTAGCCTATGCCTATACGCAGGTCGACAACCTGCACTATAGTTTGACGGCTTGTCTGGAGAACCTGGCCGATCCGGATGCCGGAGCGAACTGTGTCGGTCTGCCGGGTGGGTCTTTCGGGGTAGTTTATACTTTAAGTGAACCATGAAAAAAAATAAAGTGGATTCGACAGGCTCACCACGTCGCCCCGCAAAGCGGGACTCCGGTTTTACTCTTTTGGAACTGTTGGTGGTGATTGGCATCATTGCCATTTTGGTGTCGATCGCGACGGTTTCTTATAACTCGGCCCAAGTTAGGACGCGGGATTCGCGGCGGCGGAGCGATCTGTCGGCGATCAGGGACGCCTTGGAACAGTATTATGCGGCCAATACTTTCGTCTATCCGACGACGTGTTCCGCTGCGAGTAGTTATATCAAAGGAACTTGGCCGACTGACCCCGGAACTTACAGTTATACCCAGGCGTGTACGGCGACAACCTATTGCATCTGTGTTCAAATGGAGGCGGGTAGCGGCGGCAATTCGAGCGATAATATCTGCACCTGGACGGCCGGCGGCGGTTATTATTGCGTCGCCAATCAGCAATGAAAAACAAAAAGGGTTTTACTTTTATCGAGTTGTTGGTGTCGGTGACGATCGTGGCGGTAATGATGTCGGTAGCGGCGGTGGCCTATTCGAATGTCAACCAGCGGTCGCGGGATTCAAAGCGGCGGGCCGATTTGGAGACGATTAGATCGGCGCTGGAGATTTGCCGGGCCAATACGGGCACCTATCCGGCCAGTATTACCACAAACATTATTTGTTCTGATGGGGCGATTACTTTGACGGCGACGCCGGTGGATCCAAAATCCAGCTCCGTTTACACTTACAGCCGGCCGACGACGACGACCTATACCCTGTCGGCGCAGTTGGAGCTACCGGACAACCCGACGGCCTACCAGGTAACAAATCCATGAAAGCCGGGGCGGGATTTACTTTGATCGAACTGCTGGTGACGATGACGATTGTGATACTCCTGTCCGGAACCGCCCTAGCTACCTTTCTGAATTACCAGCAAAGACGGCAGGCGCAGGAAGATGCCGCCAATGTGGCTGATAGACTGCGGACGGTCCAGATCAAGGCGACGGCGGTAGAGATCCCGGCTGGCTGTAGCAGTGTGACCAACTATACCGTCACCTTTGAGGCGACCGGTTTGGCGGTAGCGGCGACCTGTCCCGGAGTGGGCTCGGTGGCCGTAGCCGGATTGGCGTTGACGCTGACCAATTCGGTTTTCCAAAGTTCGCCTTTTACAATTACTTTTGACAGCCGGACGGTGTCGGCCAGTCCGAGAACAATTAATATCTGCGGGAACAGCAACCTGTATCAGGTAACCGTCAATGAAGCGGCCAATGTCAGCCGGCCTGTTTTTGTCGGGGGAGGTTGCTAAACTAGAGTCATGAAAGGTCCCTACTTCGCTAAAGCTTCGCCGGGCGGGCAGCTGATGATTGAGATCTTGGTGGGTTTGGGGGTGATTACGACCGTTTTGGTTTTCAGTTTGGTGGCTATCACCCACGCGACCAGACTGGCCAGATCGGCCAGAAATCGTCTGGAGGCGACCACTTATGCCAACCAGGTACTGGAGTCGTATCGAAATCAAAGGGACTTGGACAAGAATGCCTTTTTCGCTGGCGAGACCTGTTTTTCCAGCTGCGGCACCTTTGGCATCAATGCGATGTATGCCTGCGCGATGAGCTGTGCTTTCTCCCCTGCCGGCGCCGCGACTGTGGTCGAGGTGGAGGTGACCATGTCCTGGGATGATGGCGGCGGCAATATGGTCTCGGTCAAGGTCCCGACGGCGTTAAGTAAATACGATATATGAAAAAGGTGGATTCGACAGGCTCACCACGTCGTCCCACAAGTCGGGACTCCGGTTTTACTTTTATTGAATTATTGCTGGCAGTGGGTATTATCGGCCTGATGGCGACGGCGGGGGTCAACATCTTTTTGCGGTCGCTGCGGGGGAGTTCGCAAATCGAACTGCGCCGGACTCTGGACGACCGGGCCAGATTAATTCTTGACGGCATGGGGCGGTTTTTCCACGAAGGCCGGGTTGTCTCTCTTGATGGCCAGACGCGGTCGACTTGTTTGGCGGTTGGCAGCATCACTGGTGATACTCTGGTGATTAAGTCGTTGGATGACTTCACGACTACCCTTTCGGTTGCCAGCGGCTTGCTGTCTTCG
>Ga0209542_10006438_pt1 | contig 22858 bp, 27 predicted proteins | sample RifCSPhighO2_01_FD_184028 | JGI IMG/M metagenome (GOLD analysis project Ga0209542, IMG submission 184028) | Soil microbial communities from Rifle, Colorado - Rifle CSP2_plank highO2_0.1 (SPAdes) (version 2) | ecosystem: Environmental > Terrestrial > Deep subsurface > Rock core/Sediment ... | reverse complement strand
CTTTCATCAATTGGCAATTTCAATGTGTACCCAGCTGCCCGCCCGCGACTGATGATCGAAATTTTGTGTACCGGATCAGCGTGGGGCAATACAGAAGCAACTAGTGCGTGCCCTGCTTCATGGTAAGCAGTGATCTCCTTTTCTTTTTTAGACAAGATGTGGCTGCGACGCTCTGGGCCAAGCATCACCTTCTCAATAGAGCGGATCAGGTCAAACTGGGAGACTTTGGTACGATTTTCTCGAGCGGCCAGTATAGCGGCCTCGTTCATAAGTGAATAGAGGTCGGCACCACTAAATCCAGGAGTACGCTCGGCAATAACAAGCAGGTTCACATCTTCAGCAAATGGCTTTTCTTTAGAATGTATTTTCAATATTTCTTCCCGATCGCTTCGATCAGGCAAATCAATAGTTACTCTACGGTCAAATCGGCCAGGGCGAAGGAGTGCTGGGTCCAAGACATCGGGGCGATTGGTTGCTGCCATCATAATCACCTTCTCTGTCGGCTCGAAGCCATCCATCTCTACCAAGATTTGGTTTAGAGTTTGCTCGCGCTCGTCGTTGCCACCACCGAGTCCGCCACCACGTACTCGCCCTACCGCGTCAATCTCATCCATAAATATGATCGCTGGCGCCGCGCGCTTGGCCATTTGGAAAAGGTCCCGCACACGACTGGCTCCCACCCCCACAAACATTTCTACAAATTCAGAGCCCGAGATAGAGAAGAAGGCTACCCCCGCTTCCCCCGCCACTGCTCTAGCCAAAAGAGTCTTACCAGTACCTGGCGCACCCATGAGGAGTATGCCTTTTGGGATCCGAGCGCCGATTTCAAAAAACTTTTTTGGATTTTTGAGGAAGTCTACAATTTCCGAGAGTTCTTCTTTGGCTTCTTTGCATCCGGCCACGTCTTTGAAAGTCACTTTCTGTTTCTGGTCGTCCGGCATAGTCATCTTGGCTCGTGACTGGCCAAAGGAAAACGCTTGCATACCCGCTCCTTTGATCTGACGAGTCATCAACCAAATGAAAACTGCGATGAAAAGTATTGGAAACAGTATTGGCGAAAGATTGAGTAGCCAGTAGAAGAACCCACTCTCTTGGTTAACGCTTACTTTTATTTTTTCCAGATCCTCTGCCGTCACCCCATAAGCAGAGAGGGTATCGGTGATGTTGGAACTTTCTTCTTTCTTAGAAGTTTTAATCTGTTCGTCTTTAAACACCGCTTCCACTACCCCACTTTTGACCGAAATCTCTTTGACCTCGCCTCCTCTCACGGCACTGGCGAGTTCAGAAATACTTACCTCCTCTTTTTTGCTACCACCAGAAAAGAACGAGTAAATCGAGATAATAAAGAGAAAGATAAGTAGGCTAGTAGCAAAATTACCCCAAAACGAGTTGCGGAAGCCACCTAGGGGGGTCTTCTTGGGTGGCATCTTTTTAGGCTCTACTCTCTTCTGGGTTTTGGGTGCTTGGTTGGCCATATTCGTCCTAGTATAGCAAAAGATGTAGTATTATAAAGCCTATGGCCCTGGTTCAGAACAAAAAAGCATACTTTGACTATGAAATCCTTCAAAAATATGAGGCTGGTATTGAGCTTCTTGGGTTTGAAGTGAAGTCTCTAAAAAAGGGTCAGGGCTCCCTCATTGGGTCTCATATAACCATAAGGGGCAATGAAGCTTATATTATAAATATGCAGATTCCACCCTACCAACCAACCAACACTCCAGCAGACTATGACCCCCTCCGAAACCGCCGACTACTTCTGACCAAAAAGGAAATAGAACAACTAGCTAAAGAAGAAAAGACCAAATCATTGACAATTGTCCCACTTTCGGTGTATAATAAGGGGCGTAAGCTCAAACTCGACATCGCTATTGTGAGAGGAAAGAAAAAATTTGATAAACGCGAGTCGATCAAAAAGAGAGATACGGATAGAGAAATACGTAGAGATTTAAAAAACTAACCTGAGAACTTGCCCCTCGTCGTGTGCTCCTCGGGACCCAAACTAATTTTTTAATAATTTAATTAAAAAATTAGTTTGGGGATGAAAGGTTTCGACAGGTGAGACTCTTTGAAAATATAGCGTAGTAGAGCTCTGATAACTCTTAAAAAGGTCAGAACGCATAAATGCTAAAAACATTGTTGCACAGGCTAAGTCTGTTGTTTCTCCATTTTATGGGGTCAACGACTTCGCTTTCGCTTACGTCCGAGCTTAATTTTAAGCTCGCTTAGGCGACGGCCACCCCTTCTTCGTCCGGAGGAGAGTGTGGTTGTAATAAATCGGGCTTAGAACATGAGGAGTGTTTCGTCTCCTGTTTGAAAATAAGAAACTAGGTGGTTATCTTTTTCTTCAACTCCTATGATAATCGCCAAATTCCATCGCAAGATGGCTAAAGTTGAATACACTACGTAGAAATATTTTCAAAACTTATTTGCATCCGGCTTCGATGCCGGCTTCTCCACAAAAATAACGAGCGAGCATAGCGAGCAACTATATTTTTGTAGGACTCCGCGAAGCTTTAGCGTAGTGGAGTATCACCAAAATAAGCGGCGCCACAAAAATTTGACTTTTTTCTTTTTTCCTGCAAAATAATCTTAGACCCCCACAGAAAGGAGCTCTTGATGATAACCAACCGGAGTTTTAATGACGAGGTAGGTGTGCCTGGCGGAAAAGCCGCCAAGGTATTGATTTTGAACAACAGAGGCCAATGTGTGCATAGTGGAGTTGCTCACTGCCGCACCCAATTAAGACACATCCTTCTGTCTGAACTAGAGAGACGCCGAGAACTTGCTTTCGGCTCTCTCGTAATGACCGAAAAAGAACTCCGAGAAGTAGCGGAGATTGTGTCGTGGAAACCCTCAGCCTCACCTTTGAAATTCGGATGTGAGATCGAGGTGCGACTCAAATAACACATCTTCAGTTCTTCTCCCCAAAGCCGCTCGTGATACGCTCCGAGCGGCCTTTTGTTTTTAAACTTGTTGCTTAGGACGATACGAAATCGCTTCAAGGACGTGGGAGGGGGAGATTTCGGGAGAGGAGTCGAGGTCGGCGATGGTGCGGGCTAGTTTGATGATTTTGTGGTAAGAGCGAGCGGAGAGATCGAGAGATTTGGCAGAGCGATTCAAGATATCTTTGACTGCTTCGGAAATATTGAGGACAGTGGCGATGTCCCGTGCACTCATCTCCGAATTGGTGCTGATCTTTCGACCAACATTTTTGAATCTTTTTTCTTGGATAGACCTCGCTCTTATGATCCGCTCCCGCGCCGGGACGCTTTCGCTCTTTTCAGTATTTTCAGTGAGCCTATCATGATCCACTTTTGATACTTCAGTCCATATATCAATGCGATCTATAATGGGCCCTGATATCTTTCTTTTATATCTTTCGATTTGCATGGCAGAGCAGATGCAAGGTTTGCCCTTTATGCCGAAGTTGCCGCAGGGGCAAGGGTTCATAGCAGCCACTAGTATGAAATGAGCTGGGAATTTGACTGTGCCTTTGGCTCGTGAGACAGAAACCACTCTCTCCTCCAAGGGCTCGCGCAAACATTCGATAGCTTTGTTTTCAAATTCTGGGAACTCGTCTAAGAAAAGTATCCCTTTGTGGGCGAGCGTCACCTCCCCCGGCCGCGGATTGCTACCGCCCCCAATTATAGCCACGTGCGAAGCAGTATGGTGCGGCGAGCGGAAAGGCCTTTGGGCAGCCAGAGAATCGACAAGAGCCCCAGTCATAGAATGAATCTCAGTCACTTCCAAAATTTCATCGAAAGAGAGAGGTGGCAAGATACCAGAAAGGGCTTTGGCCAACATGGTTTTACCGGTGCCAGGTGGGCCGTAGAGGGCGATGTTGTGGCCACCAGCGGCAGCGATCTCGAGGGCTCGCTTGCCTGCTTCTTGGCCTTTTATTTCTGAAAGGTCATTGGCTATTTCATACAGATTTTTTATTTCTCTCTTCTTTTGAGCTTTTAATTTTTGATTTATGCCAGTATCGTGAGCAATATGATTTATGATTTCTTGCAAAGTTTCTGCTCCATATACCAAGATGCCACCGACGAGGGCCGCCTCTTCAGCATTTTGGAGAGGTAGGTAAATCTCTTTGAAGCCCATTTCCTTGGCCTTCCTCGCAAAGGCCAAAGCTCCCTTCACAGAACGCAACCGACCGTCTAAAGACAGCTCGCCTAGAAATATTTTTCCTTCAGAATCAAACAAAATGTCGCCACTGGCTAAAAGATATGAGAGTGCGATAGCGACATCGAGCCCAGACCCTTCCTTCCTCACCTCAGCCGGAGCTAGCGAGATCACCAGTTTATGATTTTTGGATTTGGGAGATTCAAACCCAGTGTTTTTGACTGCCGCACTTATCCGATCCTTGGCTTCTTCCACCGCTTTGTCGCCTAAACCCACAATAGAAAAAGAATTCAGACCTCGCGAGAGGTCCGCTTCCACATCAACAATATAAGGTTTGAGTAATGACGCTTGCGCACTGTGAACTTTAGCGTAGCTCATACTCCAATATGTTAATTCATATGAGCTTTGCAGGTGCGAGCAGAAGGGTTAGCAAGGAGGCGGTCTTCTTCGATTGGCTCGTTGGAGACTTCGCAGAAACCGTAAGTACCTTCTTCAATTTTTTCTAGAGCCTCTTTTATATCTTTATATCTAGCTTCTAGTGGAGCCAGGACCGCAGCATTTTCTTCTAGCTCTTCCATTTTGTCAGCTACTTCATTTTCATCTGCCGAGTCAGTATCAATATCTCCAGGAGTTGGCTCCCAATCTACACTACCATTCAAAGGTCTTTTGCTACCGATTTCTTGAAGTTCGCGTTCTACCAAGATCAGTTCTTCTTCTAACTGCTTTTTAAAAATATTTGTATCTATATCGTTTCTCATTTGGGTATTGTACCACAAGCCTTTTACCTAGCAACCGATCTCGCGGCATAGACAGACGAAACGCTGACTATGACATTCAAATTTGGACCAATCAAAATAGTATTTTTGTCCAGAAAAGTATAGACCAAAAATACTTCCTCTTTGTTTGAAAAAAGTACTCGAGTATCTTTATTTTTCACTATCACATCTCTCCAAGATAATGTAGTGGTAGTTGCAGTATCGTGATAACCAACTAGAAAATCAAGGTCATTGTGTATATTCTTCTCCCATTCAATCATTTGGGAAAAGGCGATACCGAAGTCGTTGACTTTAAAAACCAAAAATGGAGCTGATTTTTTACTCTCTGTTGAAACTCCAATAAAATAATCATCGCCCAAGGTTCGTGAGAGCGAAGCTGGTATAGGGGTTTTGAGGTAAGAGAAAAATTGTCTAGCTGTCTCTTGTACTACTCCGACGCCATCGGCAATCTTCACAATTTCTATACCATTAGCTTCTCTATTTTTCCAAAGTTCTTCTAGTAAATCAGTTTGGTCTACATTAGAAAGAGAGGCCATAGAGGTGTAAGGCAAAATCTCTTCTTTCAAAACAACTATCGGCGTAGATCTTTCTCCCCACATACTGATGACATATTTGACGGCAAAGATACTGCCGACTATGAGTAGGAGGGCGACGAGTACCCGAACTATATTTTTGCTCAAATTTCCAGGAACTCCCTTTTCTGGTTTGACTAAAGGTTTGAGTTTTTCTTCTTTCTCTTTTCTTTCTTTCTCTTTGACAACGATAGAAACAACTGACTCATCTTTTTCGTGAATAAATTCGGCCATATCACCTTGATAAGTGCGCAAAGAAGAGAGTTTCGACTTATTATGCAAAGCATCAATCACATGACCAAATTCTTTTGGATCTTGTTTTGGATTTTCTTTTTTTTCTTCTTTTTCTTCTTCCATCTTTACTTCTTCTGGATGAAGTTAGGATCTGCATCTTTTATAGAAAGCTTGAGGCGGCCTTTTTCGTCGAGACCTTTTATGAGTATCGGTACTTTCATGCCTATCTTCAAGTACGTCTCTACTTTGTCTATTCGAAATGGTGCGATTTCAGAAACGTGAACCATACCGTCGCTCTTTGGCCCCAACTTCACGATCACTCCGAAGTCAGCCACCCGTATCACCTCGCCTACCGCTCTATCCCCCGCTTTATATTCTCTGACAATCTCTTCAATCAAACCTTTGGCTTTTTCGGCACCAACAACTTCACCAGTTATAAATATTGTACCATCTTCTTCTATATCTATCTCTACACCTGTAAGCTCTTTGATCTCGTTGATCACTTTGCCGCCAGTACCGATAACCATACCGATCTGATCTGGCTTTATTTTCATAGAAAGTATTCGCGGCGCTCTCGCTGATAGTTCAGCTCTAGGCTCTTTTATCTCCGCTTCAATCACATCCAAAATTTTCATTCGCGCTGTTTTAGCTTTTACAAATGCTTCAGACAAAATATTTAGAGGGATGCCATCTACCTTCACATCCATCTGCACGGCTGTCACTCCCTCTCGAGTACCAGCTACTTTGAAATCCATATCACCATGCTCGTCTTCTGGACCTTGGATGTCAGTCAAAATTTGATATTTCAAATTTTGACCCCGAGCGGAGTCGAGGGGTGAGGTCATCATTAATCCAGAAGCAATACCAGCCACAGGTCTAGATATAGGCACACCCGCATCCATGAGAGCCAGCGTAGAGCCACAGACCGAGCCCATAGAAGTAGAGCCGTTAGAAGCAAGCGCTTCAGAAACTATTCTTATGGTATAAGGAAACTTTTCTTTTGGCGGCAAGACGGGTACCAAGGCTTTTTCAGCCAGAGCTCCATGCCCGATCATCCTCCTGTTAGTGCCACCGATGCGGCCAGTCTCACCTACAGAAAATGGTGGGAAGTTGTAGTGGTGCATAAAACGCTTATCTATTTTTGACTCCATACCGTCAATTACTTGCGAATCCCCTGGTGCGCCGAGAGTGAGAGCTGAAAATATATGAGTGCCCCCTCTATAAAATATTCCGGACCCATGAAGCATGGGTGAGATACCGCCAGCTTTGGCATAAAGACCACGTAGATCATCAAAGCCTCGGCCATCCACTCTCTTGCCATCTTCCAAAGTTACTTTGTGTACGAAGTCATTGACTGCTTCGTGGAACATTTGTCGAGCAATATTTTTATTTATGTCCGGCAACATCTGCGCCAAAGTTTCAAACATCCACTCTTCTATTTCATAAATTTTTTTCTTGCCTGCCTCCCCCATAATACTTCCCAATTTAGGAATTATTTCTGTATCAAAAAATGCTTTTAGTTCTGTCGAGATTTCTTTTTCTTTTATTTCTTTTTTCTTCTTACCTATCTCCTTTATTATATTTTCCTGAAACTTTTGGATTTTGTTTAGCTCCAAGACCGCTCGATCGAGAGCCTTCACCAACACTTCTTCAGACACTTCTTGACCTGCCACCTCTATCATGTTTATAGTGCCATCTCGTCCGCAAGCAATCACATCGAGATCATATTCTGGTTTAGCTTCTATCTCTATCGTCTGCCGAGACTCCCCCTCGTCTCCATTTCGAAGTTTGTACGTTGGGTTTACCAAAAATTCTCCACCATTTTTCAATCTACCAATCCTCACTGCCCCTACGGGACCATTCCAAGGGATGCTTGAAGTACCGAGAGCCAGAGATGCTGCGATCACTCCCAAAATATCTGGGTCGTACTCACCAAGAGAAATGGTTGTGACCACCACCTGCACGTCATAACGCATACTTTGATTGAAGAGTGGTCGGATGGTGCGATCAATAATTCTACCCGAAAGTATTGCTTCGTCAGATGGCCTGCCTTCCCTCCTTATGAACCTACTGCCCAAAATCTGGCCCGCGGCATAAAACCTCTCCTCAAATTCTACTGATAGTGGGAAGTAGTCTCCCTCCTTTTCTCCTTTTGACATCACTGCTGTCGCAAGCACGACCGTATCCCCCAACCTCAACATCACCGACCCATCTGCATTCTCCGCTAAATCACTAAACTCCGCTTCTAGTTTCTGCCCCCCCACCGTCACTTCGTATTTTTTAGATTTCATGAGGCTAATATAGCATGTTTTACTTATTTTTCTATTATGGTAAATTGTTTTTAGGAAGGAGTAATGATGCACACAAATCAGAATGAAGTGAGGCCGTATCCTTTATGGATACAGCTTTTGATCGGTATATACATGTTTAGATCAGTGATCTTTGTAGTTACTGGTCTCATCTATCATTTGAAAACTGGCGGTCTGTTGTGGAGCATACCAGCAGATTACTACTGGATTGCTGCCCCGGGTGTCGCTATTGTTTTCATTGTGGGAGGAGTAGGAGAATGAGAAGTAATGTCTTAAAGCCGCCGAGCACCTGAAGAAGGGCTCGGCGGCTAAAACTTTTTATAATTTGGTATAATTTTTTCATGCCAAACGATTTTGATAAGTGGAATAAGGAAAAACAAAAGCTTGATGAGGAAGACTACTCAACAGAAAGCTTTCCTCAACCTGGCGAAGTTTGGATGTGTGTAGTCGGGAAGAATATCAGTTTTGAACAGAACGGATCAGGAGAAAACTTTTCTCGACCGGTAGCAGTAATCGCCAAATTTAATAACAAAATGCTTTGGGTCGTTTCCCTTTCTACCAAACAGAAAGAATTTAACTTTTACCACAATTTTACTGACCCAAACAATCAAAAAGTGTCTGCCATAATTGCTCAACTAAAATTAGTCAGTTCGAAAAGACTAAAAAGAAAGATGTATAGCTTATCTGAGGTAGACTTCAAAAATATATTACAAAAAATTAAAAGTTTTCTGTAAATCGAAACCCCGCCGTGAAGCGGGGTTTCTCGAGCCTCTTGCGAGGCGCTTTGTGATTCTATTATAGCAAATTAAACCTTCTTGTCAACCAATATTTTGAGGAGTCTAAACACGCCACCCGCTTGGCGTGTTTAATTCCTTATTTTAAGGCATTTTCCAACTTTTCCTTGACTTTTTGGTATGAAGCATGCTATAATTAGAATTAGGAGCAAACCTATGAAGATCGCTGTAAACGTACTCGGGAGTCTGCGACGTGAAAAAGGTTTTGAGGGATACTGGTCTTTCATTGTGATCATCGAACACATGGTTAACACCAGTGTGCGCTTGGATGCAAGGCACGAAAACTCTCTGAGAGAGTTGGTCGGAGGGGTTGGGGTGAGATTCGTCGGCATCGACGAAAACAAGATCGACCAGCCGATCTGGGTAGAAGCACACGTTGCTGCTCTTCCGATCGCGACATGGCTGAACACATGCAACGCACACTAAACGAGGCCGCCGGGCACCTGAAGAAGGGCTCGGCGGCTAAAACTTTATACACAGATATGATTGACATCAATATAGCAATTTTGCTATTATAGTTTTATGGGTTATCCTTTAGCTAAGATCTTTAGGGATGAAGCAAGAGAATTTATTCGTAATTTACCAAAAGAACTTAGGCAAAAATTTGCAGTTGCAACAGAAGCATTGAGTGAAGGGATTTTTGAGCTAGTCTATATAAAGCGGCTTCGGGGAGCAATCAAAGAGACTAGAGTACAAAAATATAGATTGATCTTTTTCACTTACCAGAATTCCATATATTTCGTAAAAATATTTATAAAGAAAACAAATAAAACCCCGAAGAAAGAGATCGAGTTTGCAGAGAAATATTACAAACTAATAACAAATAATTAACATGATAAAAATAAAAGGACACAAATTTTATACCTTTGAGGAAGTATTCAAAAAGGACATGAAGTCCAAGAGTTTTCGTGATGCAGTAAATACAGAATTAGCACAACTACGAATGAAAAAACAACTCAGAGAAACTAGGCTCAAGAAAAATATGTCTCAAGCGACTCTAGCAAAAAAAGCTCTCATGCCACAATCGGTTATTGCTCGCCTTGAAACAGGTGATGACGGATTTTCTTACGATACTCTCTACAGAATTGCCACCGCTCTCGGCAAAAAAATCCAACTCGTCTAAAAAGTATGGTATAAATGAAACAGGAGGTCTTTCAATGACAGAAACTGAAAAACTGCATCACAAACGGGGTATTCTGGGTTACGCCATTGCCCTGATATATGTATTATTAGTGTGCGTCGTTTTTCCCCTCTTCATAGGACTTAACGATAGGCATAGCCTATTTGAGACCACTATTTCAATATTCATCATGGGGATCATCGCAGGAAGACTTTTCCCGCCAGTTTGGAAGGGGTTGTGGGGAGATCTGAAACCGTTTATCCCGACCAAGATTGTGGTGAGGCCGTTCGATAGGTCAGTATGATATTCTTCCATCAAAGCCGCCGGCACCCAAGAGGTGTCGGCGGCTAAAACTTTTTATATTTTATGTTTTTGTCTTTGCCTTCCCTCACCTGCTAAGGGGAGGGCAAGGGAACACTTGGGTGGGGTTTAGATAGTTTTACTTCCTCGCTTCAGCGATAGCAGTGGCTACGTTTGGAGGCACGATAGCGTAGTGGTCGAATTCGATGTTGGCAGAGCCACGGCCTTCGGTCATAGAGCGAAGAGTGGTGACATAGCCGAAGAGCTCGGAGAGAGGCACCTTGGCTTTGACTACACGGTTGCCAGCTCGGTCATCCATACCTTCGATAAGTCCGCGTTTTGAAGAAAGGTGGCCAGTGATGTCTCCCATAAACTGCTCTGGCACCACCACTTCTACTTTCATAATAGGTTCGAGAATAACAGGGCGCGCTTTTTTGGCCGCTTCTTGGAAGGCTTGGGAGGCAGCGATCTTGTAGGCGATTTCAGAAGAGTCTACATCATGGTAAGAACCAAAAGTAAGTTCACAAGAGACATCTACCATCTTGTAGCCCGCCACGATTCCTCGATCCATCGCTTCTTTCACTCCCTTCTCTACTGCAGGAATAAACTCGGCTGGTATAACGCCACCTTTGATAGAATCGATAAATTCAAATCCTTCTTCACGATGCACATTTTTCTGTTTCTTCTTGCCTTCCACTTCTGGCGCCAAAGGTCGCAAAGTGAGTTTGACGTGACCGTACTGACCCTTACCTCCAGTCTGTTTGATATATTTGGTTTCTGCCTCTGCCTCACCAGTAATAGTCTCTTTGTAAGCCACTTGCGGCTGACCTACATTGGCCTCAACTGAAAACTCTCTCTTCATACGATCAACGATGATTTCCAAATGGAGTTCACCCATACCCATGATGACAGTCTCGCCTGTTTCTTGATCAGATTTGATACGGAAAGTCGGATCTTCATCAGAAAGTCGCTTCAAAGCCATGCCCATCTTCTCTTGGTCGGCTTTGGTTTTTGGTTCGATGCGGAGCGAGATGACCGGCTCTGGGAAGACGATCTCTTCTAAGATAATTGGATTAGTTTCGTCAGCAAAAGTGTGAGAGGTCTTGGCATTCTTCAAACCCACCGCCGCAGCGATCTCCCCAGCAAAAACTTTTTTTACTTCTTCTCTCTGGTCAGCTTGCAGACGCACGATGCGGCCTAGTCTCTCCTTTTCACCAGTTGTTGCATTATAAATATAGGAACCAGACTCAATAGTCCCAGAATAAACTCGGAAGAAAGTGAGCTGACCGACGAATGGGTCTGCCTGCAATTTGAAAGCAAGAGCAGAGAAAGGCTCTGAGTCAGAAGGGTGCCTCTCAATTCCTTCTCCAGTTTTTGGGTCAATACCGCTGATAGAAGGGATATCTAAAGGTGAAGGTAGGTAGTCAACCACCGCGTCGAGTACAAGCTGAACTCCTTTGTTTTTCAAAGCTGATCCAGTAAAGACTGGGAATACTTTGTTTTCTACTACTGCTTTCCTTAATATCTTTTTTAGTTCTGGGAGTAGAATTTCTTCGCCAGCCAAATATTTGTTCATCGCTTCTTCGTCATTTTCTACTATTCTTTCTATCAATTCTGCTCGATATTTTTCTGCTTCAGCTCGAAGAGCATCTGGCATGGGCACCTCCACTACGTTGTCTCCAAGCTTACCTTCAAAGTCGAAGGCTTTCATAGTCAAAAGATCAATCACTCCTTCGTGCTTGTCTTCCTCTCCTATTGGGATCTGCATACGCACTGCTTTTTTAGAAAGACGAGCCAAAATAGAAGCGTATGATTTTTCAAAGTTAGCGCCAGTACGATCAAGTTTGTTTATAAAACAGAGTCTTGGCACATTGGCCTCTTCAGCATAGCGCCAGTTGGTCTCGCTCTGGGGCTCTACCCCAGCCACTCCATCAAAGACACAAACTGCGCCGTCGAGAACTCGCATTGATCGCTTCACCTCTACGGTGAAGTCGATGTGGCCAGGAGTGTCTATAATATTAAAACGATATTTATTATTTTTATTTTTCCTCTCTTCTACACCCAAATATGTCGGCGCCCAAAAGCAAGTGATAGCGGCCGCGGTAATGGTGATGCCTCTTTCTCTCTCCTGCTCCATCCAGTCAGTAGTGGTCTCCCCCTCATGCACTTCCCCAATCTTGTGCTGGCTACCGGTGTAATACAAAATGCGCTCACTAGTCGTGGTTTTGCCCGCATCAATATGGGCAATGATTCCAAAATTCCGTACTCTTTCCAGTGGATAATCTCGTTCCATTTTTAAAAATTGAAAATTCTAAATTGAAAATTTAATACTACCACGCAAAGTGGGCGAAGGCTTTGTTGGCTTCGGCCATCTTGTGGACGTTTTCGCGCTTTTTGATTGCTTCGCCTTCATTCTTGCTAGCCAAAATTATTTCTTCGGCAAGCTTTTCATGCATTGGCTTACCTTTTTTGGCTCTAGCGGCATCAATAATCCATTTCATAGAGAGGTACATGCGGCGCTCTGGTCGCACCTCTCTTGGCACCTGATAGTTGGCGCCACCCACCCGTCTAGAACGAACCTCCATAGTTGGCCCTGTATTCTTGAGTGCCATATCAAACACTTCGATCGGATCTGCCACCTTCGTTTTTTCTTTCAATAAATCGAAGGCATCATAAACAACCCTTCTGGCAGTATTCTTCTTGCCTTCTTGCATACAATAATTTATAAACTTCTCTACCTTTTGAGAACTAAAGATTATATCTGGCTTTGCTATGTTTCTGTTTTTGACGCTTCCTCTCATTTTTATTATTTCTTAATCTTTGGCCTCTTCACACCGTATCTAGAACGAGAAGTGGCTCGCTTATCCACCCCTTGGGCATCGAGCCTACCACGTACAATAGTATAGCGGACGCCGATGTCCTTCACTCTTCCCCCACGAAGCATCACTACAGAGTGCTCCTGCAGGTTGTGGCCCATACCAGGAATGTAGGCAGTCACTTCCATACCGTTGGTCAAGCGCACACGAGCAATCTTTCGAATAGCAGAGTTTGGCTTTCTTGGAGTCTTGGTGGTCACTTTAGTGCAAACGCCTCGCTTGAAAGGGCTCGGGTAGTAGACCGGTCTGTTTTTGAGAGTATTGAAACCACGCGCCAAAGCCACCGCTTTTGACTTGGCTCGAAGCGGTTTCCTCTTTTTCTTTATAAGCTGGTTTATTGTCGACATAACGGGCCTAAATTTAATATAAAAGCCTTTAAAACGCAAGCCCGGTGAAAAGCCTGAAAAGATAGAAGGCAAGAGGGCTTATAACTGGCCAGAGTAAAAATATAAATATGAATACCAAGATAAGACCAGAATTCTCTAGAGAATTCCTGATGCCCTGCCATTTGAGAGGTAAGACAGCAAATAGAATCTTTGAGCCATCGAGTGGCGGAATCGGTATTAGATTAAATATAGCTAGAGTGATGTTTATAAGGACTACAAAGCTGGCCAGAGACAAAAATGATTCATTCATAAAGCTCGCCCCATTCCCCAATCTTATGATCAGTCCAAAGATGGCGGCAAGCACTATATTTGATACCGGCCCCGCCACGGCCACCAAAGCTTCGCCCCACTTGGCACTGCGAAGATTATGAGGATTGAAAGGCACTGGCTTCGCCCAACCTATAATAAATCCACCAGCGAAGTACCCGATCAAAGGCACCAGTACAGAACCGACTGGATCAAGGTGGTTGAAGGGATTCAAAGTAAGCCGGCCTTGATACTTGGCAGTCGGATCTCCAAGCGCAAGGGCTGCGAAGCCATGAGAGACCTCGTGTATAACGACTGACATTATTAAAATGATTATTATAAATAAGAAATCCATGATTGTTTGCGTCAGTTGTCTGCTTATGGTAGCATACTCACCACTATGGCCAAAGAATGTGCAATCACAGGCAAGACATCACAAATGGGGGGCAGGTACTCCAACCGGACTCGTGCTACCCAATTTAATCCTTGCGGTAATGGCAGGCGCTATGCCAATCTCCAGAAAAAGAAGGTTTTTGTGCCTGAACTCAACAAATCTTTCAATCTCGTGCTCTCCACCAAAGCCATCAAAACTATCCAAAAGCGCGGCGCCTTCGCGACTCTCAAAGGTGCAGGGGTTATTTAAGTTGCCCCATTAAAATTTTTAGCTATAATTAATGGTATGAAATTTAATGCCAATCTTAGTGTATCTATATTTAAACAAGGGAAAAGGTTTGTCGCCTATTCGCCAGCTTTGGATATTGCCACTAGCGGAAAAAACGGACCAGAAGTAAAAAAGAGATTCAGCGAGATAGTTCGCATATTTTTAGAAGAGCTTGAGGAAATGGGTACTATCGGAGAAGTGTTAGGAGAGCTAGGATGGAAGAAGCATAAGGAATCGTCTGGTCAAAAGAGTTGGATACCGCCCACTATATCAAATCAGTCTTTTAGGATTAACGTCCCAGTAGTTGCCTAAACCATGCCAAAGATTGGCAACATAAGTTGGCAGAAATTTGAAAAATTTTTATTTTTTGTTGGTTGTGAATTTAAAAGAGAAAAAGGTGATCATAGGATTTATAGGAAAACTGGTCTAAACAGACCTGTGGTAGTACCTCGGGATAAAGTATTGCCAGAATTTATAATTTTAAAAAACTTAAAAACTCTTGGAATTACTAGGGAAAGATACTTACAGATTATAAATAAAATATAAAACCGGGTGGTGGTCCTTCCAAACCACACACCCGGCTCGCTCGAACATGCGTAGGGCCATGCTCATATTCATTCTACCACTTTTGCACTTCTGTCACGAAGAACAAAAATGTAAGTGAGAACGTACCTAGTAAATGGACCAAAGAGTCCCAAGACTATGATGGAAGGGTGGTACGAGTCAACTTTTCGACCTTTCTTTGTGGTAAGATCTTCTAGAAAGACAAGTCCAATCCCCCACCAACAAACGATGACTACCACAACGAAAGCAGTTGGCATTCTTAAATCTCCTATGAATAACCTAACATTTAAATTTTATTATTTCAACTTCAAATTCACCCCATCGCTCTCAAACACGATCCTCCCGTCCTGATCAGTCCTCAAAATTTTTACACCTGCATTATTTAAGGTATCCAAAACTTCTTGGTGAGGGTGGCCGTACTTGTTGTCGCGACCTGTAGAGATGACTACATATTCCGGTTGGACGGCATTTACATATTCGAGGCTTGTAGAAGTGCGCGAGCCGTGGTGGCCGGCTTTGAGGACGTCGGCTCGCAATCCCAAGGGGAGGCCTTTTCCTAAGGTGACACCTTTGGGACCCAAACTTCCTAAGGTGTCACCTTGGGATTCTAGGGAAATCAAATAATCTTCTATATTTACAGGAGAGTCTCCTGTCAGTAAGAATTCGTTTTCTCCATACACTAGTCTAGCTACTATAGAAGCAGTGTTGGTTTCCATGCCTCGGGGATCCAAGACTGGATACAAAATTTCTAATATCGCTCCCCCGCCCAAATCCACCACCATTCCCCTCCTTGCTTCTATTTTTTTGATTTTACCCGCACTTTCTTTTTCGCTGACCAACTTTTCTAATTCTTTATACATATTCGTATCTGCTTCTACACCAGGTTCAAAAAATATTTCTGTTTTGTATTTTTTTAAGACATCCGGCAGACCTCCGATATGGTCGGCATCGGGGTGAGTAGCCAAGACCACGTCAATGGAGCGATCATAAAATGGCATCACTCTAGAGAGCTCTCGCAGTACCCCTCGGCCTGGGCCGCCATCTATGAGCATTTGGTTCCCGCTTGGCGCTTCTATAAATATAGAGTCCCCTTGACCGATGTTAAGGAAAGCAACAGTCAAAATGCCTTGCTTGCTTTCTTGAATTACGAGATAAATAGAAAAAATAGTTATAAGAAGTAGAGATGTAAGAATAGCTAGCCTCATTTTTAATCTTTTACTCATATTGAATATGATATACTATTCGCATGCAAAAATTCGAAGAAAAAAAGTTTAATATAGGAGAGTTAAAAGGCATTTCAGCCAAAACTATTGAGGAACACTTGAAGCTCTATAGTGGATATGTGAAGCATACTAATTTGATTTTAGAAAAGATCGTGGAGTTGAAGGCTGACGCGGAGAAAAATGCCTATGCTTTGGGAGAAGTTCAGAGAAGATTTGGCTTTGAATACAACGGCATGAGAAACCATGAAGTTTACTTTGATTCATTGTCGGGCGGCCCAAAGGCTTTGACCAAGGACGGTGAGCTGGCAAAATGTTTTGATTATTTGTGGGGCTCTTATGAAGGTTGGCTTGCCGAATTTAAGGCCATAGCTCTTACTCGCGGAGTCGGCTGGGCAATGCTGTATCTAGACAGGAAAGAGCACCGACTTTTGAATGCTTGGGTAGATGAGCAACACTTGGGCCAGCTTCAAGATTGTTCACTCATCCTCGCTCTTGATATGTGGGAGCACTCCTTCGTCGCCGACTACCAGCCCTCTGGCAAAAAGCAATATATAGAAGACTTCTTCGCCAACCTAAACTGGGAAGTGGTTGAAAAGAACTTTGAGGAGGCTATGAAGTAAAGTTGACTAAATAGACTAATTTGTTAGTGTGTAGCGGGAGAGTGCACATGACAGTGACACAACAATGTTCATATCGTTTTCTGCGGAAGATAGACACCGAACTATCTTCTCTGCAGCGGTTTTACTTGAGCGTCGGTTACAGGAACAGGATTTCTGCCGATGACAAAGCCATTGTGGCCCTAATTGGCGTTTCCATCATCGGAGTAGCACGGCTCTGCCAGGAAGAGGGTGTGCAGGTACTCCGAGGAGTACAAGTTGAGCTTAACCATCAACGAAACGGTGTCGGTGCTGGGATGCTTCGAGTGATTGTGCAACACATGCGAAGTACTTGTTATTGCATCCCTTACGCACACCTCAAGGGGTTTTACAGCACGGCTGGTTTCGAAGAAATCTTGGCGGTTAACGCTCCTAAATTTCTTCAGGACCGGCTCGCCAAGAATCGGCGAGCAAACCCCGGCAAGCAGTACATCATCATGGCTCGTTTCTACTAGAGCCGACAGTCAGAATTTCAGAGGCCTCCCACCGCGGGTGGCCTCTTCACTTTTTTAAACCACCCCACCCACTCTCGCTTCGCTCGGTCCCTCCCCTCGATTGAGGTGAGGGAAGACACCACACTCACTTCAAGTAGTATTGTATTGTTTTTAATGCTTCGTTCACGTTTTGTTCTATTTCTGTATTAGGAAACCTAAGAACTTTGTAATCCAGATCCTGAAAATATTTGTCTCTAAGCGAGTCATATTCTTTGTTTTCTTTTTGATCATGGATCTCTCCATCCACTTCAACAATCAACCTTTTTTCTGAACAATAGAAATCAACTATATAACCTCCGATACTGTGTTGGCGCCTAAATTTGATTCCTAATCTTTTATCTCTTAAATACCACCAGAGTTTTTCTTCTTGTGGAGTTTGATTTTTTCTAAGTTCCTTTCTTCTAGAAACCAGCGTATGAATATTATGTACTTTAGGCACGATACTATAGTATCTCGCTTTTCCCTCACCTTAATCAAGGGGAGGGTGGTCGTAGACCGGGTGGGGTGAGTTTGAAGTAAAGGAAAGCATAAATTCCATACCAAACAAAAATTGAAAAAATAGAAAGTGCGCCGATAGAAACAGCAGCGAAAGGTAGCTCTGCAGAAATCTCAACTATTTTTATTATTAAGCCCGTGAAAAAGTAAGCGACTATTCCAGGCACCCAAGCAAGCCACCCTGCGGGAGGCAGAAATAATCCGAGGCCTCCGGCCAATCCCCCGAGCCCCATAATAATAGGAGTAAAAGGCAAGACGAGTGGGTTGACCAAAAAAGAAACTATTGAAACTTGGCCGGACATTCTGATGAGGAGCGGTAAAATAAAAATTTGAACGGCGATGGTGGAGGCGACTATTTCTCGCAGTTCAAATTTTGGAGTTATAAATAAAATCCTTCGAGCTACTAATGGCGTAAAGACTATCAGACCAAAAGTGGCAGCAAAAGAAAGTTGAAAAGATGGATCATTCAAAAGAAGAGTAGGATTTACCAAAAGCATCACGAGCCCAGAAATAAAAAGCCAACGCAGAGCGGCATGCGGCCGGCCTAGATATTTAGCCAAGATAGCGATAACGGCCATGATCGCTCCGCGGACTGCTGGAGCAGAGAGGCCAACCATCAATACAAACAAAAAGATAGTTATACTACTCAAGAGAAAAGCTTTGTTCCTCTCCAAATAATACGAAGCAAGCAAGAAGACCCCCGCCGCGATAATAGTAATGTTCTGGCCAGAGAGCACTATGATATGAACGAGGCCAACGATTTTGAACTGATCCAATAGATCGGCGCCGAGAGACTGCTTGGCCCCAAAAATCATGCCAGACAGGAGCGAAGCGTTTGGCTCGGGCACTACCCTCTCAATCCCAGCGATAAAATAATGTTTGAGCGAGTAGAGAGCCGAAAATATTTTGGTTACTACTCCATTTTTATTTTCCAAGAGTTCCAAACTCGGTTCCCAAATCAAAAAGTGAATATCATCTTTGGATAAATAAGAAATGTAGTCAAACTCTAGACCATTATCTCCCTCAAAATTTTTGGGTAAATCTAATTTGCCAGAAACTTTGACCCGATCGCCATACTTGTATTCAGGAAATCTGTTGGCAATTAAGAGTATTTTTGATTTAGAATTTTCCAGAGTAACAACATACCTAACATTTGCATCCCGCCCATCTGGCTCTTCCACAATCTCACCAACCAACTCAACTTTTTCTCCAACTTTTTTAGCTAACTCTGCATCTGGAAAATTATTTATGAGAGCCATCCTGAAAATTCCAACCGCTAGAGAAATTCCTACCAACAAAAATATCTTGCCCCAATATTTGCGATCTCGCGGCAAAATAAAATAAATTATTACGGAAATAAAAAATACGAAAACACCAACACTCCATCCCATTCCAAAAACTTGTTCAAAGACAATCCCGATTACAAATGAAACGATTGAGATGTAGATCATGGTCTCAAAGAAACATGAGTACCGTCGGCAAAGCTGGTCGCTATCTCGTCGCAACGATCGTTCCACTCATGCCCCGAATGACCCGCCACCTTTTTCCACTCCACATTTCTTTTTTCTAATTCAACTAACATCTCCTCCCACAAATCTCTGTTCAAAACATCTTTCTTCGCTTTGGTTCGCCAATTATTTTTTTGCCAATTTTTTATCCAAAGTGTCGCTCCCTTGAGTACGTACTCTGAATCAGTATGTATTTCTACTGATTCATCCTGAGCGAACGGAGTGAGTCGAAGGGCTTCAATCACCGCTCTCATCTCCATCCTATTATTCGTCGTCATCTCCTCTCTGCCCCCGATCTCCTGGATGCTGGCTACTAGCTGCTGGCTACTTATTATTGCAGCCCAACCCCCCGGCCCAGGATTCCCCTTCGATGACCCATCTGTATAGACAATAATTTTCTCCATGAAACTATTTTATCAGAAAAAATCGACGATGCGGAGGCGGATTTCGGTGCGACCGCCGAAGTCGGATTTTTCTATATTGGCGACCAGATTTGTCTTGATACCTTCTTTTAGTGAATCACCAAATTGATCGGGTGAAGTAAAGAAGGAAATAGCTCTAGCTTTGTGTGAGCCATCAATTAAATTTACCGAGAGATGCTCCTGTGCTTTGCCAAAACGATTTATTTTTTCTGGTACCACGTCGCGCAAAATAAAGACAGGCTTTTCGTTCCCTACTCCAAACGGCGCCAAACGAGAAATCTTATCTGTAGTCTCCCGACTGACATCCCTCAAACTTATTTCTGCATCAACTAATATTTCTGGATTGTTGTTTACAATGTGGGTCGAGGCTTCAATCAAAGCATCCTCAAGAGTATGGATCTTTTCGTGATCAACAGAGAAGCCACCGGCTAGTTTATGCCCACCAAATTCAAGAAGTGCACCGTTTGCGCCCTCCATAATAGCAACAAGATCGATAACTCCGTCTGACCGACAAGAGCCCTTTATAAATTCACCGCCTTCCCTACCCCAGAGAAATACTGGTCGGTTATATTCTTCTACTATTGAATTAGCGGCGAGTCCTAAAAGAGCCGGTCGCCAATCTGGATTGCCCAAAACTATAATTGATCTCTCTCCCCCATTTTCAAACTTTTCTTTGATTCTTTTTTTGGCTTCCTTCACAATCCCCGCAACCACACCCTTCCTCTCATTATTTATAGTGTCCAAATGTCGAGCGAATCCATCTGCCTCTGCTTCATCCACGGCTGTAAGGAGTTTGAAGGCATCGCGCGGATGGCCCATTCGCGAAGCGGCATTGATGCGCGGAGTGATGAGGAATGCGATATCGTCTTCAGTCAAATTAAATTTATTGATCTTCAACATACCAAAAAGTTTTTGAAGCCCCGGCCTTCGATTTTTACGCAATACCGAAAGCCCAAAATGTGCTAAAGCTCTATTTTCACCAGTCAAAGGCACCATATCAGAAAGTGTTGCCAACCCCACTAAATCCAATAGCCATTTCTCCTGCCCTTCTGGTAGCAAATCTCTTTTGGTTTTTAAAATCGCTTCAATCAATTTCCATACCACACCCGATCCACAAAGTATTGCTTCTGGATATTTAGAACTTTTTAGTTTTGGGTTCATTATTGCATACGCCTCGGGCAAAATATCGGCTGGCTCGTGGTGGTCTGTGATTATCGTTTCGATACCAAGCTCTTTCGCATAATCAATAACTTTATTATCTCTAATACCGCAGTCTATTGTTATTAATAATTCAATCTTTCCATCTTTTAATTCCTTGATTCCTTCCATATTGAGCCCATAACCTTCAGTATGCCGATCTGGAATATAATTTATAAAATTATTAAAGCCAATCATTTTGAAAAAGTCGTGTAGGAGCGCCCCGCCTGGTATGCCGTCGGCATCATAATCGCTCCAAACACCTACCATCTCCCCTTTCTCTATAGCCCGCAAGATCCTCCCCACTGCTTTCTCCATATCAGGCAAGAGAAACGGGTCATGCAAGTGGTTTATAAAATCAGGATTCAAAAAATTTTGCTTTTCTTCTGCTGTTTTTATACCTCGGTTGTGTAAGAGCTGATCTACTAGGTCAGAGGAGATTTTTTCGCGGACTGTATAGATTTTGGGCATTTGTTTATTATAACTCACCCTCTCTCCGCGGAGCGGAGTAGCTCCCTCTCTTATTGCAAGAGAGGGATCCGCCGCTCGGGTCTTGGCTACATGCTCAATTTTATCCAACGCTTTTTCTACGCCATCCAAAATTTCATTATTTACAAATCGAATGGTTGAAATATTATGATGAGACAGCAATTCCTCTCTTTCCTTATCGTAGATTAGACCCTCTTCCTTTGTATGTTGGCCGCCATCTATTTCAATAGCCAACCTCAACTTTACACAATAAAAATCAAGGATGTAAGGTCCAACACTGTATTGGCGTAAAAACTTCCATCCTTCCAACTTTTTCCCGCGAAGATGTTGCCACAATACACTTTCGGCTCTAGTCTGATTTTTCCGTAAAAACCTCCTGCGATCCATCATTGACTGATGGTTGTAGATCGATATGGGCATATAGATATTATAACTCACCCCCTCACTATCGTGTGGCCCCTCTCTTATAACAAGAGAGGGAAAAACAAAAAATACAAACGAAAAACCCGGCCGATACAGCTGGACGGAATCTTCCGTCGCCGTCGGGCGGGTCGGTCAAATTTGGCGTGCCTCAAAGCGATACTTTCTCTCCTCCGTGCAAAGTGGAGGAATCACGACATGACAGAGGAAGCCTAGTACTGGCAGCACCATAGAGAGTGTCCAACCACCTTTGTAGGTATAGGTGTTCACCGCAGTGATAAGAAAAGCGATTGCCCACAGATACCAGGCGGTAGCTTTCTCCTTCATGGGATTCTCCCAGACTCCACGAAGTGTCGGCTCGAAAGACCAGAGAAGTATACCTGCCAAGATCATATTAGCTACCGTTGCGGTAAACTGGTACCACACAAATATGCTCACCAACCCAACTGCGAGTACCACCCATTCCCTTCTGGTCGGCCACTTAAACCGACCAATCACTAGAACGTAAAGGAAGGTAGCGGTACAACCAACCGACCCGGCAAAAAATTGTAAGGCAGCGATCGTGTCGTTCATTGCACGAAATGACAGGGCGTTTAGTGTGGCAAAAAACGCCCAGAGAAACCAACTAGCCGGATTTGGATCCGACTTGCCAAGCTTTGTCTGCACATTATACAAAACAAAGCCAGAGATATGGAGGAGTGCTGCCGATACTGGCAACACCGTTGATATGTCCATGACAACTCCTTCCTTTTACAAACAACTGTTCTCCTGTTATTATACTATATTTAAGTAAAAACGCAATACTCGAACGAAGGTACCCTTCTCTTGCAATAAGAGAAGGGTCTACTCGCCTCCGGCGAGAGGGGATGAGTTATGTTAAAATACCCCCATGCAACCCTGCATCTTCTGCAAAATAGTGAGAAAAGAAATCCCAAGCTACACCGTCTACGAAGACGCCAACTTTTTGGCATTCTTAGATATAAACCCTACCTCT
>Ga0209542_10006436_pt1 | contig 22863 bp, 22 predicted proteins | sample RifCSPhighO2_01_FD_184028 | JGI IMG/M metagenome (GOLD analysis project Ga0209542, IMG submission 184028) | Soil microbial communities from Rifle, Colorado - Rifle CSP2_plank highO2_0.1 (SPAdes) (version 2) | ecosystem: Environmental > Terrestrial > Deep subsurface > Rock core/Sediment ... | reverse complement strand
TTTTCGGAACCGCCGATAGCCGCCGCGGCCCGGCTAATTTTTCCGGTCGCGTCCAAAATTCTTAATCCGGGAACAATATTTTGGAATTCCAGCCAGGTGGTCGGCGCCAGAGCTATCCCGCTCTGGTCAAAAATATCTTTATTATAAATAAGCGCCAAGGTGTCAACTGAAAGGGGGAAAGCGTAAATAACATCGCCGGAAGTAAAATCCGCTTTAACCACTTTAGGGAAAAGTTGGTCGCCGTAAGCGGCGATATTCAATTTTTCGGAAGGCAAGGGGGAAATTTTATCGTAATGTTTCGGCAGCCAGGTGTTGTGGAGCATAAAAATATCGGGTCCCCGGCTGGCGGCCATGGCGTTGATTAATTCACTCTCATAAGTCTGGGGGTCAAATTGGCGGTAATTTATCCTGACATCGGGATAAAGGCTTTGGAACTGGTCAATAACCGCCTGATAGGTATTTTTTGAATCAAAAACTCCCCAGAATTCCAAATCGGCTTTCAGGCGTTGTTTGGTTCCCGGCCGCAGTCCCGGAATAACGCCGGCAAAAATCAGAACGAAAACCAAGACAATCAATCCGACCGCGCCTACGATAATTTTTTGGTTGCGAGTAAGTTTAGATATCATAATGTTTTTTCAAATTCTATATTCTAAATTTTTGTTATGTCGTAATCATTCCCACCAAATGGTCGCCGGAATCAAGATTCATAATTTTTACTCCTTGAGTGGCTCGGCCCGCCAGACGGATGCTGTCAATTCTGGTTTTGAGAATCTGGCCCTTGGCGGAAATCGCTAAAATTTCTTCGGCTTCGTCAATGATTTGGCTGGCGATAATCAATCCGGTTTTGGAAGTGATTTTGGCGGTTTTAATGCCCGAACCGGCCCTGTTTTGGGTTTTGTATTGTTTGAGGAGCGTTTGCTTGGCGAATCCGTTGGCCATTACCACTAGAAGTTTCAAGTTTTTAGTTTTAAGTTTCAAGTCCCCTCCTTTTATTATATCAAGCCCGCTGATAAAATCCTGTTTTTTGAGCTTAATCGCCTTGACCCCGCTGGCTGTTCGGCTCATCGGCCGGACTTGTTTTTCCGGGAAACGGATGGCCTGGCCCAAAGCGGTTGTCAGGATAATTTCGTCTTGGCCCGAAGAAAGCTTGACCCATTTCAAAAGGTCGTTTTTTTTGAGTTTGATGACAATCAGGCCATTGCGGCGGATATTGGCAAAATCATCAAGCGGCGTTTTTTTGATGAATCCGTTTTTGGTAGCCATCAATAGAAACGCCGAGCCGTGAGCTTCGGGGTAGCTGATGATAGCGCTGATTTGTTCATTGGGCGACAAGTCCAAAAAATTATAAATTGATTTGCCTTTGGCGGTTCGGCTGGCCTCCGGAATTTCATAGGCCTTGGTTTGGAAAACCCGGCCTCGGTCGGTGAAGAATAAAACATTGTCATGGCTTTTAGTCGTCAAAATTTGGATGATGAAATCTTCTTCTTTAAGCTCAAAGCCGATAATGCCTTTGCCGCCGCGTTTTTGAGTTCTGAAATTATCGGGCGCCAATCTTTTGATGTAATTGCCTTGGCTTAAGGTGATAATAGCGTCCTCCTGGGGAATAAGGTCTTCTTCGCGGTATTCCTTGACTTCGGCGCTGATGATTTTAGTCCGCCGCGGTTCGTTGTATTTTTCTTTCATTTCCGTCAAATCGTTTTTAATAAGCGAAAGAATTTCTCTGGGATTTTTCAGAATGAATTGAAGCTCGGCAATCAATTTCTTTTTTTCTTTTAATTCGTCTTCAATTTTTTGGCGTTCCAGAGCGGCCAGCGTCGCGAGTTTCATTTCCAGAATGGCGTTAGCCTGGATATCGCTGAACTTGAATTGTTTTACCAGATTTTGGCGGGCGGTTTCCCGGTCTCTTGATTTTTTAATTATGGCGATCACTTCGTCAATCGCGTTCAGGGCTTTGGCCAGGCCGATCAGGATATGGGCCCTTTCTTCGGCTTTTCTTAAATCAAACTCGGTTCTTTTTTTAATGACTTCCTGGCGGTGTTTTATCCAGGCGCTAAGAATGTCTTTTAAAGACATTACCTGTGGTTGCAGGCCGTTGACTAGTGCCAGCATGTTCAAATGAAAATCTTTTTGGAGGTCGGTGTGTTTGTAAAGAAAATTTAAAACTTTTTGGGGGTTGGAATCGTTTTTTAACTCAATAACGATTCTTAATCCTTCCCGGTCGCTTTCGTCCCGAATATCCCTGATGCCTTCAATTTTTTTTTCGGAAACCAGTTCGGCCATTTTAATGATGAGTTCCGATTTGTTGACCTGGTAAGGAATCGCGGTAATAACGATGCCGAATTGATTGGATCGCTGTTCCTGGATTTCAGCGGCCGCTTGCATGGTGACCGAGCCCTTGCCCAGGGCGTAGGTTTCGGCGATGGATTTGTTGTAAACATAGCCGCCGGTGGGAAAATCCGGGCCCGGCACGAATTTGACCAGGTCTTTAATTTCAGCCTGGGGGTTATCAATCAGGTATTTGGTCGCTTCGGCTATTTCCGCCAGGTTATGGGGCGGAATATTGGTGGTCATGCCCACGGCTATGCCCATTGTTCCGTTAACCAAAAGATTGGGGAATTTGGCGGGCAAAACTTTGGGCTCCAGCCGGGTATTATCGTAATTCGGCTGCCAGTCAACCGTTTCTTTTTCAATATCAACCAATAATTCTTCGGCGATTTTGGCAAGCCGACTTTCCGTATATCTATACGCGGCCGCGGAATCTCCGTCGATGCTGCCAAAATTGCCTTGGCCGTTTATCAAGGGATAACGGAGCGAAAAATCCTGGGCCATTCTGACCAGGGCGTCATAAACCGCGATATCGCCGTGGGGATGATAGCGGCCCAAAACCGAACCGATAACGGTAGCCGATTTTCTGAATTTAGCGTCGCTCTTCAGCCCGTCTTCAAGCATGGCGTAAAGAATCCGGCGGTGAACCGGTTTCAAGCCGTCTCGGACATCCGGCAGGGCGCGGGAAACAATAACCGAAATGGCGTAGTCCAGATAAGATTCTTTCAGTTCTTCCGTGATTTCCCGAGGTTCTATTTTTTCTTTTGGCTCTGTTGGTCCCATGGTAATTTTAATTTTTACGGTAAAATTTCTGGGGAAACCGCTTCGGAGCTGGTCGCGAAATTGGAAGAATTGCCTTCAATGGATATTTCACGGGTGGCCGTCATTAATTCTTTTATTTGGCCAATGATAATTTTAGACCCTGTTAGAAAAACTTGCCAGGGAGACTCTTTGGAAATTTGGATTGATGATTGGCCGGTTTTTTTTGGTTCCGTTGGCCCTAAATTGACGATGGTTTTGTTTAAATAAATTGCCCAAAAGCTGATTATTAAAATCATGGATAAGGCGCTCAAAATAAAAAGCCAGCGTTTCTTTTTAGTTTCATCAGCGGTTCGCAGGCCCTGAATAAACTTTTTTAAGTTTTCAAACATCCGATTAATAATTTTTCTTTGGAAAGCTCTTTTTTGCCGATGGTCAGCTTTTCTTGAGGCTCCGCTTCGTTTTTGCCGAATTCCTCGAGAAAAGATTTTAAATCTTTGGGGTCGTCAAAAAGCGTCGGGACGATCAGTCCCGGTTTCAACTGCCGGATTAATTTAGCCGCGGCCGGTATTTCAATAAACGGCTTGCCGCCGGCCGGCGCGAAAACAATGTCCGCGTCTTCCAGGTATTCCTGGATATTTTTGATTTCGTTTTCGTTGGTCAAGTGCCCCAACAAAACAATTTTCATTTCGTCAATTTCTATCAAGTAAACCGATCGCGAATTTGAATCTTGCTGTTTATCGCCGGTTGCCGTTATTGGCCAGCCCTTAATGGAGACATCCTTGACTTCGTATTCGCCCGGGTAGCTAATTTCAAAAACTTCATTTTCGTTTGACGTTTGACGTTTGATGTTTGAGGCAGGGGTAATGGTTTTGATAATAATATCGGTTCGGCCGCGAAAAGGAGAAAGCCCGCTTTCTTTCTCAAAAGGGTCGGTGACTATCACCAATTCTCCGCTTTGGAGTTTGAAACAATTTTTTCCGTACCAAGTGATGACCATTTCAATAAAATTCTAAACAAATTCTAATGTTCAAAATTCAAAACCCAAAACCTATTTTGAATTTAGAACTTTTTAATTATATCTCATCTGCTCTTGATTTTCAAGAAAATATCATTAAGATGATACCAATGATTACCAATTTAAAAAATAATGTCGTTGACCAGCTCGCGAAAATTGAACCGAGTTTGGTCTCTTTGTTGAAAGTCGGCGATTTGACCGAAGGCAGTGTTTTGAAAAAAGAACCAAGAAGTTTGTTTTTGGATTTAGGGAGATACGGCACCGGCATAGTTTACGGGGTGGAATTTATTAACGCTAAAAATATCATCAAGGATCTCAACCCGGGCAGTCCCGTCAAAGCGAAAATAGTGGATCTGGACAACGAAGAAGGCTATATTGAACTGTCTTTGACCGAAGCGGGCAAACACAAGGTCTGGGAGGAATTAAGGCGGTTGAAAGAACTGGACGAGCCCATCAAAATTAAGGCGGTTGGTTTTAACAGCGGCGGTTTGACGGCCGAAATGAGCGGTTTGATGGCTTTTTTGCCCGTTTCCCAGTTGAGCAATGAACATTATCCCCGGATTGAAGACGGCGACAAAAAGAAAATCGCCGAAGAACTGAAAAAATTAGTCGGTCAGGAATTGATGGTCAAGATTATTGATTTTAGTCCGCAGACCGGCAAATTGATAATTTCCGAGCGGGAAGTGGCCGACCGGCCCTCGGCGGCTTCTTTGAGCCAATACCGAGCGGGTCAGATCATTGACGGAATTATTTCCGGAGTGGCTGATTTCGGCGCTTTTGTGAAATTTATTGATAATCCGGTTGTGGAGGGATTGATTCATATTTCCGAATTAGACCATCGGTTGATTGATAACCCCAAAGAAATCATCAAAATTGACGATGTCGTGAAAGCCAAGATAATTGACATTAAAAACGGGAAAATTTTTCTTTCTTTGAAAGCGCTGAAATCCAATCCCTGGGACGCGGTTGAAGAGAAATATAAAAGCGGCCAGGAAGTCATGGGCGCCGTTTCCAAATTTACGCCATTCGGGGCTTTTATCAATCTTGACAACGAAATTCACGGCTTGCTCCATGTTTCGGAATTCGGCAGCGTTGAAGAAATGAAAAAACAATTGGAAATCGGGAAATCCTACAAGTTTATTATCGGTCTTATCAAGTCCCAGGAAAAAAGATTGATTCTTAAATTGGTTAAATAATGGTTCAACAAACTCACTGCAAATGAAAACTTTTTCTAAGAATATTTTTTGGGCCGTTATCGCCCTGACAACGGTCTCGTTGCTTTTTTCTCTTCTTGCTTATCCGGTTAAATCGCCGCGATTGATTACCTTGAATGATCTGGCTTTGAAAATCAACGCCGGCGAGGTGAGCAAGATTATCGTCAATGAAAATGATCTTTCCGTTAATCTGAAGAACGGAGAAAAACTGATTTCTAAAAAAGAATCCGAGGTCGGTTTTTCGGAAACTCTGCGTAATTTGGGTGTTGACGCGGCGGCTTTGCGCCAGGTTTCTTTTGAAATCAAAGAGGCCTCGGGGCTGAAATTTTGGGTTGGCGTTTTGGTGCCGACTCTTTTGCCTCTCTTGATTATCGGATTTATTTTTTGGCTGATGTTCCGCCAGGCGAAAAGCGGAGCGAACCAGGCCTTTAGTTTCGGCCGCGCTAACGTGAAAGTTTTCGCGCCTTTCAAAGACCGGATAACTTTTGAGAATGTGGCCGGTTTGAAAGAAGCCAAGCAGGAATTGGCGGAAGTTATTGATTTTCTCAAGAATCCCAAAAAATATCTGGAAATCGGCGCTCGGATTCCTCGCGGAATCTTGTTGTTGGGGTTGCCGGGAACGGGCAAAACCTTGATTGCCCGGGCGACGGCCGGCGAAAGCAATGTTCCTTTTTTTCATATGTCCGCTTCCGAATTCGTGGAGATGTTTGTTGGAGTCGGGGCTAGCCGGGCTCGCGATCTCTTTTCTATCGCCAAAAAGAACGCTCCCTGTATTGTTTTTATTGATGAAATTGACGCTGTCGGTCGGGAAAGAGGAGCGGGTTTGGGCGGAGGCCACGACGAAAGGGAGCAAACCCTTAATCAGATATTGGTGGAAATGGATGGTTTTGAGCGGGACACTAACGTCATCGTGCTGGCGGCGACAAATCGCCCGGATATTTTGGACCCCGCTCTTTTGCGGCCCGGTCGTTTTGACCGTCGCGTGATTTTAGATATGCCGGACATCAACGACCGCGAAGCGATTTTGAAAATTCACTGTCGGGGAAAATCTTTGGGTCAAAACATTGATTTAAAACAGGTAGCCATTCGCACTCCCGGTTTTTCCGGAGCCGATTTAGCCAATCTGGTTAACGAAGCCGCTATTTTAGCCGCCCGCCAGAATAAACATTCCGTCAGTCAGGAAGATTTATTTAATTCCATTGAAAAAGTTATTCTCGGACCGGAACGCCGGGGCCGGGCGATTTCCCAAAAAGAAAAAGAATTAATCGCTTATCATGAAGCCGGCCACGCTTTGGTGGCGGCTGGCCTCCAAGACACCGACCCGATTCATAAAGTTTCAATTGTCAGCCGGGGCTTGGCTGGGGGCTATACTTTAAAATTGCCCCTGGAGGAAAGAAGGATAAAAACCAAGTCCCAGTTTTTGTCGGATTTGGCGGTTTTGTTCGGCGGTCATGTTTCCGAGTCAATAGTTTTCAACGATGTCAGCACCGGAGCGTCCAGTGATTTAAAACAAGCCACTGATTTGGCCAAGAGTTTGGTCACCCGATACGGAATGAGCGAAAAACTGGGGCCGCGGACTTTCGGCAAGACCGAAGAATTGATATTTTTAGGCCGCGAAATTACCACTGAAAAAGATTATTCGGAAGAATTAGCCAAGCAAATTGACGGCGAAGTGGGCGTTTTAATAGAACGAGCTCTTAAAGCCGCCAGAAAAATTATTTCTTCCCAGCGGAAGGCCTTAGATGCTTTGGCTAAAACCCTGCTTCAGAAAGAAAGCATTGAGCGGGAGGAATTTTACGGGATTATCCGGGGCTTCAAAATCAAGCCCATAAAGGTATAGCATTGCTTGAAATTATCAATTATCAATTTTCAATTTCCAATAAATGTTCCAATTTTCAATTTTTAAACTCTGTTCTTTAAGTTTTCGTTTAGGGTTTGAAATTAGGTCATTGAAAATTCAATGAAAATTAGAAATTAAAAATTAGAAATTATTTAATTAATGTCCAAAATTAGAGTTGGCGTTTTGAGAGGCGGCCCTTCGGTTGAACACGAAATTTCTCTTTTAACCGGAGCCAACGTTTTGACCAATTTAGTTGAAGATAAATACCAAGCTATTGATATTTTTATTTCCAAGAGCGGTCAATGGCCTGCTTTTCCCGAAGTTGACGTTATTTTCAACGCCCTCCACGGCGAATACGGAGAAGACGGCCAGGTTCAATCTGTTTTAGAAAAGAAGAGTTTGCCTTATACCGGTTCCGGTGTCGCGGCTTCGGCTTTAGCGATGGATAAATGGGCTTCGCGGCAGCTTTTCCAGCGAGCCGGTTTGAAGACGCCACCGGCGATAAATCTTCAGTTTTCAAGTTTCAAAATTCAAGATTATCAAAAAATCAAATACGACCTGCCTTGGGTTGTAAAGCCGGCCAATCGCGGTTCCTCGCTGGGAGTTTCTTTAGTTAATAACGAAAAAGAATTTCATCCGGCTTTAAGCAAGGCCTTTCAATACGACGATTCGGTTCTGGTGGAGCAATATATAAAAGGCAGGGAAGTCACTTGCGGCATTTTGGAAAATTTTCAGGGAGAAAAATATTTTGCCCTGCCGGTGATAGAAATCGTTCTGCCTTTAGGCAAGCCCCTTTTTGATTATCAAGGCAAATACGACGGCTCCACTCAAGAAATTTGCCCGGGGATATTTGGTGAAAAAACCGCTTTGGCGATTCAAGAAGCGGCTTCTTTAGCTCATCAATCGTTGGGTTGCCGCGATTATTCCCGCGTTGATATGATAGTAGCCGAAGATGGCATTTATGTTTTGGAAGTAAATACCCTTCCCGGCTTGACCAAAGAATCGCTTTTCCCCAAAGCCGCGGCGGTTGTCGGTTGTTCCTTTGACCGACTCTTGGACCATCTGCTAACATTAGCTTTGGAGAGGCAATAAAATGATTCCTTTTCTTAAACAACTCGGACTTTCAGAAAAAGAAGCTAAGGTATATTTGGCTTCTTTGGAATTAGGAGAAGCTACGGTTTTAGAATTGGCTAAAAAATCAGCTCTTAACAGAACCACGGTTTATATAGAAATAGAAAAATTGAGCCAAAAGGGATTAGTGAGTTCTATTGAAAAAGGCAAAAAAAGATATTTTTCTCCCATTCATCCAGAGAATTTATTATCTTTAATAATAGAAAAACAAAAAAGAGATTTAGAAGAAAAAACAAAATTGTTCCAAAAAATTCTACCCGATCTCACTGCTATTCATAATCTCGCCCCCAATAAACCAGGAATCCAATTTTTTGAGGGGATAGAAGGTCTTAAACTTATCAGAGAAATGCTTTTAGCAGATAAATATAAAGAGATTAGCCAGTTTGTTAACTTAGAAGCTGTTTATAAAATTTTACCCGAGGACAGACTTTTTAGAAAAAAATTAGAAGAGAAATTTAAGCAAGAACAAATTTTTTCTAAACTAATCTATACCGCCTCTTCTCCGATTATAACGGCCCCGCAAGAAAAATTGGACCAATATAAGTTTATCCCCATAAACCAAATATCCCCTTTTTATACTGAAATCAATGTCTATGGTCATAAAACTATTTTCGGTACCTTTAAAGAAAAAATAACAACCTTAATTATTGAAGATGAAGAAATTGCTAATACTGTAAAAATTATGTTTGACTTAATTTGGAATAGTTTAAGTTAATAAATTTTATTCTAAAAATAGAAAGGCCTCTCTTTACGTAAAGAGAGGCCTTTTGTTTCTCAAATGAGATGAGCTTTTTGTTTTCCATTCCTTGCTACAGGAATTCTTTTTTCTGTCAGCCTCCTTTAGCGCAATGAGCTACCGGGGGACCAAACAGCCATCTTATAGTGACTCTGTCCGTTTTTGCCTTACTTCTCATCTTTCTCACCTCCTTTCTCGGGTTCTTTAGTCCTAATGTCAATGATACTATATAGTAGTATAGCCACAATTTATTAAATGTCAAGAGCAAATGACACTATTTTTACCCCCTCTTGACAAACAGGCAAAAATCAGCTATCATAACGGCAGGAAAAATAAGACAAAAAAGCTCCCTTGACAGATAAGTTTGAGTTTGCTATAATTACAATATAATCTGTCAATTAGGACTAACAGTTTGTTCTTTGAAATAATTAATAAATAATAGATTAAACCATAATTAAACCATATAAAGGAGGTGATTATGGATAGATTTCAAAAAGCCGTAGAGTTCGCTTCTCAAAACCCGAACACGGTAGCGAGGCGAATTGCGAAGGCCGGAGCAGATGATGTGTCCTTATATCTATTTTCTCAAAAGCTCTATGGCGAACTTCACAACAAAGATGCAGAGATCGCTGATATGTTCGCCGACGAGTTGAAGAGGAGATCTGACTTACATCTAGGTTTTTGCAACAGATAGGGAAATCGTCTGCTCACCGGGTTCTCACTTCCGAATCCCGGCAGAGACTTCGGAAGCTCTCGAAGTCGAAAAAGTGATTCTATCGAGGAGGAAAAGAATAACTCCCGATTAGGCAAGCCAAAAGCTTGCCTTCCCACCAGAGACCTCAATTAGATTCCCAATAATTGAGGTCTGCGGTGGGAAAAAGTACATTGAAAGGAGAAAAAATGAGTAAGAAAGTATTGATTCAACTCGGTAACTCCAATGACGGCTGGGTTACTGTAGGAAAAATCGAAGCCGTCTCAGAGGAGACAATGGCGGCCATTCTTATCTGGCTACAACTAGGCGTAGAAAAGGCAGGAGCTATTGTCCGCCTCGAAAAGGTAGATGAATAATCTAACCTCGTTGCGGAAAAATCCATCCGCGTAAAAGCATGGGCGAGAGTTTAGTATCCAGGGTAAGTTCTCTCGAAAAATAAAAACTACACACTGGAGCCATAGTGGAGCAGACCACCACGGGCGATGATAAAAATCTCATCGCCTTTCCACCAGGGTCATTAAAGAAATTTGATGATTGCGGCGGGAAGCACATTGTAAAGTATAAGTAGAGAGAAAATAAACAAGGAGGTAAAGATGGATATGGAGGTTGTTCGTAAAGAAGAATCCAGGGAAGACATCAATGCTTTGGTTGGAAGAAGAATTAAACAATTAATCTTGAGAGAGAAATGTCCACAATGTGGTTTTCCTTTCAAGGACGACCCTGCATTTTACCGTTACGTTGAGGAAGAAATTAAAAAAGACCACGATCCAATAACTGGAAAGTGTCCTCAATGTAATTGGGGAGGTCTTTTGGCTTGGTAACGGAGTCGCTGGAAAGTAGCTATCTTATTTTCCGGGATAGTGAAGCTTGGCAACAGAAACCAGCCTGCATTCAAAATGCAGCCAAATTACCAGGAGTGCTAAAGGCCCTGGGAGGAATAGAAGAATCAAGGCAAGCCAAAAACTTGCCTTCCCACCAGAGACCTCAATTAGTTTCCCAATAATTGAGGTCTGCGGTGGGAAGCACATTGATAAAAAGTAAATAAGATTTAACTACTGCTTGGATTTCAGTTTTTAATTTTTTGAAAATTGAAATCCGGGTGGTAGTTCGTTGACCGAGAGCTAAAACCAGGCCTTGCCCTAGTCGATCATGTCGGCGAAGGAGAAAGGCCTTGTCTTATTAAGATATTAGGAAGCTGTAAAAGGAAACGGTGGCATGAACGTTTCCTGGGATTTTTCCTAGTTATCAAAGACAAGGTCAGCCCTTGAAGCAATTCTCAGGGGAAGGAACCAATACAGATTGCAGGTTCCATCGGTCATATTTGTTCTTTTATATAAGGAAAATAAAGAAAGCGGGAGAAAACCTCTTCGGCAAGGCCGAATGCGAAGGTCAAAGGAATCCCTTTTAAAGGATATCCTAGCCCCTCCGAATAATTACTTGAAAAGTAATTATTGGGTAATCTCTTCCTTCCTTTATAAGGCAAGTCAAAAGCTTGCCTTCCCACCAGAGACCTCAATTAGATTCCCAATAATTGAGGTCTGCGGTGGGAAGCACATTGAAAAAAGTGAATATTGGATAAGTGACGCCGACTTGAGACGGGCGAGCCATATAAAAGATTTGAAGGGAGGTGAAAAATGACACCAAAAACATCAACGGAGATTTTGTTCGGGATTTTAGTAGATTGCATCCAAAACAGGGATCCATTAGCCATCGAGCGCGAGCGAATGCAAAGTAGGAGGGTTCTGGTCGGAAAAATTGACCTGGACACAATCGGCACAGCTTATCTTCTCGGTGTAAATCGGGAGGATAAGATAGAGGTGATTAAAGGAGAAGCTCCCCCTGTTGACCTCGCAGATCCTAAGGTGATCTGTATTGAGGTTGGCGGAAGTGGTCAAGTTCATCTAATGAATTTTGACCATCATGGGGAGGATGCTCCTAAAGATTGTGCTATGCGCCAGACCTTTGAATGGTTCGTAAGCAGTCCCGAAGGTATCCGCCTTTATCATGAAGGCGGCGTCGGAGTCTGGGAAGATGATTTTGCCGGGATGTTAACCGGCTATATCGAAACTCTAGACGTGGAGGGCCCGGAAGTGCTGAGGAGAGAATTAGACTTCCTTGGAATTTCTCTAGAAGAAGGTTTTCCATTCCTGTCTGATGTTATTACAGGAATGATGCTTCTAGAGAAAGACCCAAGGGAGCAGCTTCACAAGGGTGTGGAGATTCTCCGCATCCTTGAAGCCTCTGATGATTGGGATTCTATGTTCCACAAAAAATATACTTTTTTTGTGGATAATGAGACCAATATCAGAGGCGAGACACAACCTTGGGTTAAGGGTCCTTACCCCGAGATTCTCCCGATATTTGGGCCAATAAATCTGGAAGTATTTCCAGAATTTAAACCTTTTATCGCGGCTAAACTTGAAAACAGAAAACAAGTTAGCTTAGCAATACGGGGGGCTCAATGGGGTAAGACTGCCGCTGGGCTTAGACTAGGCTGGCTCGAGACCGATTTCATAGGCGCCACTGGAGCGCTTTATGGAAACGGAGCTCAAATAGTGGTGGTTTACAGCCGTCACTATGGGCCAGATAAAGTATCCAAATTCACCATTGCTGGAAACGGCATTAAGGTGAATGGGGTACTTCCTGAGTTAAATGCTCGGGAGCCTGGTTGGGGCGGACCTTCCACTGGTACAATTATCGGCTCTCCTCGAGAGGGAAGCAACCTTTCCCTTGAAGAGGTAGTCGAAATTGTTCGGAGGAACCTCTAAAGGAACCCCTGGTTCTCCCAGGGTGAGTGGAAAATTTTCAGGAAATTGACCCCGATGGCAAGGTCATATAACTGAAAGCGAGACCACAGGAGGGCACATTTTGTTGGGAGGAGTAATCGCAAAAAGCGATTCTCCTCCCGCTTTCTTCCAAATCCATTGTATTAAAAATTAGAGTGAATTTAGAAGAAAGCTCTTTTAAAAATAAAAAATCCATTCAACTTTCCCGCCATTAAAAGGTTTGCCTTCCCACCAGAGACCTCAATTAGTTTCCCAATAATTGAGGTCTGCGGTGGGAAGCACATTTACATAAATAAATATAGGATAGGTGACGCCGACCTGTAACGGACGAGCCAGTAAAAAAACTGAAGGAGGTGAAAAGGAATATGGAGAAATTCAAGTGCCTGCTAACCGTTTGCTGTGACAATGGTTGTGAAAGTAGTTATGGCCGCATTTCTACATACGAACAAGAATCCCAAGGCACCCTTGATGCTATGAAAAAATCCCTTAGGGGACACAAGCGGATGTTCGACGCAATTGAGAAGTCGCAACTCCTGAATAGTCAAAAATGCAAATTTTGGCTTGGTGGCATTAAGGTAGTAGCTCAGACGATAGTTCCCATGGGACGCGAGATAGAAGTAGAAAACGAATTATGGGCGCTGGCTAAAGAGATTGCAACCGAGAGATTAGAATTAAAAAAACATAAGTGGCTTTTCGAAGATTATCGGTTGCTTGGCCGGCAAATGTGGCTACGATAGGCACAGCGAAGACAAGGGCAAGTCAATCTGGCGAACAATAAAACAAGCCAGCAAGACGCACGTGAGCGGGGATCCGTGGAAATAAATTTCCGAAAAGACCGAAATGGCTAGGTCTTAGGAATTCTATAAAACCGGGCGAGACCGCAGTAAGTAGGTGGAACTCAAAGCCGTCTTTAATAGGCGGCTTTTTCATTTAAAAAAGAGTAAATGACATTTGACAAAAACCCAAAAATTTGCTACCCTATTAAAGTTCTTTTAAAAACAAATTAAGGTTGAAAAAAATAGAAAGGAGAAGAAATGAGAAAGAATGTTGGCTATGAAGGACTTGTTGCGGAAATTTTGCCTCAAGAAAATATTGATAATATTTTGGGGCAAGTACTTTCTTCGCGAGAAGCGGAAGTGGTAAGAGGCCGGTTTGGTTTAAACACTGAACTGAAAACACTGGAAGAAATAGCTGAGAATTTTGGTGTTAGCCGTGAAAGAGTACGCCAAATAGAATTTCGCGCTCTTAGAAAGTTAAGAAAAAGAATATTCGCAAAACCAGTAATTTCAAAAGGAGAGGAATCAGCGCTCCCTTACGAATCAAGGTTTCGCGGTTTACTCTTAACGCCAATTTCAGAACTGGAACTTTCAGTAAGGTCAGCTAATTGTTTTAAAATGGCAAACATTAGAATTATCGCTGACCTTGTTATCAAAAACGAGGAAGAACTTTTAGGCTTAAAGTATTTTGGAAAGAAATCTCTTTCGGAGATTAAGTCTCTGCTTGAAAGTTTGGGCCTATCCTTAAGGATGAAATTGCCCAACAAATTTAATCCCCCGGCGCGTTGAATAGTTTTTACGATAAAAGGACTGGAATTAAAACACCAGTCCTTTTTGATTTAAACAATTCTACCATTTTTATTTTAATAAACCCCGTTAGAAAATATTTTCTAACGGGGTAAAATTTTAGTTGAATTTTTCTTAATCTATCTATGGAATTTAATGAAGAGGAATTTGAAATCGCGCTAGCTCGTTTGACTTATTTTTTGAGTTTATGATAATATAAAAATACGAGTATGCCCAGTAGTGAGCCCGCGATTGCTTCAGCTCAACCCAGTAGAGCAACGGCGATTGGTTTAATTCCAATTTGCGATAGTTTAGCCATAAAACCTTGCCCTGATTAATTGAGAAGCAACCCTAAACATATTTAACTTCGGGATTAAACAGCAAATTGGCTATCGCCGTTGTCATACTGGGTCAATTTATCTCGGGGCTTTCAACTGAGCAATAAATTAGTCATAATGAACAAAGTCAAATAAACAAACTAGACCCCGATGAGCTGAAGATAAATTGCTATCGCGGGTCTACTACTGGGTATGCGTAAAATAGAGTTAAAAAATGTAGTTTGGAAAGAAGGCGGATATTATGTGGCCCAATGTCTTAATGTAGATGTTTCCAGCTTTGGCAGGACAAAAAAGGAAGCATTAGCTAATTTAGACGAAGCCCTGGAATTATATTTTGAGGATATCAAAATTCCAAAAATAACCAAAATTGAGCGTCCGGAATTAGTAAAAATGTCTATTTGTCGTGCCTAAACTTTATTCTTCCAGCCATATAATTAAAGTCCTTCAAAGCGAGGGCTTTCTTTATATTTCCCAGAAAGGGAGTCATGTCAAATTCAGAAAAATCGGTAAACCAACTTTAACCGTTATTATTCCAGCTGGCAGAAAAGAAATTCCTCTCGGAACTTTTAAATCAATTCTACGCCAAGCAAATTTGACAATTAAAGATTTTAATAAAAAGATATAAGAATGCGCGTGTAGCTCAGCTGGTTAGAGCATGCGACTTATAATCGTAAGGTCCTTGGTTCGAATCCAAGCACGCGCACACAAGTTTAATGGTTCGATCCCAGGTGCGCCCACAGTTTTGGATTTTCCGGCGAGTCAGGAATGGCGCTCGCCGCGCCCGCCCCCGCGGCGAGCGCTGCAAAGCCCTGTTTATATACGCAAAAAAGCCGCCGATTATCTAAAGAGTAGTCCGAGCCGACTTTTTTGGCGAAGAATGATAATTCTTCGTAAAAAGTCGGCTCGGACAAACCATTTCTTAAAAGAAATGATCTCAAAAGAAAAAACGCAAAAATTTTAAAGAGCTTTTATAGCTTTAATGGCCGCTCTGGTTGTAGTCAAACCCTTTCGGATCTGTCCAAAGCGGCCATTAAAAAATCCGAAAGATGGTTTGACTACACTTTCATAATACAAATAATCCGAAAAAAATAACAATAGCTTATTATCTACCCAAAATCTCTTAAATATCGTATAATCAGATCATAATTGTAATTAAATAAATTATGGCAAAAGAAGACGGGAAAACATCAATCTCTTCTCAGATTGAACCAAATGATTTTGTTAGGAAATCGCTTGACGAGTGGAAAATGTCTCTCGTTAGTACATCTGAAGATCTAGTGGCGTTGAGAAACAAAATGTTTTCAGTATTAACATTCAGACCATATGATGACGAAACAAAAGAAGCTGAAAAACAGATAAGATGGAGAAGAACTGGTTCGCAAGTTCTTGAGGATGGTTTTGTATACCAGGGAAAAGCCTGTACAGATCTGGTTGTTACTTTTCTTACTTTTGCTAGAGCTGGTGGCGTAAAGGGAACAAGATTTGTAAAACTTAAAAATAATAATACTGGCATGGTGCACTCAGTTGGAGAATTTGAATTAGTGGATGGTTGGTACACATTTGATGTTGCCAATAGGACATCCACACCATTAAAAGGAGAAATTAAGGAAGATGTTCCGTGGGGTGGCTTACCAAATGGACCATATTTATTATGGAAAAAGGGTAGGGATTCTTGGGATTTAGGTCTTACAGAATTTGACTCAATAGAGAAAATTAAAATTTAAATGTTTTTCGCACTGCGAAAAACAAAAATCGCGCGCGCAAAACATAAACGAGGCCGAAGGCCGAGCGTGAAGGTAGCGTTGCGAGTGGGTGGGGGCACTCGCAACGCTACCTTTGAAAATCAGTCCGAATTTTTTCGTAAAGAGTCCACCGAAGTAACGAGATAGAACCGGTAGTTTGCCCGGTCTTGACAAATTTAATCTCTTTGTTATCATTGTTTCATTGTACTTTTACAAATTAATGTTTTTTTTGTTTTGTTCGCGCAGAAAAGGAGGAGCTAAGACCAATCTCTCTTAGGTCGTTCCGCGGGTAAGTCCATATCCCAATATATTAAAAAAGACTTTGCTCGCGGAACAGCTCCTCATTGATTTCCATTGAATAAAATAATTTTTTTGAATGAAAATATAGAATGAAATTTAGCGAAAGAAATCTGATAGAAAGGAGGTGGGTCTATAGAATATTCTTTATCAAAATTCAAAGAAAGGAGGCGGAAAATAAATTTGGAAAGAAAGAAAGTAAAAAGAGACAGGGGATATGTTAATAAAAAAAAGAGAGGAAATTATGTGCGAAGCAAAAAAAACGTGCAAGGTTGATAGGAATTGCAAATTCGATCATTACAGGTTGTCTGTCGGAAGTTCGAGCGGCGTAACGGCAAAAGAAACGGAGGTGGAAGTCTGTAAAAACAAGAATGTCAGACACAACGGTCGCTTGACGGGTCATAAGCTAAGCGACCTTATTCAATCCCACCAAGCAATGGGATTGAGATTTAGTTTTTTAAAGATTTAACAAAAGGAGGATTGTTTCAGCCCCGATGATTTTCATCGGGGCTTTTTTATTATTGGCGCTGGGGTTATTCTCTCCTTCTTGCGTGGAAGGCCTGATGAATTTCCCGGAGCTCTTTGTTGGTCAGGTGGGTGTACATTTGGGTGGTGGAAACATTGGCGTGGCCCAGCAGTTCCTGGACCGAACGCAAATCGGCTCCGTTTATCAGAAGGTCGGTGGCGTAGCAATGTCGCAACATATGGGGCGTTACTTTTTCCTCTATGCCGGCTTTGCGGCTGTAGTAGTCAATTAATCTTTGGACGGTTCGCGGAATAATCCGGCCAATGACTTTGGGATTTTTCGCTTTAGTTAAACTGATAAACAAGGATTCTTCGGCGTCGGTTCTTTTGTCTAAATAATTCTTAATGGCTTTTTTGGCATCAGATGAAAGAAAAACCACTCTTAGTTTGTTGCCTTTGCCGCGGACGGTAATTTCTCCCCGTTCAAAGTTCAGATGGCGGTTAAGCTGGCAGAGTTCGGATAAGCGGAGACCGGTGGAAAAAAAGGTTTCCAAAATGGCTTTGTCCCGAAGCTGGCGCAAACCGTTGCCCTGGGGCGCCGCTAAAAGCCGTTCTAAATTAGAATAATCAATGATTTCAATTTGGCGTTGCGGAATTTTGGGCAGCTCAATTTTATCCGGCGCCAGAACCTCAAAATCGCGCTTGATTAAATACTTCAGAAAATTTCGCAAAGCGATAATGTAATAGGCCTGGGTATTTTTTTTGATGACTTCGTTCCGCGGGGTTTTGCTTCGAGCCAAAAACAAGCGAAAATCCCGCACCCGGTCGGCGGTAATGTCATTCTCGGTTTTAAGGCCGCTGAATTTGATGAATGTCTTGAGATAATGTTCGTAATTTACCCGGGTTTTCGGCGAACGGTTTTTTTCAATTTCCAGATAGTTCAGGTAATCCTCCAGGAGTTTTTCAATAATGGCCATATTGCTTATTATTATATCCCAAAACTGTCGTAAAAGGCGAACTTGACAAAAATTTGAAAGCCTGCTATGCTTAGTAATAGAAACTCCTGATTTAATACGGGAGCTTGAAAATTTAATAAGAATGACAAGTCAAAAAGGAGGAAGAAATGAAGGAGAAAATAGTTCTTTTGTTCACGATTTTATGTTTAGTTCTTGTTTTCGGATGGGCCTTGAATAAAGCCCTAACTTACTATGACCCACCTAAAGAAATTAAATGGGTGAAGTATGAAGCGCCGAAAGATATGTACTTGTGGCAACTAGGGTCTGAATTGAGCAATCAATTCAGGAGACATCCAGATACAATGGTGAAAGTTGTATACGGAAAGAATCGTCTCAACGATTATTATCTTCCGGAAGGAAAAACGATTCTAATCCCCAGTAATCCCAGTAAATAATACCCTCTAGTTACAGCCGAGGCGGACTTTGTCCCCTCGGCTTTTTTATTTTTAATTTACCCCGTTAGAAGTCATGGGCAGAAAAAATTTCTTGGATTTTTTTAGTATTTGTTAGATTTCTAACGGGGTTTACTATTGTAATTCCACGATCGTTGATTTACAATAGTAATTTAGAAATAGTAAAAAAGGTGGCCCGAAAGAAAGAAAATAAAATAAATAAAAATAAAAGCCCAGTTTTAATTTCATTAAATCAACTGGGCTTTTCCTTTTAGCGGGATAGCCTGTTTTATTCATCTTTTCCCTCCATTTTTTGGAGTAAATCGCCTAAAAACAGCGGCTTGCCATTTTTATACAGGATTTGAATATCCTCCAGATTTTCCAGAGGTATCTTTTCTCGGTTGGTCTTTGACTTGTCGTTGGTTTTGCCGTTTTTGTCAGAGCCGATGATGATAAATTCAAGCCAGCCGTTTTTTATCGCTAACTTTTCTATTTTTCCGGCGTACGCTTTTCCTTTTGTGGTAATTCTGCCGACGAAAGGACTTGTTAGGCTTAGGATTTTTACCGTTTCCAGTAATTCATTAAAGTTCTTTACTCTCATTAAAACCACCTCCTTTTTTATTTTTTAAAGATGCCCCGCTTTTTTGACAAAACAGGGATTTTCTACGATAAGTAGACCAAATAAATTTTTCTTTGTCAACTATCGCTCCGGTTGCGTTAAATCTTTTTTCTTTTCTTCAAACTCTTTTCTATCAATTTCGCCTTTGGCGTAGCGTTCCCGCAAGATTTCAAGCGCGGACCCGCCTGCCGGACGGGCAGGTTTATCATAATTGCGGGTGTCGCGAGATTGGCCAGTCAGCCATTTAATAAGCGCGACAATGCCCGCGATTATTAAAATCCACCAGAGAATCATAAAAATCCAGCCGAACCAGCCAAAAAGTCCAAATCCCAAATTCATCATATTGCTTGTTGAATTTTTGCTAAAGGGAGACGACCATCCCCCAGTCATCATTTGCATCATTGGCATGAAACCAGCGCCTTGCGAGGGAATCGCGACGGAAGTGTCGTCAACCCCGCCTGCCGGCAGGCAAGCGCTTAAACGCTTTCCCATGGCTATGTGTGTTTGCTCCTCGTTTTTTTCGCCCATCATTTGAATCATCATATTGTTCATGGCTTCGTGGGAATCGCCCATCATTTGGCCCATGAAATATTCGCCGAGCGTTCCGAAATCATCGTCAGATAAATCCGTACAGGCTGCTTGTTTCGCCCGCAATTTCTCCCAAACGATTTTACCTTCAGCTTCCTCGCGAGCGGTGTGACCGTCCGAAATCGTTCCGGTATTTCCCATCATCCCATTGGCAAAGACAATGCTGTTGGCAAAAAGCGTAAATATCATTATGCTGATTGCGCTAAAAATATTTTTTTTCATATTATTAAAAAACCAAAACCTTATCCGAACTTTCTATCATTTTGAGCAAATCGGACATTGTGGAAATCGGACACACTTTGCTTTTTTCTTTGCCGCGTATTTTCAGGCAAGTGCCGCAAGCGTAAATTTCGCCTTTCAATTCTTTGAATTCCGTTATTTTCATTGAAATATCAAAATTCGCGCTATCGGGAATGGTGTCAAGTTCCGTTCCTTCATTCATCAAAAAAACCTCTACGTTATGGCTGGCTTTAAGCGCGGCAACCCCCAGACGGAAAGTATTCCAGACATGCTCCGGTTTATTTGATTGTAAGATAATGCCGAGTTTCATATTTTCAACAGAAAATTATTTTATCAAATTTTCCGTTAAAACGCCAAGCGTTTTGGTAATTTAAGCGACAGTTCACGAGTTTGGCTTAATGATCCGTATTGATTTCGGTTTCGCAAAAAGTGAAAATTGGCGGTGAGGGTGGGATTCGAACCCACGATGCGGTTTTAACGCCGCATAACGGTTTAGCAAACCGCCTCCTTCAGCCTCTCGGACACCTCACCTTAAAAATCTTTCTTTATGCTTGGGATTACTAGAATTAATTATTTGAAAATATCTTTTTACTTCATTTTGATTATCAATCCAAACATTTCTGCCATTATGGCTTAATCGGGGATTAAAATCAAACATTTTTAGCATCCCAATAACTGATTTAATAAGAGGTTTTGAAGCACTGCAAAAACTCAGTTTTTTATAACAATATTGTTTGTTATTAACTTTGTATTTGTGTATTATTACACAGCCGTCAGTATCCATCAGTCCCCTTAAGCAGGCTTTGCTGTATTTTGGGTTTTTAATAACCCAGTCGGGGATATCCAATCCTTGTTTAATTTTATTGCCAATTTTAAGACCAATACTATTGCAAAACGCTACAAGTTTAACCCTAGAAACAACAATATCTAAAGCCTTTGCTCCCTTTTTATTAAAAATACTTGGTTTAACTCCAAAAAGTTTTTCAACTAATTTTTTAACAAAAAAACTATATTGAATATCATCCTCGTTATTTAGTGTTATGGTAATTTGGGTTTTAGAAACGCCTCCGTCGCCAATCATTATTCCTGTAAATTCAGCCAGCAGTTCGTTTTTAGGGGGAATTGATATTAATTTCGGTTCCATTATTTTTTGCCTTATATTTTTTCCTTTAGTATCCCACCATCGTGCCCATGCCAGTTTTCTTTTAGCAGGGTCGCCGCCTACAAATCCATATTTTTTATAAATCGCCGCGCCGCCTTTTGGAGCGCCTATTTTTACGTACCAAAAAGGCTCTTCAATTTTAATTTTCTGAGGTAGCGCTATTTTAGATTTTTTGCCTAATTCTATTGCTTTTGTTAGAGGAAGCAGATATTTTTCTCTTTTCCAATCAGTTAAAGTTCGAATACTAATTTTAAATAACTTTGCCAGTGTTCTATTCGTTAATCCCAGTTTTTTCCCGCATTTTTTAATAAAAAGTCGCTGTTCGGATTTTTTAAATTTTATGCGTTTATCTTTAAACGATTCAGCCATACTTCTATATTAGCTTGAAAACAGAAAGTTCGCAACTTGTTATTTATTTGTTTTTCTGGTATTTTCATTTAATGGCAAGACAAGAAAATATAACTAAAAAAATAGAAACACGACCGCCCATCGTTGTGGTGATGGGCCACGTGGATCACGGAAAAACAAGTCTTTTGGATTATATCCGCAAGACCAATGTTACGGCTAAAGAAGCCGGCGGCATCACCCAGTCAGTCGGCGCTTATGAAATTGAACATCAATCGGCGAATTCAGGGCAAACCAGCAAAATAACTTTTATTGACACCCCGGGACACGAGGCCTTTTCCAAAATGCGGGCCAGGGGAACAAAAATGGCCGACTTGGCTATTTTGGTGGTGGCCGCCGATGAAGGAGTGAAACCCCAGACCAAAGAAGCGTTTGGCCATATTCAATCGGCCAAACTCCCATTTGTAGTGGCGATTAACAAAATTGACAAACTGAATGTCAATTTGGAAAAAATTAAAAGCGAATTGATGGCCGCGGGTGTCGCGCTTGAGGGTTATGGCGGCAATGTTTCCTGGCAGGCGATTTCGGCCAAAACCGGCGAGGGAGTTCAGGAATTGCTTGATTTGATTTTACTGGCGGCGGAATTGGAAAATTTAAAATACGATCCGCTGGCTCAAGCCAAGGGGATAATCATTGAAGCCCAGCTTGATAATCGCCGGGGGGTAGCGGTGAGCGTTATCGTGAAAGATGGAACTTTGCGATTGAGTGAAAATATCGCTACTGCCAGCGCCCGCGGCAAAATAAAATCTTTGGAAAATTTTTTGGGGGGAAAAGTTGATGTTTTGGAACCCAGCGCTCCGGCCCTGGTTTTGGGTTTTGAATCGTTGCCGCGAATCGGAGAAGAATTTTTAACCGGAGAAACGGCTATCGCTTCCGGTCAGGTTTTGATGTCGGCAGTCCCGAAAGCGTCAGCAGTTCGGGCGGAAAAAGGATTGGAGAAAATAAACCCCGTTAGAAATTCATCAATTTCTAACGGGGTAAAAATAATTTTAAAAGCGGACAATGCCGGCGCCCTGGAGGCTTTAAGCGATATGATAAAGTCCGTCCCGTCAGCCGCCAAGCCCATTGAAGTCATAGATCAAAGCGTTGGCCGGATTAATGAAAATGATTTTAAGTTAGCAATCAATACCAAGGCCATCATAATCGGTTTCAGGGTGAATTTTGACCCGGCCACCGATAATTTGCGAAGGATTTCTTCGGTTACGATTATCGTTTCCGAAATAATTTACGAATTGTTAAAAAAACTGGAGGATTATTTGGGTGCGCTTGATAAGCCTAATCTTATCGGCGAATTGGAAGTATTGGCTTTTTTTAGCGCCCAAAACAAAAATAAGCAGGTAATCGGCGGCCGGATTAGCCAGGGATTGGTAAAAAATCAGCAAAAATTTGAAGTCTGGAGGAACGAACAAAGTTTTGGCCAAGGCCGGATTTTAAATCTTCAGGAACAGAAAAAAGACGTCGCCGAAGCGGCAATGGGCAAGGAAATTGGTCTTTTGATTGAAGCCGATGATATAAT
>Ga0209542_10006435_pt1 | contig 22863 bp, 21 predicted proteins | sample RifCSPhighO2_01_FD_184028 | JGI IMG/M metagenome (GOLD analysis project Ga0209542, IMG submission 184028) | Soil microbial communities from Rifle, Colorado - Rifle CSP2_plank highO2_0.1 (SPAdes) (version 2) | ecosystem: Environmental > Terrestrial > Deep subsurface > Rock core/Sediment ... | reverse complement strand
TTCTGTAATAAAGAACCCTTTCATTTGTACTGGTCATTCGTCTCGATGAACGGCACTCCGGACAAAAAGTCGGCGGAGGGACAGAAATTTTTTCGTAGAAAGAAAAGTCATCAGGTTCGATGGTGAACTTTTGTTTGCAATTTTGACATTGTCGAGTTTCGCTTTGCATGATTTATCTATTTTACAATTCCCTGCCTGCCGGCAGGCAGGTATAGAATATTGGAATAGTTTGTATGTTTTATTTCTTCGGACGCAGGAGAGGAAAGGCTTGAGTTTCACGCACCGGCTTGTCGGCCAGAAGCGCGAAAAGCGATTCGCCGAAGCCGAAACCGCAAGTCGGTGGCATGCCATATTCCAACATTTCCACAAATTCCCAATCCGGCATCATTGCCTCTTTGTCTCCTTTCGCGATGAGCTTTTGCTGAATTTCAAAACGTTCGCGCTGATCCAACGGGTCATTTAATTCCGAAAACCCATTGCCAACCTCCGTACCGCATAAAATTATTTGGAAACGCTCGGTTAATTCCGGGTTGTCACTTTTAATCTTAGATAAAGGCGAAACTAATTTAGGATGATTTATAAGAAAAACCGGTCCGGAAATCTGCCGACGGCAATATTTCCACAAACTGTCCACCAACCGCTCACGACTCTTGCCGTCATAAACAACCTTAAGCTCTTTAAGTTTGGCTTCCATTTTTTCGTCTGAATCTTTAAGTACGTCAATTCCCGTCGCCTTATGTACAGCATCGACATAGTCCATGCGCGGCCACGGGTCTTTTAAATCAAAGGTGTGGTCGCGCGATTCAAAACGCGTCTGACCGAAAACTTCCGAAGCCAACACTCGATAAAGCTCTTCAGTGAACTTCATACCGTCTTCATAATTCGCGTAGGCCCAGTAAAATTCTAAGTTGGTAAATTCCTGCACATGATTCGCGTCCGTTCCTTCGTTGCGATAAATACGCCCAATTTCAAAAGTTTTCGGGAAACCGGCGGCCATAAGCCGTTTCTGCCAAAGTTCGCCGACCGAAATGCGTAGATAAACATCCATATCCAAGTCGTTATGATGCGTGCGAAAGGGCGTGGCCTCGGCTCCGCCGGTCGTGATTTCCAGAGTCGGTGTTTCCACCTCCAGAAATCCGCGGTCTTTCATAAATTTACGGGCCGTATCCCAGAATTTTGCCTTCTTTTCAAACGAGGCGCGCGCCTCGTCGTCTAAAAGTAAATCCAAATAACGTTTGCGTAATTTTTCGTCAGGATCTTGCAGTCCGTGCCATTTTTCCGGCAAAGGACGCAATGATTTGGAGAGCATACGCCAACTTTTTACCAGAATAGTTTTCTCTCCGCGGGCTGTGAGAAAAAGCTTGCCTAAAACTTCCACAAAATCTCCAATATCCGCGAACTCGCCAAAGTTTTTAAAATCCGCGTCATTTGTTTCACTTTGTTTTAAAAGTCCCTGCAAAGATCCGGTGCCATCTTTTAAGGTAAAAAAGACTAACGCGCCCTGCGGACGTAAACTCATTATTCTGCCGACCAAAACTATTTCTTGCCCGCCTTGAAAAATTTTATCGAAAGAAGTTACGGTTTTAACTAAAGACATGCCGGGTTTAGCGCGCGCCGGATATGGTTCCAAACCAGCCGCGCGCATGGCTTTTAACTTCTCAATGCGAACTTTTCTGATTTCTTCCAGTCCCGCCATTTATTTAATTAAAATTATTTTATAAGTAACCGATCCGGCCGGAGTTTTAAAAGTCACACTTTCGCCTTTTTTACAACCTATTAACGCCGCGCCAATCGGCGAACGGTGAGATATTTTCCCCTGTTTCATATCACTCTCTTCCGAACCGACAATCTGATAAATTTTATCTTTTTTATCGCCCTCCTTGCGTACAGTTACAGATGAGCCTATATCCACGCGATCGGTCTTGTTGGGAAAAACGGTGGTCGCTGATTTTAAAACATTCTGGATTGTGTAAATACGCTCTTCAAGTTTTCTTTGCTCTTCGCGGGCTTGATGATATTCGGCGTTCTCCGACAAATCACCCAAAGATTTAGCAAATTCCAAAACACCCAAAACTTCCAAACGCTTCACATTTTGTAAATGTTCTAATTCCAGCTCAAGTTCGCGCCGTTTCTCCGTTGTTAAGTAATGTTTACGATCATCCATAATATATAAATATATAAAATTTTTGCCAAAACGTCAATTTTGTGAAGATTGAAAATACTCGGGGGTATAAATGTTCATCCAATCAAAAAGATCGCGCGCAATTACGGTTGCCGTGCCCATGGCTTCCGAAGATGAACGCTCCATGGCTATGGTAAAAGAATAACGCGGATTTTCATACGGGAAAAAACCAATAATCCAAGAATGCGTATATTTATTATCGGGACCGGTTTCAGCCGTGCCGGTCTTAATGGCCACCTTAACCGGCAAATATGCCAATGCTTGACCTGAACCGGAAAGCACGACTTCGCGCATGCTTTCGTGAATAAAATTAAAATCTTCAATCGGCAAATCTATATGACGTTCTATTGCGCTAGGATTATCGGTTTTAAGAACGGTGGGTATAATCAAGTCGCCCTTATTAGCGATGGCCGCGGCCGCGCGAACCATCTGAATCGGCGTAACCTGAAAACCGTATTGCCCAATAGCAGTGTGATAAGTATCGCCTAGGCGCCAAGATTCGCCGGGAAAGTTTTTTTCTTTCCATTCCGGGTCGGGCACGACGCCGGATTTCTCACCGATTAAATTGACGCCAGTCTTGGCGCCTAATCCAAAAAGTTCAGTATATTTTTTTATGTTAGAAATACCAATACCCTTCTGACCTTGATACCCGCCCCCTACGACATAAAAATACACATTAGAAGAAACCGCGATAGCTTGCTTGAGATCAACCCAGCCCCGCGGTTTGAAATCTTTAAATATATACGGTTCATCGGGCCTGTATGGATTAGGAATGGAAATAGAACCAGTGGATAAAATCTTTTTTAGAGGATCAATAATGTGTTCGTTTAAAACCCCAAAAGCTATGAAGGGTTTTATCGTGGAACCGGGACTATACAAACCTTGGATAGCGCGGTTCAAAAAAATTTTACGCCGATCGGTTAAATATTTATTGATGGATTCTTGATCAGAACCCGAGGAAAGAATATGGCTGTCATATTCCGGCACGCTGGTTAGGGCCAGAATTTCACCCGAACGTATATCCATAATCACACCCGCCCCGCCGGTAAAGTCGGAGATCCGCGCGTATTCTTCTATAAGAACGCTAAGTTTTTCCTGCACTCGGGCGTCCACCGATAAAACCAGATTGTCTCCGTTTATTGCCGGGGAAAAGAAATTATCCGATTGGACCTCGTTCAGCGCGTTGACTTCCAAAATACTCATGCCGTTCTGACCGCGCAAAATTGAATTAAAATCTTTTTCCGCGCCCGATCGACCGACAAATTCGGTATTCCAATAAAAACCAGAGGAATCGCGCGCCGGATAATTTACGTAGCCTAAAAGGTGGGCAAAACCAGGGAAACGATACAGACGTTCCGGAAACGGCTCGCCCTCCTTATGTTCCGCGTTCCAAGCCAGCTCTAAATTATTGCGGTCATAAATAACTCCGCGCTCGGCAAAAACTGGTTCGTGTTTAAGACTATTATTTTGGCTTATATCAAAATACGCCTGTCCCTGATAGATTTGAAGGGTGAAGGCGCGTAAGATAAAAATTACCGCGACTGCCGCGAAAAAAAACGATAACGCCATAAGCGCGCGCTTGGCGATAGGTTGTTCAATACGGCCCTCCATTTGGTAAACATCAAAACCGGGAATATTTTCCGAATCCAGAAAAATTTCATCCGGATCAATTTCTGTTTTACGCTGATATTTTTTTTTAAAGAATTTACGAGCGTTCATAAAATTTTAACCGACGTTTAAGAATTTCCGCTCCAATAAAAAGAACTATGCCGATTGAAAATGAAACTAACGGCCAACCGCCCCAGCGTGCCAAGGGCACACCATAGATTAAATCGATCAAAAGAAGCGCGATTAAGGCCTCATAATAATTTCTGAAATAAAAAAGTCCAACTAGAACCAAAAGCACGGTTACCCAAAAAGGCAACCATAAAACCGCGACCAAAAGCGCGATATTTGCCAAAATTCTAAACCATTTCATTAATAGTCATTATACAAAAAAAAGAATCAAAACACCCGACGCCATATGAAACGCAGAATTAAAAAGATAATCAGAATAAGCAAACCATAAAAAACAACTGGGTGTGAAAATACAAAATGAAAAAGTTTTAAGAAAAATAATTTCACGTATTTAAGCGGACGTTGAATCGAAACTTCGTTTTTTTTGCCTTTTGAAAGTTCGGCTTTATCGGGGGAATTTTTTTCTGCCGTTAAATTATCTTGAAGATTTTTTTTATTCTCCACTAAACGCTCGCTTTCATTAATACGAATAGACTCGATATTTTTAACAACAGGAAACCCTGAAACCGCCTCGCCTACCTCGTCTAGTTTTTCAGAAATAGTTTCCGTTAGACCCGCCTTGCCACCATCCGCGGTACTGGACGGAAAAATTTTCTTCGGCACAAAAACCAGACGTTCGCCGGTATCGTTTTGCTTTAATTGCGCCGGCTCTTTTTTCCCATCAGAAAGAATAAAACTGGGATTTAAAATTTTAGCCGACAAAGTATGGTCACCGGCCATTACTTCCCAGTTTACGGAAACATCTTTTATTCCGCCGGCCGGCGATAAAAATTCTTTTTTGCCTAAAATCACGTTCTTGTCGTAAAATTCAACCGTGCCGAAAAGCGCGTTTTTTCCATTATTAAAAACAAGCGTGTAAATTTTGACGGTGTCACCCTCCGTTGGCGGATCTTTAGAGAACCAAATATTGTCCGGTATAAAACCGATGTTTTCAGTTTCCCCTTCCGCCCATGCGTAAAAAGCTCCGCCCCACATCAACCCCAAAATTAAAACCCCTAAAATCTTTTTCATAATTTTTATTGGATTTTTTCCTTATTTTAATAAATCATACGTTTTAATTCTTCTTCCCCCAGCACAAAATGATATCTGGTCACACCTGTATTTTAGCAAATTATTTTCAATATACCACATAAAAAAATATCCCGAAAAAGTTCGCGTACATTCCACTTTCTTTAACTGGACCATGCCTTTGAATAAAATCGAAGATTGAATGGTTGCGGTTAATTGACTAGATTATGGGGTGTGTTAAGATGAGGGTAGAAGTTTAAACATTAGTTCACTGTAAAAAAATAAGCTTATGCCAAACAAAATTACTACTCAAAAAAAAATTCTCGAAAAACTCTTTCCAGGTGAATCTCTTGAAGAAGGTGTGGTGATATTTGGGGGTTTAGAAAAAAAGAATGAAGATGATAAATTAATCTATATTGCCATAATTAATAATGAGGGGGAATTTCATTATTATAGGGTAAAAATAAGAGGGCAAGTTTCTAAAGAATAAGATTTCCGTATTCGTTTGAAATTAAAAAAAAACTGAAAGCCAACCCCGGGTTGGCTTTTCTTATTTTTACCCGCCGCATTGACTAAATTTCAAGCGGTGCTAGAATAAGGTGGAAGTTTAAACATTGTTAATTAAAATCAAAAAAGGAGGTTAAAATGAGACAATTAAAAATTGAAAAACAAATCACAGCACGGGATACCTCATCTATAAATTTATATTTATTAGAAATTGGAAGAAAACCAAGGATATCTTCCGACAAGGAAGTAGAACTGATGAAAAGAATCAGGGACGGCGATCAGCAAGCTTTTGAAAAATTAATTGAAGCAAATCTTCGCTTTGTTGTCTCTGTTGCCAAGCAATATCAAAATCAGGGATTTTCATTGAGCGACCTTATTAGTGAAGGTAATCTCGGTTTAATTAAGGCCATTGAAAGGTTTGACGAAACTAAGGGTTTTAAATTCATTTCCTATGCCGTTTGGTGGATCCGTCAGTCTATATTGCAAGCGCTTGCCGAACATTTAAGGGTAGTTAGATTACCCCTGAACAAAGTAGGATCGCTCAATAAGATCAATAAAGCTTTTTCTCACCTGGAACAGGAATTCGAACGCGAACCTTCTCCTGAAGAATTGGCCAATTCTCTTGAAATTAGCACCGAAGAAGTTGAAGCCACCTTAGGTGTCGCTGGCAGGCACGTCTCGATAGATGCTCCTATTGTTAAAGGAGAAGATGACTCTCTTTTGGATGTTTTGGAAAGTAAGGCTGGTTGTCCAATAATAGAAAAACTGAACGAAGAATCATGTAAAGAAGATATATTGGTGGTACTAAATAGATTGAAACCCAAAGAAAAAAAAGTTATTGAATATTATTTTGGTTTAGACGGAAAACCCAAAATGGGACCTGAAAAGATCGGAGAGATACTTGGTCTTACAAGAGAAAGGGTTAGACAAATAAAAGAAAAAACTATACGGAAACTTCAAAAAAAGTGTTTTGTGAAGGTGCTCAAACCTCATATAAGTTAAAACCTGTTAAGTATCATATAATTATTTATGACATTTTAGCAGGTTTTTTTATTTCCTTTTTTTATCATTAAAAAAAATTATAAGATTTTGATAATACTAATACTGCCGGGCTTGGACTCGAACCAAGATACTCGCCTCCAAAGGGCGATGTCCTACCATTAGACGACCCGGCAATGAAATTAATTTATTTTAATTTTCAATATTTCTAATAATTAACTCTTTTTCAATACGCTTACTTTTTATTCTTTTTTCACACATCCTTGCTTCTTTTTCTGAATCAAATTCTTTTGAAAAAACAAGATACAATGGAACAAACCTTCTTGTCGAGAAAACTAAACCCTTATTATGCTCTGTTATCCTTTTAAGAAGTCGATTTGTACTACCAACATAATACCACCGCTTCCTTGAACTTTTAAGTATATAGACATACCACATAGATAGTCCTACCATTAGACCTGCCTGCGCAGGCAGGCGACCCGGCAATAAAATTCATTTCTCATCTTGGCCTAAAATTTTAATCAAAGCAAGCTCCAGCGGTAATTCAGGAATGAGCGCGTTTTTTCCGGCTTGATAAGCTTCCAATAACACCTCTAATGTTTGCGAGCGCACAGCCGATGAATGCTCTTTGGCCAGTTTTTTCAAAAACTCCAAATCTGATTCAGAAACCAGGTGCGCTGTTTCGCCTTTCATCTCCGGCGCGTAACGTAAAATTAAAGCCATGCGGAATTTATGCACCACCAGCTTTAAAAAAATTTTCATATCAAAATTCTCTCGACTAATTTGATTAATTATTTCAAATCCTTTTTCTAGTTGCCCACCGCATAGGACTTTAATAAAACTATTAACTAGGGACGACTTGGGCGCACCAGTAACTTCTTCAATTTCAGAAATATCCAGTTCGCGATTTTCAGAATAACTGGCCACTTTTTGCAAAATCCCCTGCGCGTCACGGAAAGACCCCTCAGACAAAAGCGCTATGAGTTCGGCACCGGCTTCCGAAATCTGAAGCTTTTCACTTCGCGCGATGTTTAATATAGAATCTTTAAGTAATTTATCGGAGGGTTTTCTGAAAACAAAAGTCTGACAGCGTGAAACGATAGTGTCCGGAACTTTTTCCAATTCAGTTGTGGCTAAAATAAAAATCGTGTGCGCCGGCGGTTCTTCTAAGGTTTTAAGCAAAGCATTAAAAGCCTCTTTGGTAAGCATGTGCACTTCATCAATAATGTAAACTTTATACTTGGACTCAAGCGGTAAGGTGCGCACGGCTTCGCGCAAGGCGCGAATCTCGTCAATACCGCGATTGGAAGCGGCATCAATTTCATAAACATCGTTTTCAGTAGAACCGAGGTCGCGCGCCATAATGCGCGCGACCGAAGTTTTACCTATGCCCCGCGAGCCGGAAAAAAGATAAGCGTGCGAAACACGACCTGATTTCAGAGCCGAACACAGAACTTTAATAATATGATCCTGCCCTAGAACGTCCTCAAATTTTTGCGGACGATATTTACGATACAATACCATTTCACTCATGCTCTTAATATAACAGAAACGGAGAATTTTTAAAAATCATTTTAACTTGAAAAAAACTTTGTTGTCATGGCGTAAATCTAGATACAACAAATCCGGCAGGCGTTTTTCATAATCCGGCGCGAAGGGCTCGGCTTGAAGCGCGGCGCTTAAGTTCTCGGCTGTTTCTTCTAAATTTCCGGTACATAAGAAAAATATTTCAAAACCCGCGGAACCGCGCGCCACGCACTCCCCTTCCTGTTTAATCCAAAAATACACGGGCGCGAGACGTAAAGTTTCCATTCGATGTTTAAATTCCATTAAACGTATAAAATCTTCAGGTGGAAACACTTGCGATCCGATGTGTGATGTGGCTGATGAATTATATAGCGGGCCTGCCTGCGCAGGCGGGCCGTAAATTTTAAAATAAACATTGCCAGAAAAATAAGGGGCTTGATCAAAAATATAACCTTGCGCATCGGTGAAAAAACATTCCCCAGACGGGTCCGGTTCCAACGGTTCTAGTCCGCACCACAAATATTCGCCTTGTCGTTCTTTAATTTCCACTACCAAAATATTATCTTCTTCAACCTTTAGCGACATTTGTTCTATGCGCTGAAAACGCTCGGAAAGAATTTCTTTTATTTGCCGGCGCGGATAAATAAGAAAATTTTTTCTAGGGAATAAACCAGTGAAATTGTTTTGCAGTACACTTTCGGCTACTGCCGCCAATTCCGCCTTATCCAGCGCGCTGGCGCCCTGGACTTCAATGTTTTTGATAGCCAACACCGGCAAACGTAAAAATACCACTAAACCGCCCAGAAGTCCGCCCAAAATAACTAATGTGATTACTAGACGCCATATCAAGACCCGCCGACGGCGATCCACAAGCCTCCTGGGTTTGGAAATTTCTCTAGCGTTCATGGCCGATGGAATTTTTTCCCATATATGAACGCAGAACTTCGGGTATTTCCACCGTGCCGTCGGCACACTGATAGTTTTCTAAAATAGCGATGAGGGTCCGGCCGGCAAAAACCGTGGCGTCGTTCATATGCACCGGTTCGGCGCGATCACCCGCCCCGCCAGCGGAGGGGTCTGACCTTTTTACTTTAGTATTAAGACGGCGCGGTTGAAAGCTGGTTACCAAATCCGCGCTGTGCGTTTCGCGATAGCGCCCTTCACTTGGCATCCAAGTTTCAATATCAATCTGCCGATAATCGGGCAAACCCATATCCCCCGTGCACAAAATAACGGCTTGATAGGGTAAGTTTAAAGATTTTACTAAATATTCTTGGATAGCCACAAGAAATTCCTGCTCCTGAAAAGAATTTTCCGGCAGGCAAAAAGTTTCCATTTCCATTTTATCAAATTGATGCACGCGAAATATACCATGCGTGTCTTTGCCATAAGAGCCGGCCTCGCGGCGAAAAGCGGTGGAATAGCCGACATAGCGAACAGGTAAATCGGCTTCTTCAAAAGTTTCATCCATATGCATCGGCCCTATGGAATGTTCGGCGCTACCGATCAAATAAAGATCATCGGTCGGAATATGATAACGCTCGTCGCGCGGTTCAAGACGCGCCATTCGATTGAGTACAGCCGGCTTAATCATAACCGGCGGTATTATCGGAACAAAAGGCGTAACTTTTATATTCAATCCGGCGGCCTGCGCGATTTCTTCCAGTTTCTTCTTATTAGTCAGTATGGAAAAAGCGTAATTAATCAAAGCAAATTGCATAAGCACCAAATCGCCCTTGAGATAAGAAAAACGCGTGCCGGAAACCAGGGCGGCGCGCTCGTTGTTAATCAAACCCAAACTGACCCCGAGACCCATATGATTTTTCGGCTGGAAATCAAACTGGCGAGGCGTACCCCATTGACGCAAAACTTTATTATGAGTTTCGTCTTCCCCAACCGGCGTGTCCGGAGAAGGAACATTGGGTATTAAAAGCATCAAAGACATGAATTTTTGACTTACGGCTTCAAATTTTTTTTCCAGTTCCGCGAGCTCTTTTTTAAGACGCGAACCTTCTTCAATCAGACGCTGACGCGCCGCTTCGTTTCTTTTATGATTAAGTTCATCAATTTCTTTTTTAAGATTCTGGCGCTCGTCGAACAAGGCAATCATTTTATCAAGGTCAACTTTTTCTTTGACTTTCTTGTTTTTAATCGCCAGTGCGATCAAGTCCTTGTTTTCCCGAATGAATTTTATGTCTAGCATAAATGATATAGAATATAGTATATAGGAGATAGTATACAGGAGCAATATGGCAAATATAAGAAAACTTAAAAAGGAGGAATTCCCAAAGACGCTGTTGGAAATTCCTCAACCGCCGAAAGAACTATGGTTAGAGGGTGTTTTACCGTCGGACGAAAAGATTTTACTGTGCGTGGTGGGCTCGCGACGACTCACCTCTTACGGCAAAGAAGTATGTCGTAAATTGATTTCCGGTCTCAAGGGCTATCCGGTGGTTATTGTTTCTGGGTTGGCCGTAGGCATAGACACGATCGCCCACCAGACAGCGTTGGAGGCGGGATTGCCCGCTATGGCTCTGCCCGGTTCGGGACTTTCACGCGAAGTAATTTACCCATCTTCAAATATCAGTTTGGCTGATCGTATTGTGGAAAACGGCGGATGCCTGCTTTCCGAATTTCCCCCCGAAACAAAAGCTACTCAATGGGGTTTTCCACAGAGAAATCGCTTGATGGCCGGATTGGCGCGCGCGGTGCTGATTGTGGAAGCCGGACAAAAATCAGGCACTTTAATTACCGCGCGTTTGGCGCTGGATTACAATCGCGATGTGTTGGCTGTGCCGGGGCCGATTTTCGCACCCAACTCCCAAGGCACCAACTGGCTCATCCGGCAAGGCGCCACGCCCATTACTTCGCCCGAAGATTTGTTGGAAGCGCTGGGTTTTTCGGTGGAGCGACCAGACCAAAAAATGCTTTTTGAAGATTGTTCGCCAGAAGAACGAGCAGTGCTGGATCTTTTAATAGAAACTTTGCCCCGCGACGAAATAATCCGCCAACTTGATTGGAGCGCGTCCAAGGCCAGCGCGGTGCTGGCGACACTGGAACTTAAAGGTCTTATAAAAGAATCTTTAGGCGAACTCCACCGTATATGATTTGATGTTTTTGTCGGATTTATGTAATACTGTGGATTAGGTACTAGTGGCTAGTGACTAGAAACTAGAACCTAATTTATGAAATTAGTTATCGTAGAATCGCCGGCTAAAGCTAAAACGATTGAGAAATATCTGGGCCGAGATTATAAAGTTAAGGCTTCAGTCGGACACATACGCGATTTACCCAAATCAAACAAAAACGCCATAGACGTGGCGGGCGGTTTTATTCCGCATTATGAAATCTCGCGCGGTAAAGAACATGTGGTGCAAGAATTGACGCACGCCTCCCAATCGGCCGATGAAGTTATATTGGCCACTGACCCCGATCGCGAAGGCGAGGCCATTGCTTGGCATGTCGCTGAAATTCTTAAATTAAAAAAACCAAAAAGAATCGTTTTTCATGAAATAACAAAAGAGGCGATAAAAGAAGCGCTGGACCATCCTCGTAATATAGATACAAATTTGCGTCGCGCCCAAGAGGCGCGACGCGTCCTTGATCGCCTTTTTGGTTATGACCTTTCCGGCCTTATTTGGAAAAAAGTGCGCTATGGCCTATCGGCTGGACGGGTGCAATCGCCGGCTCTGCGTATTTTGGTTGAACGTGAACGCGAAATAAACGCTTTTATACCGCAAAAATTTTTCGTCATAACGGGCGAATTTGAACAATCTCTAATTCTCACCTGCGTTGAAGAACCTACGGACGCGACTGAAGTTGAAAGAATATTGACGATTGGGCGGAAAGGAAATTGGTATGTAACCGAAGTCAAAGAAACCGAAACCAAACGCTCTCCTCGCGCGCCCTTTACTACTTCCACTATTCAGCAGACAGCCAGCTCGCGTTTAGGATTCTCCCCTTCTAGAACCATGCGCGTCGCCCAAAAACTTTATGAAAAAGGACACATTACCTATATGCGTACTGATAGCACTAATTTAGCCACGACGGCGCAAGAACAAATATTAAAAACAGTAAGCAGTGAATTTGGCGTAAATTATTCCGAACCGCACATTTTTAAAACAAAAAGCAAAAACGCGCAGGAAGCCCACGAAGCTATCCGTCCCACGCACATAGAAAAGAAAAGATGCGGAGGAACGCCGGAAGAAGAAAAACTTTACCAATTAATACGCGAACGCACACTGGCCAGCCAAATGAAAGACGCCCAAGTCCTGAAAACAAAAATCTTGGCTAATATAAAAAATAGTGAAATTCCCGACTTCTCGGCCACTGGTTCGCGTGTGATTTTTCCGGGCTGGCTCTTAGCCGATCCCGCTTCGCGGGGAGAAGATATTGAACTGCCGGAATTGAAGGCGAATGGCGCGCTTAAACTTAAAAAACTTTCCGCGGAGGAAAAAGAAACTCAACCACCGCCACGCTACACCGAAGCTGGTTTGGTTAAAGAACTTGAAAAACGCGGCATCGGCCGGCCGTCCACTTACGCTTCCATAATTGATACATTAGAAAAGCGGGTTTACGTCGTAAAAGATCCGCCGGTTGGCGGACGTTCACTTAAACCAACCGATACAGGCGAGGTTGTTTCCACTTTTATAGAAAAAAATTTCGGCGAATATATCAGTGATATTTTCACGGCTGAAATGGAAAACGAATTGGATGAAATCGCGCGCGGAGAGCGCGAGTACTTAAAAACGCTTAAAGATTTTTACGGGCCGTTCAGTAAGGAAATAAAATCAAAGGAAAAAATAGAGAAACTAACAACATTGGGCGTGGGCGATAAAAACATAAAATGTCCAACCTGTAACTCAGGCATGCTGATTAAACTCGGCCGTAACGGACGTTTTCTTTCCTGTGAACGTTATCCGGAATGTTCAGGCGCGCGTAAAATTGACGGACAGGAAATGGCCGCGCCGAAAGAAACTGGCGAAAACTGTCCGGAGTGCGGTATTGATGAAAAAGGCTTGCCCCACGAAGCCTCGGCGAAGTGGGGAGGTAAATTAGTAGAGCGCGAAGGTAAATTTGGAAATTTTATAGCTTGCTCGCGCTATCCTAAATGTAAATATGTAAAAAAGAGCGAGGCCGAAGAAGAAAAAAAGAAAACCGGCGTAATTTGCCCGACTTGTAAAAAAGGCCAGTTGACTGAACGACGCGGGAGATTTGGTATATTTTATTCTTGTTCGAATTACCCTAATTGTAAATTCGCAATTAAAGCCAAGCCCACAGGCCAGACCTGTGAGAAATGTAATTCACTTATGATGGAAGGCACTAAAACCATTCCTGAACGCTGTTCGGACAAAACTTGTTCCAACCACAATCCGCATAAAAATTTGGTAAAATAAAAACATAATGGAAAATACGCCTAAAGTTGAAGATATTTTGAAACTGATGAAGCGGGCGAAAAAAAATGATCGCGCTTTGGTGGCACGCGCGTTTGAATTCGCTCAAAAAGCCCACCAAGGTCAAACACGCGTATCAGGCAATCCCTACTTTATCCACGTCTTTGAAACCGCTCGTAAATTAGCCGAACTTAATATGAACGCGCAAACCATCGCGGCCGGCCTTTTACATGACACGCTGGAAGATGCCGGCGTACCGCGCGTGGCTATGATTAAAGAATTCGGCGAAGATATAACAAGATTGGTGGACGGCGTAACTAAACTTGGCACGGTGAAATATCGCGGACGCGAACGGCATATTGAGAGCTTGCGTAAATTCTTAATGTCCATAGCGGAAGATGTACGAGTGCTTATTATAAAATTATGTGATCGTCTGCATAATCTGCGAACTTTGCAATATCTATCGCCTGAAAAACAAAAACGTATTGCCGTTGAATCAATAGAAATATACGCTGCTCTGGCTAATCGTTTGGGTATGGGCAATCTTAAGGGCGATATCGAGGATGCGGCTTTTCCTTATGCTTATCCTAAAGAATATGAGATGGCTGAAAAACTTATTCAGGAAAAAACGGAGATTAATAAAAAATATCTGGATGAAATTTATAAAACTATAAAAAAAGAAATAATTAAGCAGGGAATAAAAATAGTTAAAATCGATTATCGTTTTAAACACAAATACAGTCTTTATAAAAAACTTGTACGGCATAATATGGATATTGATAAAATTTACGATATTGTGGCCTTAAGGGTTATTGTGCCAAGCATTGAGTGCTGTTACCGCGTTCTAGGGCTTATACACACCCTATGGAGGCCATTGCAGGGCAGAATAAAAGACTATATTGCCGTGGCTAAACCAAACGGCTACCGCGCGTTGCATACTACGATTTTCACCGGCACGGGTGGAATAGTAGAAATCCAAATTTATACTCCGGAAATGTACCGCGAAGCAAAATACGGCATTGCTTCGCACGTCATATTTAAAGAAGGAGGATTTCATCCAACTAGCGGAAAAGTACGGCCTAAGTTTGCTTGGCTTAATAAACTTAAAGACCTGCAACAAGCCGTCTTGGAACAAAGCAAGTTTTTAGAACATTTAAAAATAGATTTTTTTAAAGATCGTATCTTTGTTTTCACGCCTAAAGGTGAGGTGGTGGATCTGCCGGAAGAATCTTGTCCGATTGATTTTGCTTATACTATTCATTCTGATATTGGCGATCATATATGGAGCGCGAAAGTAAACGGCAAGGTGATTGCTCTGGATTATAAACTCCGGAATGGTGATTTTGTGGAGATTGTAACTAAAAAAGAAAGTCATCCGTCCTCTAGGTGGATGGAATATGTAAAAACACCATTGGCACGCAAGCACATTAAAAATTATTTGGATAAAAACAGTTTAATGTCACGCCTATCAAAATACATGCCCAAAAAATAGATTTAGTTTTAAACGTTGAAATTTTCCAAATTGTATAAATCGTCTTCATTGGAAGACACAGGTTTTTCTTTAGCTGTTTCCGCGACTGAAGAAGGGTTTGATAAAGTTAGAAGTATGGTTTTTAAATCTTCGGGTGAGAAAAAATCTATTTTAATCTGACCACCGTCTTCCTTTTTTTCAATTTTCACGCGCGTGCCTAAAGTCTCCGCTAAACGCTTTTCTAGCTCGACTATTTCCGGATCGGGCGGCGGTGGCGCGGGCTTGCGCGCGCGATCCACGGCAATACCGCGCGCGGCCAACTCGGCCTCGCGCACATTCAAATTGCCGGAAATCATACGTTCAAAAAACGAACGCTGGTCCTCGGGTCGATCCGTAAGCATAAGCAACGGGCGTGTATGCCCTTCCATAATTTTTCCTTCAGCCAAGGCACACAGAACATCTTCAGGTAAAGCCAGAATGCGTATAGTATTGGAAACATACTCACGGCTCTTGCCGACCTTACGGCCAATTTCTAAATGGGTGAAATTAAATTCGTTAGCTAAACGTTCGAAAGCTCGCGCGCGGTCTACGGAATTTAAATCTTCGCGCTGAAGATTTTCAATTATCGCCAATTCGAGTTTCATTTTTGGATCGTCGTCCACGCGGATCACGGCCGGCACTTGCGAAATTCCGGCTAAGCCGGCGGCGCGCCAACGACGTTCGCCGGCAATAAGTTCATACTCCACGGCAATTCCGTCATCGCGTATTACTTCCTGCCGAGAAACCACTATGGGTTGCAACACGCCATATTGGCGTATGGATTCCGCCAGCTCCTGTAGGCGCGCCTGATCAAAATCCCGCCGTGGTTGGTAGGGGTTGGGTTTGATTTTATCTACTTCTATCCAAAAAATTGAATCATAATAAGATCCGGACATAAGATAATTTTAACATAAAAATAAAAAACAAGAAATTGATTCTTGGGTCGTTTTGAAGTAAAATCGAAACCAAGTCCGCCCATAGCTCAATTGGCAGAGCAGGTCCCTCTTAAGGACAAGGTTGTAGGTTCAACTCCTACTGGGCGGATAAGATAAAAAAAGATTTTGATTAAATATTGCTATTACTTACGATCGTGAGAAACAACGATATTGTAAAATTTAAAAAAAGAATAATAAGAATAAGATAAGAAGAATAAGAAGAATAAGATTGGCGATTAGCAATTGCGGTTAACGATTATTGATCAGTGATTGTACCTTTTCTATCAACACTAAAAATGTGAACATAAGGCAGAATATTGTAAGATTGAAGATCGGTAATAAACTCCGACGGCAATGTATAGTTCCCGACCCAAACGCTGTTCTGGAGTTTTTTAAAGCTCATAAGTATAAGTTCATAACGTAACCAATCTCTTTTCGCCCGTTCATGTTCAGGAACATCAAAAACAACAATGGTTAAGATATTATTGCGCGTTTTTTCCACGGTATAACGACGAGACCAAGCAAAACGGGATTTTTTTTCAAGTAGATATTTCCTACCTTTCTCGGTTATGTTATAAGCTCCTTTCTTGACGCGATTAATCATACCTTCCCGCTTCAGTTTAGACAGTAAAGAATGAAGTCTTATTTTATTCCGGGCTAAAGAGCGCAGTTTATCCAGACGGACGGGAACAATTTCACGGCGTAGAGCCCTAGAAGCCACGTCCGGAGAATTAACCATGGCCGCGCCAAGTTGGGCAGTTGTGGTAACTAAATTTATGATCGTTTCGGATGTGGCAATACCAGCCTCGGCTAGAAAGCCCAGCACGGCCTCACGCTTAAAAATTTTATGTCTTTTCTTCATGTATTTTTTTCTATATTTTCTATATTTTTTTTCATCTTCATTATCGCTATTATCTACGATCGTGACAAATAGTCAAGATGGGGTCGGGTGATCATGTGGTAGCCGAGGCAATAGCCGAATATGATTTAATCGGGTAATATTGGGAGGAGTGCGGGGGCGACGGAATTGGCAGATTTGTTCCATATACAAAGTGCTGGGATGGCGGAATTGGCAGACCTGCCTGCGCAGGCGGGCGCGCGTAGATCTTTTTTTGTATAGTGTATTGTGTTTATAAATGCCGAGGTGGCGGAACTGGAATACGCGTCAGCCTTAGGAGCTGATGTCCGCAAGGACTTGTGGGTTCAAATCCCACCCTCGGCATTGACTTTTTTTTATTATTGTGTATAATTATACACGGATTTTTTTAATTCTTTAACAAAAAAGCCCAAGGAGGGGCGAATATCATGGAATATATTTTAAATTTGACAGCGATGACAATTCTGTTCGCGGTCATTTCAGGCTTTGTGATTTATATCGCCATGCTTATCATGGCACGGTTTGAATTTATTCTGACCTACTGCCAGCAAAATCACGTTAGAGCAATAATGCGCGGCGAGGATTTTGACCACTTTATAGAAAATATAAAAGGGCAAAAAGTCGACGATGATGGTGCCGCAGAGCCAGCAACCGATGGTGACAAAGACGACCCGCGCGACCAACAAGGATTTTGGGGGTGGTTGCTAAAAAAGATGGGGATGTACTGGGTTGGCCTTCCTCCAAGGAATGTGCTGAAATTCCGCCTACGGTGGAATAAATATACCAAGGTCGGCGGAACCGGAAGCAACGACTACGCCCTTGAACCACGAGATGAAACGGTTGGAAGTATTCTTTTCCAGACGGTCTATCCGGTTGAGATCAGGGAGGTGGAGTTAACAGGAAATATAAAGGTTAACTTCCTTCTCTTAGTAACGGTGGAAGTAAAAAATTTCTTTCGGGCGTTCTTTGGAATTCTGCCGACAGGAAATTTTATCAATTTCTTGACCAGCACAATTCAGACGGGCGCAAAAGAAACGGGGGGGAAAATATCTTTTGATGACCTTAGAAATGAGTTCAAGGAAAACAAAAGTTCTTTCGAGGAACATCTAAAGAAGACGAGAAACGAGCTCCTGTTAAGGGAAATAGGCCACGAAATAGTTTCTGTTCAATTTGTGGCCTATCAGGAAATCTCGGATGAGGAGGTGAAGAAAGCCCTGCGCGCTAAGGAAATCGCCAAACTCAACGCGGAAGGCGTGCGCGAGAAAGCAGAAGGAGAACGCGACGCCAAGAAAACAGTTGCTGAAGGGGAAGCTTACCACCTTAAAATTGTTGGTAAGGAGATGGAAGATAATCCGCGAGCGGCGGAACTTCGGAGGCTTCAGGCAATAGAAAATTCTAATTTGGTAACACCCGGAGGTGGTGGGGATAATTTGCTTTTTAATATTCCCGTCTCTCCCAAAAAAGAAAAGGAGGATTAGATGAGAATCCAGAGAATCTTGTGGCCATTCCGTAAACGCGAACAGCCACAACTAGGGACACTGCCGGCTGAACCAGAAACGCCAGAGCCGGAAAAAAAAGAAGAGAAGAATCGCCATTACTATGCATTCAAGGCGATTCTGGGGTTGCTCGCGATTGGTTGCCTTTTTGCCCTTCTGTTGACAAGCGACAGCGGCGACGACCAGCCACAGCCGACTTATTCTTATTCGGCTCCGCGGGCGTATGTACCCCCGACGCCGACTGTTCTTCACCTGACCATACCGGTCGGGGGAGAGGTTTCCTTCTATGGTCCAAATGGGTACACTGCCAATTATAAGGCAGATGTTCCCATAAAAATCAGCTTTCCTGATGGGGAAGAAAGGATTAAATATCCCCTTCAACCCTTGGGATACCAAGGACCATCGGGGTACCGGACCATAAGGATACCCCTGGAAAGTAAAGTAAAAGCACCCGTGCAAGTACGGGTTACTTTAAAACTTTCCGGGACCTAGTTAGTTCTTTCTTTGAGATAACACCAACGGGCGTCCTGTTAACACAACAGAGACGCCCATTTTTATTTCCAGAAAACAGAAATTATGGAATTGGAACATCAGACCCGATAGTGCCGGTGATAAGTCGCATTATACCGAAAACAGAAATCATTATTATCATCCCGACTATGCCCCACAAAATATGCTGACGGCCAGTGGTGCGCTTTTCTTCATTGCCGGCATTGGCGGTAAACTCCACCACGCCCCAAATAAACATCACCAAAGCCACGGCGAAGAGCAGAGCAATTAACGGGTTAAGTATGGTCTGGTTAACCTTGCGCAGAACCGCGTCAAAATCGGCATAGGCAACCGCCACTAGGCTGAAATTCATATCTTTAGGTGAAAAATCTTAAATCGTGTATGGGTTGGAAATACCGCCACCTTGTCCAACACCAGTGAAACCAGCGATGAGCGCAACCAAACCCCAGATGGAAGCAATAATGAAAATACCAATAATTCCCATAATCATTATGCCTCGTCCTTCTTTCTTTTTCTCCTCGTCTTTGGCAGTTACATATTGAACAACGCCCCAGATGAAATAGATAACCCCGAGGCCGAGAACAATTGGCATGACGATATTAAGAACAGTGAGAACCTGGGTAAGAATACTGGTTACTTGCGTGCCGCTCGCAGTTCCACCTGTTCCTCCAATGATCTGCGCCAAAACCGAAAGAGGCAAAAGACCCGCCGCGACCACGCCCAAAGTTGAAATAAACTTTTTCATAATTTTATAAATTTTATAAACCTTATAAGCTTCTAATATTGACGACCTTAAAATTCTTAATAATGCCTTAATTGTAGCACACTTAACAGCCAGTCAACGGGGGGTGTGAATATTGTTTTTCCCCGCATTTTCTCCTCCCTTGATAAGGGGAGGCCGGGAGGGGTTTGGATATAACCCCCTCCGCCCTTGGCACCTCCCCCTTATCAGGGGGAGGCTAATTTCCCTACTCCGGCAACCGAGGCATCCCGCTGGGAACGCCGAAAAAGTTTGTAAAAAGCCCGACCAGCCCCCAAATTGACACAATAACGAAGAACCCGATTATGCCCCAGAGCATCAATTGCTTGCCCTTGGCGCGTTTTTCCTCGTTGTCGGCGTTGCCTACAAATTCAATCATACCCCAGATAAAAACGACCATAGCCGCGGCGATAAGCAGAGGAACAACCGAGTTTATAAGAAGGTCGGTGAACATATCCAGCAAATCCTTTATGTTATTAGGCGCGGCCAGAGCCACAGATGGCAAACCGACCGCAATCATGGTTAATAGATATATTATCTTTGAGAAAACTTTGCTTAAATTAAACATAGTTAAATTATATCTCATTAAAAACTTTAACAAAAGTGGAAAACCCTGTACAACCCCCTAAATCCCCCTTGTCAGGGGGACTTGATTCTCGCCTCCCCTGATAAGGGGAGGTAGGGAGGGGTTAATGACAAGTTTTTAACAGGACTACGCCCAAAACTTGTAAAGCGACAAGACTGTTGACCTTATTTCTTCTACCGTCTCGCCGATGGCTTGCGCCAAGACCCACGCCCCCAAAATTATAGCCGCGCCGACAATCGTCCAAAGGAAAGTTTGGCGGGCTTTGGTGAGTTTTTCGCTGTTGCCCTGCGCAGACACGAACAGGAAGCCGGAGTAAATTATGAAAATTGCCACGACTGGCACGCCTATTTTAAGAAGTATGTCCAGTATTTTTCTGATGAAAGACGGAAAGTCGTCCACATTGATGGGGTTTTTGAGTTTGGTGCCAGTGATGGTGTCGGTATCTTTTATAACATCATCATCTTTTATCACATCGTCGTCAGTGGTGGGTTTAAAAGTTGCCAGGTTATTATTTTTATCTCCAGTCATCTTAATAGTGCAGATTCTTGGATTTGTTTCGTTAACTAAACAATCGCTCCCTGTCCATCCCTTAAACTCAAAACCTGAATCTGGTGTCGCGGTTAAGGTTACGTTACTATCTTTTGGAAAACGATAAGTGCAGACTGATGTTGTTTGGGGAGGGGGAGAATTTTGGGGAGAAGAAGAATACACTGAAGAACAAACAATGCCTGACGGAATGGAGGTAATTGTTCCACTTGTGCCTACTGTGTATTCACCATTAACATTAGAAGCCTCTGTCAGCCAACCAACAACAAGCTCTTGTGTCAGGCCACCGGTTCCACCCCCACCTCCCCCTCCGCCACCACCAGTCGCCGTGAAGGTCGCAGTTACGGATTTATCACTGTCCATAGAAACGGTGCAAGTTGTGTTAGAACCCGAACAGGCACCCGACCAAGATATAAAAGCGGAACTTGGACTGGCGGTGAGAGTAACCGATGTGCCGGCGGGATAAGCCCAACAACCGTAACCGCACGACGTGGCGATACGAGGAGAAATAGAAACAGTGCCATTACCGACCTTAGTAACAGTCAGGGCGCGCGAGTTCGCGGGTGTGGACTTTTTAAGAGTAAAATCAATGACCTTGTCAGTATCCATAGTAACATTGCAAGTCGTTGAACTTAAACAATTTGTTTCAGACCAACTTAAAAGACTGGATCCGGGATTGGGAATTACCCGAATAGTTACGGTTTGCCCTAAGTTAAAAGCCGAACAATTTAACGCCACGTTCGCGCAAGGCGCACCCACCGGCGCGGTAAAGAAAACTCCTTCGCCGTCGCCTTTTTTCGTAATAGCTAACTCCCTTTTAGAAACACCACTTACATTACTCGCGCCGACAGTAAAAGAAACATTGATATCTCTATTCATTCTCGCCATACAATAACCGCCTCCGCCAGCCAGAAGATTACTAGAGGAACAACCGCTCCAGCCGGTGATAGCAAAACCTGTTTGGGCAGTGGCGGTCACAGAAGTAAAAGAATTGTAAATATAATCTTCTTGGCAATCAGTCCCGCAATCAATTCCCTGCCCCTTGATGGTAACTTTGTCGCTATTTGTCGCCGGCGGTGTGACGGTTAATCTGCGGGTGTCTAATTCAAACCGCGCGCCCACGGTTTTTCGCCCACCTACAAAGCCAGCACCTATACCTCCAGCCGAGAATTCACACAAATTAGTTTGACTATTGCAATCACTCCAGCCGGCAAAGACCGAGCCAAAGTCAGGTATAGCTTGTAAAAACACCTGGGAGAGAAATGTGAAGTCCTGCGAGCAGTCAGGTTCGCAACTAATCATACCGCCGGTCAAACGAGAAACATTACTCCAGACCTTTCCCTGCCCCCCGCCGGAAACATTAACCTCAACCGTTTTGGCGTTAAGCGCGCCAACTATACCTCCGGCGGTGCGTATAATACCAGCGACATCCACTTCAAAATTAGCAACAACTTCTTGGTTTGTCTGGTCTGGGTCTATGCGCACCAAACACCAACCAGAACCATCAGGATAAACACTCTGATTATTACAACCACCCCAACCAGAGATAAATGACATAGGGCCGGGCAAGGCGTTCAAGGTGAGATAGGTACCCGCGGTAAAACTGGCCGTACAAGGGAAAGGATTAAAGGGGCCAATATTGATACCATTCGGAACGGAAGAAACAGTGCCACAGGCGATACCCCGCGGAGAACTGTAAACAACACCACCAACACCCGGTCCATCTTTTGATACAGTTAAAGTTTTGAGTTGGGGATTAGAAGGTCCAGAAATTTCTTTTGTATCAAAACTGGCTGTAACTGTTTTAGTAGCGGTCATGGAAACAGTGCAAGTTATTCCTGTTCCAGAACAATCCCCTCCCCAGCCGGAAAAAATAGATGAGTCATCCGCCAAGACAGTTAGTATGACATTGTCGCCGGAATCAAAATCATCATCACAGGCGGTTCCGCAATCAATACCGGTCGGAAAAGAACGCACTGTTCCCACGCCGGAACCTTGTTTAGTCACGGATAAATTGAAAAAACCGGCTGGGGTTCCTCCTCCCCCTGTCGTCGTGCCTGCGCTAAAGGTGGCAATGACATTCTTGGCCAAAGACATGGTCACATTGCAGGTTAAACCCAAACCTACGCAATCCCCACTCCAGCCGGAGAAAGTTGAGCCAGAGTTTGGACTGGCGACAAGAATAACCCGTTCGCCGGCCGGATAATTAAAACAGCCATAACCACAGGAC
>Ga0209542_10006434_pt1 | contig 22864 bp, 26 predicted proteins | sample RifCSPhighO2_01_FD_184028 | JGI IMG/M metagenome (GOLD analysis project Ga0209542, IMG submission 184028) | Soil microbial communities from Rifle, Colorado - Rifle CSP2_plank highO2_0.1 (SPAdes) (version 2) | ecosystem: Environmental > Terrestrial > Deep subsurface > Rock core/Sediment ... | reverse complement strand
TAAGGTTAAGGACATTGCTGACGTTCTGGATAAGGATGTAAGATCTATTGAACGATGGATTAAAGATTTTACTGATAGAAGACTCTCCAGTATATTCACAGGACAAAAAGATAATCAAAATGCAGCTAAACTCACAAGAGAACAAAAAATTGAGATCAGGGAAACCCTCAAGAACTCTCCACATGATAAGGGATTACCAAAAGAGTTCTGGGATATCCCCGCTCTTAAAAAATCCATTTTTAGTTTCAACTAAAGCGTTATCGTTTGAGTGGTAGGATCTTGATTTTGTCTGTTTGATTAAAAGCCTCTCGAGAAAATCTGCAACCTGATAGTTGATGTTTTCTCCTCCCCGGTCAGAGTGGAAGTTGAAGATCTTAAACGGATACTGGTCAATCAGTTCCTGAAGTGCGGGAAGCATACAGCTTTCAGATATCTGAGGAATACAGACTGCAATCTGCCACTGGGTAATCTCATCAACAGAGTTAATGTGGTAAACGTCTCTTTGGTGCACTGCGTCAACCCGAATAGATCCTGGCCTCCCAAAGTTTTCAGGCGGCATGGTTATCCCAATCGGGACAGTTCTTGCTTTTGTGTGATTTACCCAATGACTGTTGTAAACCTGCGAGTGCCGGAGATTAGTTATGTGGGAGTGGGAGACACGGGAAATTGTCTGGTAATTTTTATGGCCAAATTCTTCAAACTCCCGCCTGAATATTTCTTTGGTTGCACCCTCTGATAACCGTAAATGCAGTTCATCTGTTTTTTCAAGGAGTTTAATGTCATAGGAGGTGTAGATTCTATGGGGACGGACTCTCTTGTAGAATTTTCTTTTAAGATCCCCCATTATGGCTCGGCCAATCAATCTTTTTATCTGAGCTTTTTTGTATCCGGTTACTTTCTTAAAGTAGGAAATGACAACTTTCTTGTCTCTTTTTAGGAGTTTGCCATAACCCAGTCGATCAACAGTTTTATCGATAAATTCATACTTGTCTTCGATCGAAGATTCTCTTAAGGAAAAATCAAATTCCTGTGATCCTTTTAAAAAACTTCTTAATTGGGTAGTATTTAGGATATGCGAATCGTTCATAGTAATTTGCATAAGAACTATTATTATGACGGTTCGCGCTTCTTTTTGGTCTCAAAATTCAATTAGGTATCGAGACCGTTTTGGCATCATTTTGTATTAGGTAAGACTTTGATTGCCAAAAATACGAAAAATGAGTATATAATATAAGTATGCAAAATTTCTATACATGGTGGACGGATAAACCGGATATTAATAATCCGGGTACTATTCATCAAATTTTGGCTTATGGCAATCTCGAAGCTTTAAAAGATCTAAAAAAAAATTTGGGAGAACAAAAATTAAAACAGGTTTTTTTGGAAAAGCCGCAAAAAGTATATACACCTTCCGCTTTTAATTTTATATCTAAGTTTATCTTAGGAATTTCTGATCAAATAGATGAAGCTAGATACCTCAAAACTACACCTAGACATATTGGATAAAACAAGACAGGATCTTTTGAAGAAGATAATGCCGGTCGCAAAATATTTTGTTTTGGGCGGAGGAACTGCTTTATCACTTCAGATTGCTCACCGCAAGTCTTTTGATTTCGATTTTTTCAGTGAAATTGAAATAGCAAAAGATCTTAAGGAAAAAATTGTAAAAAAAATAACTATAGAGGAAATTACTGTGGATACTGGTGACGAATTTACGTTTTATTCCACTGACAAAGTTAAATTTACTTTTTTGTTCTACTACTATAGATCATACTTTGATATTTTTGAGTTTAAAAATGGATTAAAAATATTTTCAGTAAAGGAAATCGCAGTTAAAAAAGCGTATACAATAGGTCACAGAGGAGTCTACCGAGATTATTTTGATCTTTTCACAATTTTTAAAGGCAAATATATCAATTTATATGAAATTATTACTGGGGCTGAAAGTGTCTATAAAGAATTATTTAATTCAAAATTATTTCTTGAACAGCTAGTTTATTTTAAAGATCTGCCGGATTTTGATATCACATCCATAAATAACCAACAAATTCCATCTAAAGACGAAGTAAAGCAGTTTCTTGAGGAAGAGGTAAGAAAATATCTTAAATCATAAAATAAATAGACGGGGTGGGATTGAAATTTCACAATACCTATGAGATTATTTAATTAATGTCCCTTCGCAAAGAATTTACTTCGGTTACTCGCTTTTCAAAAGCTCTTGCCATAATTTTGTTTATTCTTTTACCATTCGGTACTTACTTATTAGGATTAAATTACCAGAATAAATTAAATAGAGCCAAGGATAAAATTAAAATAGAGAAACCTAATATTACGGAGGCTCAAATTCTTTACAATCTAAATCTAGATAAGGATCAACGTGAGATAAAATGGCGAGATCAATTCACAACTAAATATTTAGCGGATTTTCCAGAATTTAAGGAAGAAATCGAGAGTGAAGCAGTGGTGAAAGCTTTGCGCATGCGCGGTAGAGCAGAGTGGTTGGTGGAAACGATACAAAAAATCGATGATTCAGTCCCAAATCCTACAGATTATGGAATGAGAAATTATTATTATGTGTCTGAGAGTAGGTGGAAAAAACTTACTACAGATAGAACCTTATGTTATATAGAAAATTATATTGTTTTGAGTCATGAATTAAACATAATTTCTACCACAAATTTAAAAGAGGATAGGTTAATTTTGCAATTAAAGTGCGACACTTTTGGAGCTTATAATGGCGTTGCGCTTTATAACTTTGATACCTTGGAGCAAATTAAATTTAGCGGATCTGAGGTAGATGAAAATAATTTTGCAAAAGGTTACTTATTAAATATTTTAACTTCTCGTCGGGAGCCTGTTATGGTTCTGGATGAAATAAACGTGCATGATAACGATTACAAATCAGCTAAATCTGCGAATCTATCTAAAGGTGTAAGTTTTTATAGCATAAGAACGGGAGAATTAATCTACGGCATAAATAATTACTAGTGTGAAATTAGAAAGATATAAGCTGGCATTTTATTTTTGAGAGGCGGTGATAACAAATGAGTAAAAAGAATGTAGTTAACAAAAAATCTAAGGGATTCACAGATGAGGAGCGTGCTGCGATGAAGGAGCGCGCCCAAGAACTGATGGCTGAAGAGCGTATGAACAAGAACAAAGCAGAGGGAGAAAGCGCAGTGCTCGCAAAGATCGCAGAAATGCCAGAGTCGGACAGTTCCATGGCTAAGAAGCTTCATAATATTATCAAAACCAATGCACCGACTCTATCACCGAAAACCTGGTATGGGATGCCGGCTTATGCTAATAAGGATGGCAAGGTGGTTTGCTTTTTCCAAAGTGCAGATAAGTTTAAATATAGGTATGCTACGTTAGGTTTTAATGAAACTGCTAATCTTGACGAAGGACAAATGTGGTCGACCTCTTTCGCCCTGAAGAAGTTGACAGCTGTTGAAGAGGCAAATATCATCGCACTCGTGAAGAAAGCGGTGAGATGACATTTACTTTGGGTGAGTGGCTGGATTCATTTCGAACCCAACTCCTAACAACTTATTTTACCTGATTCATAGAGATTAGCCAAATTTTCTATGTTGAATTCCAAGTAACCTATAAATTGGAAGTGATAAACCAGAATCGTGAATTAATTTTGCAGTTCCTTCAAACGCTGCAAATCCAAGTGCTCCAATAGTATAAGCACCAATATCATTCAAATCATATACACCTTCAGCCAAGTGATATTTTTGAGCAAATTCAAACGCAACATTTATCGCTAAACCTGATGATAAATTTGCAATTAAATTATCATCCACGAAAACTTTACCTCCAAAAGCAAAAACTGGAGTCGCAAAACTATCAAACAAATGACCTTGCATGAAAATAGGTAAAGAATTTCTATTAGGACCTCTTTCTAAACTTCTCAATAACAAAGCTGGAACACTAAAAATAGCTATTCCAAATAAACCCTTTGCTCTAACACTATAATTGATACGAGTAATAAGATTTTCTTGCTGATTAATCATAGTAATATTATACCAAAATTAATCCTATAGTAAAGTTACTTTACCTTGACTAACCCCCTCAGGCACAATATAGCCTAAAGGGGTTGACTTACTTAGGTCATATAAGAGTGAGGTGTGTAGAATTTTTTTAAAAAATCTCATTTTCTTTAAGTTTTACTTTTATTTAGATTCCCTATAGTAATATCAGAAAAATAATTTGAACGGTTTGTTATACTCCCTAATGTCACTTTTCACTGTAGAAGTAAGCTAAACCTGCTCATATTATATTATACTTATACAACGGTCTAAACCCCTTGACAAACAAATTTTTTGTCCTAAAATTTATTATAGAAAAAAATAGAACGTCGAGGTGAATCCACCTCTAAGTGCTTTCCTTGGAAGATTTATCTTCCCTTATAAGCCACGTATTTCTGAATTTTAAATTCAGCGATTGTGGCTATTTTTTTTGGATAAAAATTCGTATAAAAATATGATTCAAAATATATCACGTCCAGATGACCGATACTTTCGCACGACCAGTTTTAATATTGCAGCTTTTCTCTTCACCAAAGGTTTTGAACTGGCAAACATCGACAAACTAGAAAATCCTCACAAGGCTCACTTTGTTTTTCCAAATTCTCCAGAGTTAACCATTGCCGTCCACGTTTTTAATTTCGCAAAAGAAAATTCTCCAGAGTTAAAAGTTAGTGCTCGGTTGCTTTTTACTGCCATAAAGCAGTTAAAGACCGCCTTGTATCAAGACACGTTTTAGCCATGTTAACAAAGGCAGATATTCTTGAATACCAAGGAATTTATTTCAAAGTTTTCGGCCAAGAAATATCTTATGAAGAGGCGTTAGAGCAGAGTTCCAGATTGTTTAATTTTTTCAAAATAATCTGTAAACCCGAAGCGGATCAGGTCAACAGTCAAACTGAAAATTATGAAAAGGAATAAGCTAAATTTAAAAAAAGAAATAAAAGAACTAAAAAAGTCAATTTTTATGAAATGTTTGGACTGCGCCTGTTTCCAGCCAAAGGAAATTATAAATTGTGAAATTTCCAGGTGTCCTTTGTGGGAATTTAGACCAAAAGAAGCAAAAGGGTTATACACCCTCATAAAAGAACTCAAAGAAAAAAAAGATGAATATTTTGAGGCCAGAAAATAGCAGATTTTTCCAAGGACTTGATTTTTAAAGGAGGTGCAGAATGGAAAATAAAGATGAAAATATAAAAATAAAAATTTTCTTACCAAAAAAAGTGAGCAAGCTATTAGCGAGTGCTTCCGTATCTATAAATAGCGAATATGGCTTTATCACAATAAAGGGGTTTCAAATTTGGCCAAGCTCCCATTTCAATCAGCGACTCCAAACCTCAGTGAATATTACTCCACCCTCAAAACAATTATACGGCAGATATACTCCATTTATTTTTTTTGAAGATGTTAAAAGCTGGTATAAGTTAGAAGAATTGATTTTTTCGGCTTACCAGAAATTTAAGGATAAAAAAGAAAAAATTATTATCTCTGAAGATGTAAATCCAGAAGATATACCCTTTTAGTACACAGTAAATATATAGTTACATTTACTATATAGTAACTGTATTGTGGCTGGTACTGTGAAGTTAGGAGAACTATATAGTAACTTTTACTAATTAAAAGTTGACAAATAAAAGAAACCAGACGATAATAAAATCGAGCTCAGAAAAATAGGTGAAGTTTTTTAATGCCCTCGTTGGACAGGACTTCACCGTTCTGAGCTCACCAGCGGGGGCATTTCAATTTATGGAAAAATACATTTTCTACAAACGCAAATCAGATGATTCCGAGGATCGGCAAATTTTAAGTATTTCATCTCAAGATAGAGTCGTGAGGGAATCGGTTACCGGCTTTTCTGGCCTAAGCGTAATTTGTAATTATGAAGAATCACAAAGCGCAAAGAGGCCTGGCCGACCAAAATTTAATGAAATGTGTGAGCGGCTTGAAAGAGGTGAAGCGAAATACATTATTTGTTGGCAACTCAATCGCTTAGCTAGAAATCCTCCTGACGGCGGTAGGATTATATGGCTTGTACAGAACTATGGCATAAAAATTATAACTCCCTCAAAAACTTATGACTCAAACGATATTCTTCTGATGTGGGTTGAGTTTGCCATGAGCAACCAATTTATTATTGATTTGAGAAAAAATACCATGCGGGGTCTTGGAGATAAATTGAATTCGGGAATCGCTCCTATTTTAGCCCCAATTGGTTATTACAACGACACTACAAAAAAACAAGGTTTAAGAGATATTTTATGTGATGAACAGAGATTCCCACTTGTCCGCAAGATGTGGGATTTATTACTGACTGGAAATTACGCCCCACCAAGAATACTGAATATTGCTACCAACGAGTGGGGCTTGAGGCAAAGGAATGGTAGACCATTATCCCGCTCCAAAATTTATGAGCTATTCAGGAACATTTTCTATACAGGTAAATTTTATCTTTATAGCGGGAAAATCTATGATAACGGAGTCCACAAGCCGATGATAACACCAGAAGAATATGAAAAAGCTCAGAAAATTCTTGGTCGTCGAGGTACTTTTAAATTTCGACTTTCAGAGCACACTTTTGCCTTTAACAACTCAATAATAAGCTGTACCTGCGGATCAAGCATTACAGCTCATGAGAGGTACAGAAAAGTCTGTCCACAATGCCATCTCAAGTACAACTCCGTAGTAAATGAAAAATGCCCCAAATGTGGAGCTCTTGCGCCTACAAAAACCAGTTATTTTTGTTATTACCATTGCTCACGAAAGAAAGACCCTGATTGCAAACAGCCTGCAGCAACCCCAAAAGATTTAAATGAGCAGTTTGACCAGATAATCTCATTGTTGACGCTGCCTGAAGAATTTATTGACTGGGCTTTGGCAAAACTTCGCAAAGCCCATTCTGAAGAAATTAAGTACAGAAATACGATAAATATCAGCGTACAGGCTAATTTTAACACCGCAACAAAAAAACTGGATAATTTGTTGTCTAAATATTTAAGCGAAGTGAATAAGAACGGTGAATTAATATCGGATGAAGAATATAAACGGCAAAAGGTATTATTGTTGGATGAAAAAAAGAAGGCAGAAGAAATTTTGAAAGGATATAGCAATCAGCAGGATAACTGGTTAAATACCGCAGAAAAGTCATTTAATTTTGTTCTTACCGCAAGGGAGAAATATAAAAACGGGACAAAAGAAGAGAAACGGGAGATTGTTACTTCATTCGGATTGAACCTGATTTTAGATAATAAGATACTGCGTCTGGACTTGAAAAAGCCATTCGGTAAGATACAAGAAGCGTCAAAGAGATTACAAAACCCTTCGGATAAGATTGAACCCACAAAGCGGATTGTCCGAGAAGGTCAAACCTACTATTTTGACTCGGCTAATCCGCTCTGGGGTGATCGACGGGAGTTGAACCCGCAACATTCGCCTCCACAGGGCGACGCTCTGCCATTGAGCTACGACCACCAATAACACAATTTTACCAATTTTACATTGAAAAATCATTTAATCTTTGTTATGCTGTATTCGTTTTGTATTTTGTCATCCTGAACTAGTTTCAGGATCTGCTATCTAAAAATCAGATGCTGAAATAAATTCAGCATGACAGTAGAATATAATTATGGATATAAAATATCTTGGTCATTCTTCTTTCTTTATCAGAATAAGTCCGCCAGCGGGCGGAGCAAAGTTAGTTACGGATCCTTTTGATCCCAAGACGGTTGGATTGAAATTCCCCAAAACAGAAGCAGATATTGTAACTGTTTCACACCAGCACGGTGATCATAATAATTCTAAAGCAGTAGAGGGATCACCGTTAATTATCGATATGCCGGGCGAATATGAAAGAAAAGGTCTCAGGGTTTTTGGCTTTCAAACTTATCATGATAAGCAAAAGGGAGCGGAAAGAGGAGAAAATATAGTTTATAAATTTGAGGGTGACGATGTTTCGGTTTTACATTGCGGGGATCTGGGGCTCGTCTGGGACGATGCTTTTGTCGATCAGTTAGGCGACATTGACGTGCTAATGGTTCCTGTTGGCGGGTTTTATACAATTGATGCAAATGAGGCAGTGGAATTAATAAGAAAAATTGAACCCTCAATTGTAATTCCGATGCATTACGGACACTCAAAACTTAACCCTCAGATTTTTGCAAAACTTTCTCCGCTTGAAGATTTTCTCAAGAAAATTGGAGCTGAAAGTTCAACCCCAGTCCCAAAACTTGTTATTAAAAAAGAAGAATTATCAGAAGAGATGAAGGTTATAACAATGGAAATCAGTAGTTAGTATCTAGTATTTAGTATTAAGTATAAAAAGAATGCAAAATAATTTGCTCTTCATACTAGATACTTTATACTAAATACTTTATACTTATGGTAACTTCCGATGCTCTCAAGGTTCCTCCGCAAGACTCTGATGCCGAAAAATCAGTACTCGGGGCAGTGCTGGTTGATTCTTCCTCAATGAATATCGTCGCTGAATTTCTTAAACCCGAGCATTTTTACTCATCTGAGCACCAGGACATATATGCTTCGATGCTTTTGCTTTTTGAAAAACAAAAACCAATTGATGTTGTTACTTTATCAGATCAATTAAAATCAGAAGGGTCTCTCAAAAAAATAGGCGGCAATATTTACCTTTCGGACCTGATAAATGCAGTTCCGACTTCAGCCTATATTGAATATTACGGAAGAATAATTGTCGGGCATTATGTAAAAAGAAAATTGATTCAGCTTTCTTCCCGGATTATTGAAAAAGCATTTAATGAAAAGGGCGATACAAAAAAAATTCTGGACGAAGCAGAGCGGGAAATATTTGCACTTTCCCAATCCCATTTACACCAGGACTTTATCGAACTTAAAAGTATTTTAGCCGAGAGCTTTGAAAGATTGGAGCAGTTTATGAAAAAAGGGAGTCATTTACGGGGTGTTCCGACCGGATTTACAGATTTGGATAATAAGCTAGCGGGAATGCAGGACTCAAATCTACTAATATTAGCCGCGCGTCCCGGAATTGGAAAAACAACATTAGCCTTAAATATTGCACTTCACGTTGCAACTAAGGAAAAAATTCCGGTTGGTTTTTTTTCGCTCGAGATGAGCAAAGAAGAGTTGGTTGATCGCCTTTTGGTTGGACAGGCCGATATCGATGCCTGGAGGCTTAAAACAGGAAGATTGTCAGATGATGATTATAAAAAACTGACAGAGGCGATGGGAATTCTGGCTGAAGCCCCGATATTTATCGATGATACTCCGGGCGCCTCAATTTTAGAGATGCGAACCAAAGCCAGAAAACTGATGGTTGAGCGGCAAATTAAGTTAGTGATTGTTGATTATTTACAGCTAGCTGATTCAGGCAGAAGATTTGACAATCGGGTACAGGAAGTTTCTTTTATATCGCAGGGATTGAAAAATCTTGCCCGCGAACTCAAAATTCCGGTGATGGCAATTTCACAATTATCAAGAGCAGTCGAGCAGAGAGGCAGCCGTAAGCCGCAGTTAGCTGATTTGCGCGAATCAGGAGCAATTGAGCAGGATGCAGACGTTGTTATGTTTATTTACAATGAAGAAGACGGTGAAGATCTTTTGGATAGCAGTAAAAGACTGATAAAATTATATATTGCAAAACACCGTAACGGCGCAATCGGAGAAATAGACTTAATGTTCAGAGGCAACCGCGTAAAATTCTATGGTGTTGAAAAATGATGTCATTCTGGCTTGCCTGCCCCTCGTAGCTCTTTGAGCGTAGTGGGGTCCAGAATCGATTCTGGAGTCGCAATGCTCCCCAGAATGACTTTACTTGTTAGAAAACCTATAATTCCTCCCACGACTACGTCAAAAAAATAGTGATAACCAAGATAGATTCTTGAAAGGGAAATGAGAACTGCAATAAAAAAATATAACCAGCGTCTTTTTTTGTCAAAAGCAGTGATAACGGTTGCAGCCGCAAAGGCTATAGTAGCGTGACTTGAGGGAAAGGAGAAATCTTTAGGACAACTGGTCTCTCTATGTCCCGGAAGATAAAAAGCCAAGCGGATGTTTAAAGAGCATGGACGCGGTCGTTTAACCAAATTCTTTACAATTATCTGAGATGTAATTATTGCAGTTGAAACACAAAGGATAAATGTGGTTACAAATGCGATATCTCTTTTGGAAATACCAGGATTTTTTCTTTCTTCGAATATTAATAATAAAATAACTATCAGTATCCAAATAAACGCTGAATTTCCAAGGAATGAAAAAAAACTAAATATCTCCACTTGAAGTTTTTGTTTTACAATTGGGCTTAGCAGATAGTCGATTGTTCTTCTTAATGAAAAAGTAATTTCTTCATCAAATTTTATAAAGGAAAGAAGCCAGTAGTAGATAAGCATATTATTTTATTTTTCTAAGTCTAATTTTAAACTCTTTTTTGTTGAACTTCAAATTCATCGTGCCTTTTATTTCAACTGCAAATGAAGCTGCAACAGCTCCCATTAAACCGCATGTTTTGATAGGTAAATTTTGCAAATATCCATATAAAAAACCAGCCCGGTAAGCGTCACCGGCGCCGGTCGGATCGATAGTTTTAGTTTTATAAATCGGTATTTGTATCCATTTTCGGTTATGAAAAATTTCCGATCCCTTATCTCCTAAAGTTTTGACGACTATTTGATTTGCATTTACCATTTTAGTTATAGATTTTTTCAACCTCTTTTCAATAAAAGCAATCTCATAGTCATTTCCAAATAAGAGTTTTGCTTTTTTAACTCCCAATAAAAGTATTTCTGTTCCAAAATGGGGTATATAAAAGGCAGGATCAAATGCGAAATCTTTTTTAAGATCGACTGCATCTTTCACCAGCTTATTCATGGCTTCAAGATCGGTGGGAGATATTAAGATGAAAGTATTTCTAACTCTTTTAAGTAAAGTGGCCAATTGTAAATCTCTGGCTTTTTGCATAGCTCCGGCTGAAAACATCCATATTTGATTATCGTGTATGTCAGTCATTACAAATCCGGATGCAGTAGGAACATCTTTATGCACTTTGACAAATTTTGTTGAAATATTATTCTTTTTAAGAAAGTTTTTATATTCAAGAAAATCATTACCGGCTGTCGTAAATAATAGCGGGTTGAGTCCCAGTTTAGATAAATAAAAAGCCTGATTTCCACCTGTGCCGCCAAATGATTTCTGATGTGTATCTGTCACTATTGAAATATTTATTTGATGTATTTTATCCTGTTGGATATATTTTGAAAATGGATCTTTTATATCGAAAATATAGTCGTAGGCAATATCTCCTGTAAGAATAATATTTTTTTTCATACCATTTCGCTTTGATTAAACTGTAAAATAAAAAGCTTCGTTGGGCATTGATTATTTTTAAGCTTAATATTATTACCCCATACCTAACGGAGCTGTCAAAGTTTTTATTTGATAGCAGAGTGGTATCATTGCAAATCATTTTAGCGTTTGTTATATTAAACCGCAATACTTTGTCATCCTGAATTTATTTCAGGATCTCCATCGTCATTTTGGGGAGAGAAGCGACTCCAGAATCGTAGTTTTAAACAACGATTCCGGACAAGCCGGAATGACTGAAAGATGTTAAAACAAGTTTAGCATGACAAGTTAAAGGACGATGTCTAAAGTAAAAGATCCAAAACTTGCTAAACAAGGAAAACTTAGAATAGAGTGGGCCAGACGTGAAATGCCGGTCCTTCTTGAAATAGAAAGAGATTATAAAAAAGAAAAACCCTTTAAAAATCTTACAATTGCAGCTTGTCTTCACGTTACAAAAGAAACTGCGGTACTGGTCCAAATTCTTGAGGCAGGTGGAGCCAAAGTTTATTTAGCCGGATCAAATCCCTTATCCACTCAAGACGATATAGCTGCCGCGTTAGCTTCTGAAAATACCGAAGTATTCGCCTGGCGAGGAGTATCGAATAAAGATTATTATTGGTGTTTGAATAAAGCCCTAGACGGAAATCCTAATATTACAGTCGATGATGGAGCAGATTTAGTCACTTTAGTTCATACAAAAAGAAAAAATCTTATCAATAAAATAATAGGAGGACAGGAAGAAACAACAACAGGTGTAATTAGACTTCGTGCAATGGCTAAGGATAAAGTTTTGAAATATCCTATGGTAGCAATCAATGATACCCCGACAAAACATATGTTCGATAATGTCTATGGAACTGGACAAAGTACTTTAGACGGAATTATCAGGGCAACGAATATTCTTTTGGCCGGTAAAACATTTGTTGTTATTGGTTATGGGTATTGTGGTCGGGGACTTGCAAACCGGGCCAGAGGAATGGGAGCTAGAGTAATCGTTTGCGAAGTAGAACCGGTTAAAGCTCTTCAGGCAGTTATGGATGGTTTCGGCGTGATGTCTTTTTTAGAAGCAGCAAAAGAAGGCGATATTTTTGTTACCGTTACCGGAGGAAAGGATAATATCAGAGGTAGTCACTTCCAAAGAATGAAGAATAATGTTATCCTAGCAAATGCAGGGCATTTTGATGTAGAGATTAATATTCCGGAACTGGAAAAACTGGCAAAATCAAGAAAAACAATAAAAGAAAATGTGGAAGAATTTTCTTTGAAAAACGGCAAGAGTATATTTCTACTTGCAGAAGGTAGGTTGGTTAACCTGGCAGCAGCTGAAGGGCATCCATCCAGTGTTATGGATATGTCTTTTGCAAATCATGCTCTTTGTGCAAGGTGGCTGGTAAGAAATTATAAGAATTTGAAATCGGAAGTCTATGAAGTCCCTAAAGAAATTGATGAAAAAATTGCGAGGTTAAAGCTCCAGGCTCTAGGAATTAAAATTGACACACTGTCTAAAGAACAAAAAAAGTATTTTACGTCATGGTCGGAAGGTACCTGAGTAAAATTTCTAATTTCTAATAACTAATTTCTAATGATTCGAACAATCATCTTCGATTTTGACGGAACAATCGCGGATACTCTGCCTGAAATATTTGAGCTTTATAATAAATATGCCGATGATTTTAATCTTCCTGAAATAACCCGAAAAGAAGCTGAAGAGTTGAGAAATAAATCTGCTTTTGAAATTATCCGATCATTTGGAATATCCGTTATTAAGTTACCTTCAATCGCAAATAAAATAAGACGTGAACTGAACAGTTCAATTACTCAAATAAAAATATTTAAGGGAATGACCGAAGTTTTTAAAGCTATAAAAGATAAAGGTTTGCAATTGGGTTTGTTGACTTCTAATTCACAGGAGAATGTAGAAAAATATCTGAAGTTCCATAAGATTAAACTGTTTGATTTTGTTCACTCGGAAAAAAATTTATTCGGAAAATCAAACACATTGGGAAAATTAATCAGGAAATACAGTTTAGAAAAAGAGAAGACTATTTATGTTGGAGATGAGGTTAGGGATATTGATGCCTGCCGCGATAACGGAATTAAAATTATCTCGGTAACCTGGGGATTTAACACAAAGGAAATTTTAAAAAAGAATAAACCAGATTATTTGATTAAAAAGCCGAATGAAATATTGACAATCATGGACAAAATGACGCGATCGCGTAATTTTGTCAATAAATATAAATAATATTTTTTCCATTAATTATTTTCTGCTTTGATTGTAAACTTTTGATCGGATACATGTAGGAAACAACATTAAAATTTTCAATTTTCAATTTACAATTTTCAATCACTTTTTCGATAAACCAGGGTGAAATGTATAGATAAATAGTTATAAAGTCTTTAAAATCTATAAAGTTCATAAAGTTAATTTTGAAAATGTCGTCTTTAATAATTATTATATTTTTTTTATTCGGGTGAAAGAATCTACGTAGATGCAGGATCAAGAGCAAAACAGGATTGATTTCGACGGCAATAAACTTGGTGTTTATTTTTTTTTCATAAGAATTTTTGGCTGCATTAAAAATTACAATTCCGTCACCGGCACCCAAGTCAAAAACCGTTTGGTTATTTTTTAAATGCAGCGCTTTCAAAATTAACACTAAATCCTTTTTATTAGATGGAAAATAGGGAATTGGGGATAATTTTTTGGAGGAGAAAATTAATATTACTGTAATTAAAGCTGATATAATAAACAAAATGAAAATAAAAAAAGCCATAAAGTATTTTATCATTGACTTCGATTCAACATTCGTCCAAAGTGAGGGACTCGAGGAGTTAGCTGTTGTTGCTCTTAAAAAAAATCCGGATCGGGAACTTACAATTAAAAAAATAAAGGAAATAACTAATTTAGGAATGGACGGTAAGATTCTTTATGATGAGAGTTTGCGAAAAAGATTAAAGCTTTTGCACGGAAATAAATTACATATTAATCAGGTAGTCAATATTTTAAAGAAAAAGATATCTCTATCAATTAAGAGAAACCGCCCTTTTTTTAAACTATTTAAAGATAATATTTATATTATTTCGGGTGGTTTTAAGGAGTTTATACTTCCTATTGTAAAAACTTTCGGTATAAAAAAAAGCCATATTTTTGCTAATACCTTTGTTTTGGACAGAGCTGGAAAAATAGTCGGATTGGACTCAAAAAATCCCCTCTCTCAACACGGCGGTAAAGTAAAAGTGGTAAAAAATTTGCGTCTGACCGGAGAAACTATTGTTGTGGGGGACGGTTATTCCGACTATGAAATAAAAGCCATGGGAGCGGCCAAACATTTTATTGCTTTTACAGAAAATGTTTATAGAGAGATAGTTGTACAAAAAGCCGACCGTGTCGTTTCCAGTTTCGATGAATTTCTCTATGTAAATAATCTGCCGATGAGTATTAGTTATCCGAAAAGCAAAGTAAAAGTTTTGTTGCTTGAGAATATAAATAACCAAGCCGTAACTGATTTTGAGCACGAGGGTTACAAAGTTGAGTATTATGAGAAAAGTTTATCTAAATTTGAAATTCTAAATAAATTAAAAGATATAAGGATATTGGGTGTAAGATCAAGGACAAATATTGACAAAGAAATTATAGATCAGGGCCAAAAACTTTTAACAATCGGTGCATTTTGCATAGGTACAAATCAGATAAATCTGCAAAAAGCCGCTCTTGAAGGTATTGCCGTCTTTAATGCTCCCTATAGTAATACGAGAAGTGTGGTCGAGATGATCCTGGGCGAGATTATAATGCTGAGCCGGGGAATTTTTGCTAAAAGCATTAAACTTCATCAGGGAATCTGGGATAAATCAACTGCGGGTTCTTTTGAGGTAAGAGGGAAGAAACTGGGAATAATAGGTTACGGAAATATCGGTTCGCAGCTTTCAACCCTGGCCGAATCATTAGGTATGCATGTTTATTTTTTTGACGTAGTTGAAAGAATGCCATTGGGAAATGCTGAACAATGTAACAATTTGAAAGATTTACTTAGTATTTCCGACATAATTACCGTTCATGTTGACGGAAATAGCGATAACATTCATTTAATAAGCGAAAACGAATTTAATCTGATGAAAGACGGTGTAATTTTCCTGAATGCCAGTCGAGGATTTGTCGTTGATCTTAAAGCTCTGGAAAAAAATCTAAGATCCGGAAAAGTGAGAGGTGCGGCAATTGATGTTTTTCCCAATGAGCCAAAAGGAGCAGGTGAAGCATATGTATCGCGGCTTCAGGGAATGCAGAATGTGATTCTCACTCCTCATATAGGCGGAAGTACAATTGAAGCACAAAAAAATATCGGTGTGTTTGTAGCCGGAAAAATAATAGATTATATCAATGCCGGGAATACGCATCTTTCTGTTAACTTTCCCAATATTCACTTGCCCAAACAGGGTAACTTTCATAGATTATTACATGTGCACCGTAATATTCCCGGCATGCTTGCCTCAATAAACAGTACCTTAGCCAGGTTTCATATTAATATAGAAGGTCAGTATTTAAAAACCACTGAGGATATAGGGTACGCAATAACGGATGTCAATAAATTTTACGATAAACAGACAATTAAAGAGTTAAAAACCATAGAAAATACAATCAGATTCAGACTACTCTATTAAAATTAAAATGAAATATACTTATTTTACCTGCGGGCCGTCTCAACTTTATCCTGGAGTATTTAGACATTTACAAATTGCGTTTGACAAAGATATTCCTTCGCTTTCACACCGGAGTAAGATATTTCAACAAATTTATAAATCAACTCAGGATAATTTAAGAAAATTGCTGTCTATTCCAAAAAGCCATAAAATATTTTTTGTTTCTTCTTCGTTAGAGTCGATGGAAAAAATAATCCAGAACTGTGTTGAAAAGAACAGTTTTCATTTTGTAAACGGAGCTTTTTCAAGAAAATTTTATCAATTTGCAGAAATATTAAAAAAGCAACCAATTAAGTATGAAGTTCCAGAGGGTGAAGGTTATCTTCCGGAAAAAGTAATGATTCCCCCAGATACTGAATTAATTTGTGTTATGCAGAACGAAACATCTACCGGAGTTGCGATCCCTGTACAATCGATTAATCGATTGTACACTCAAAATCCAAAATCATTAATAGCTGTTGATATAGTATCATCGGCACCGTACGTTGAGTTAAATTTCAACAAAATCGATTTAACTTTTTTTTCAGTACAGAAGGGCTTTGGTCTGCCGGCCGGTATGGGTGTTCTAATAATAAATGAAGAAGCATTAGCCAAGGCACAATTTCTAAGAAAAAAAGGGATTAATGTTGGTAGTTATCACTCTTTTTCGTCACTTTTGGAGAAAGATCAAATTTTTCAAACTCCGGAAACACCCAATGTTTTGTTGATTTATCTATTGGGTCAAGTCTGTAAAGATATATTAAAAAAGGGTATGAATATGATCCGGGAAGAAACGGAAGCGAAAGCAAAACTGGTCTACGATTTTTTTGACAAACATCCAAGATGTAAACCTTTTGTTAAAAATTCAAACTATCGATCTAAAACTACTATTGCTATAGATGTAATGGGAGATACAAATAAAATTGTTAAAAAATTAAAATCCAAGGGAATTGTCGTAAGTTCCGGATACGGAAAATTTAAAGAAAGTCACATCAGGATCGCAAATTTTCCTGCTCACTCTGCAAAAGATTTTACTAATTTAGTAAGGTACTTAAATATAATCAGCTAATGAATTTATTTTCATTATTATTAACGATCATCGGGCTTTCACTTTTTGAAATTATTTCAAGTGTTGATAATGCGATCATTAATGCTGAGGTATTATCGACGATGAAGGAAAAAGCCAGAAAATGGTTTTTGTTCTGGGGGCTTTTGTTTGCTGTTTTTATAATGAGAGGAATTTTGCCCTGGGTAATAGTCTGGGCTGTATCCCCTCAGTTAGGTCCTGTCGGCGCCTTAATGGCTACATTCAGCAGCGATCCAAAAGTCGTCGAAGCGATTGAAAGGTCATCTCCGATACTATTAATCGGCGGAGGTACTTTTTTAATTTTTCTTTTTTTCCACTGGTTGTTTATGGAGGAAAAGAATTTTGGATTATTTGGAGAACGGTTTTTTAGACGCCAGTCGGTCTGGTTTTATGCTGTTATTTCGATAATTTTAGCTGTAATAGTCTGGTTCGCATTAAGAACTAATAACATTATGGCATTTGGCGCTGTTCTAGGTTCAACAGCCTTTTTTATTATTCACGGCTTTAGACAAAATGCTGAACTTGAAGAAAAAAAACTACTTTCAGGAAAAGGCTCAATGACTGATATTAGTAAGATCCTTTATCTTGAAGTAATTGACGCAACTTTTTCAATAGATGGGGTTATAGGGGCATTTGCTTTTACATTATCTGTTCCCCTTATCCTTTTAGGAAATGGTTTGGGAGCCTTTGTTCTTCGTCAACTGACAGTCGGCAATATTGACAAAATAAAAAAATACCGATACATTAAAAACGGAGCGATGTATTCGATTTTATTTTTGGGAATTATTATGGTTTTGGACAGTTTTGGTTTTCATATTCCTCACTGGTTTTCACCCGCTGCTACTTTTGGAGTAGTGGGATATTTTTTCTACAGATCAAAAAGGGAGTTAAAGAAGGTATAATATTTGTATATGGCGCAGTGGCGGAATGGCATACGCGTAGGTCCCTGCCCGCAATGCCGCGATGCTGGAATTGGCAGACAGGCGGGTCTCAAAAACCCGTGGTGTTAACACACCGTGTGGGTTCGATTCCCTCTCGCGGCACAGCTTAGGCAGGCGAGTCAAAAACCTATGGTAGGTAACTATCGTGTGGGTTCAACTCCCACCTGCGCCACATTTCCTATTGACACAGATAAAATCAGGAGGTATTATTTGGTAAAGGCTTTAAATTAGCTGTCTGTATGATCCAATTAAAAAACATTATTAAGACAGATCGGATTATAAAAGTATCTCCAGACGAAACACTTTCGTATGCAATATCTAAGATGAGAACTTCACATGATGCGGCTTTTGTTTTTGATGAAGATGAAAAATTTATGGGTGTGGTAAATCCTTATTACGCGCTTATTAAATCTTCTTATCCCGGTAATTCGAAAGTAAGCCATTGTTTATACCATCCTCCTAAACTTCATATCGATTTTTCAATTTCCAAAGTAGCCGAACTTTTTATTGAATCAAAGATACATTATTTACCGATTTTTGACGACAAAGATAAATTTCTGGGAATAATTTCGGCCAGACATCTTTTATCCACCTATACCGGTTCTCCAATATTTCATCTTCCCATAAGCGAGATTTTGCAGACGAAAACAAAACCACTGTTTACAATTGATGAGGATGACGATATAAATTCCGCAATAGAAATCTACAGAAGAACTAAGGTTTCAAAACTTGTTATCTTAAATAAAGATCTAAAATTAAAAGGAGTTTTGAGTTACTACGATTTAATTTCATATTTAGTTAGTCCTAAAGAATCTCCGCATCGGGGTCAAAGAGAAGGTAATCATATAAGTTTTCACCACCTTAAAATAAAGAATTTTGCAAAAACATATACCCTGACTTTATCAGCAAAAGACCAGGCTGCAAAAGCCCTGGAAATGATTATTAATAAAAAAATCGGCAGTATTGTGATTGTTGATGATGAAAGGCATCCGATCGGAATCCTTACTACTAAGGATTTCCTCAATATCCTTTGGAAGAACGGATACGGAAAAAATCCTCAAATTATTACCAGGAATTTTTCCCAACAAAGCCGCCAAATACTTGGCGGTTTTTTTAAAGGACTCTCATTTATCCTAAGTCGAGGAAGTTATACCTGATTATTTCCCAAATCGCTTTTATACCGTCTTTCCAGCCAATTTTTTTCCCTTCATTGTATGTGCGTCCAAAGTAAGAAATTCCGACTTCATATAATTTTAAATCCCTTATTTTAGAAATTCTGGCTGTTATCTCCGGTTCAAAACCAAAGCGTTTACTTTGGAGTTTAGGAGCTATTTTTCTAATAAGATCGCCTTTAAATACTTTATAGCCTGTTTCCATATCGGTTAGATTAAGGTTTGTACACAAGTTAGACAGAGTAGTCAGGAAAAAATTACCCAGGAAATGCCAGAAATAAAGGACTCTGTGAGGATGCTGTGAGACAAAACGAGAACCGTATACCGCGTCAACATGATATTTAATAAATGGTTTGAGTAATTGAACATAATTTTCCGGGTCATATTCCAGATCCGCATCCTGAATTAATACTATATCTCCTGTCGATTTTAAAAACCCTTCTTTTAGCGAGATACCTTTTCCCTCGTTTCGTTTATGATCAATAATCACAACTTTATGTTTAGATTTAATATCTAGTATTTTAGATTTAAGCTTCGATAAAGTTTCATCTGTAGAACCATCATTAGTAATGATTAATTCTTTTTGTAAACCTAAAGAGTCGGCTTTGATAACTTTTTCGATTACCGTTTGGATAAATGATTCCTCATTAAAAACCGGAATAATAATCGACAAAAGTTTATATTTTTTCATTTTTTAACCTGTTGAAGCGCAGATTTGCTAAAGAAATAAATAAATTAATCAATCCGATAAAAACCCCAAACCAGAGGGTTACGAATCTAAAGATCAGGGTAATAAAAATTGCCTGTGAAAGTTCAATCTGGAAAAAAAGTTTAAGTAAAGAAGTTATAGAGCCTTCAGCAACTCCAATCCCACCCGGTATTAATGCTAAAAAACCGGCTATCGAAGAAAAAGAAAAAATAAATAAAGAATAAAATAATGATTTCCAATCCCAAAAATTTCCAAAATTAACTATCAGTAAAAAAAGTGAAATGCCTTCCAATGACCAGGCGATTATGGATAGTAAAATGCCTGCAGAAATCTGCTTAAACCTGAGCAGTTTTTCCGAGTGTTCAAAAAAGGTAATAAAAAAATCTAGTATTTTGATATGTCCGAATCTATTTTCAAATTTTTTAATAAACTTTAAAGTATATTTTTTATAGTAAACGAACAGAAAAAAGATTATTATAATTGCAAATGAAAAAAGAAAAAATAATATCGATTGTTTAAAATAGTAAATACCTCCTAAGGCTAGAATAAGCATCCCTATACCGTCAGTAAGCCTTTCGGTTATTAAAAGCGGCACCATTTGGGCAAAACTGTTACCTGTCTCTTTTTTTATTAAATAGGCTTTAACTATCTCACCCATTTTGCCCGGTGTGACCGTCATAGACAGACCGGATAAAAAAATTCTGAAAGACTTATTAACAGAGATTTTGATCGATAATTGTGTTAAAAAATAGTGCCATCGGATAAACCTAATTACATAGTTTAAAAAACTGAATAATAATAAGATTATGACAACGGACCAATTAAAAGAAAAGGAAATTTTTATGATTTTTTTAGCGTCACCAAAAAGTACCATTGCTGCGTATAAAAGCAGTCCTAACGTAAAGATGAGCAGAATTTTTTTTTCCTGTTTAATCGGATCAAAATCAATATTTTTTTTCAGTTTATTAAACATCTGATTATTATATAATAATTCGTTATGAAGGTTTTAATTACAGGAGGTGCAGGGTTTCTTGGACTACATTTAGCTAAATATTTTAATAAACAAAATTGGAGGGTATCAATACTGGATATTGAAATCCCTGACAAAGCCGAATACCCGGATAAAATTACATTTATAAAAGGCGATATACGCGATAATAAATTATTAGAAAAAGTTACTAAGAATATGGATGTAATAGTGCATGCCGCCGCAGCTCTGCCTTTATGGAAAGCAAAAGAGATTTACGATATAAATATCAACGGGACAGAAAATGTATTAAAGGCTGCCTTAAGTAACAAAGTCAAAAGGGTTGTCTATATTTCATCGACTGCAGTCTACGGAGTTCCGAAAAAACACCCGATTTTTGAGGATGATCCCCGTGTTGGCGTGGGTCCATACGGAGAGAGCAAAATTGCGGCCGAGGAGCTGTGCGAAAAATTCAGAAAAAAGGGTTTGATAATTACCATAATCAGGCCAAAAACTTTTGTCGGCACATATAGACTGGGCGTCTTTGAAATCTTATTCGATTGGATTAAAGACGGTAAAAAAATACCTGTCGTAGGTAATGGTCAAAATCGGTATCAACTTTTGGATGTTGACGATTTGGTTTACGCAGTTCATCTTTTTTCCATACATAAAGACGGCAGGAAAATCAATAATACCTTCAATATTGGAGCCAAAGAATATAAATCCGTAAAGGAAGATATGCAGAAGCTTTTTACTTACGCCAATTCAGGTTCAAAAATACTTACTACTCCGGCTTATCTGGTAAAAAAAGTCTTATGGACTTTTGAAAAATTAAAGCTGTCGCCGCTTTATCAGTGGGTATATGACACCGCAGACAAGGACTCGTTTGTTTCGATAAATAAACTGGTTAAAACACTGAATTGGCATCCTAAATACTCAAATTCAGATGCTTTGATTAAAGCATATCAGTGGTATCTTGATCACTATACCGAAATCAAGTCTCATCCGGCCGGAGTTACCCACCGAGTAGGCTGGAAGCAGGGAATATTAGGACTATTTAAAAGATTTTTGTAAATATTTATTTTTATCAATAAGATAATAAAATAGATTTAAAAGCGTTTCCAGTCCGTATTTCAAAGATCTTTTAAAATTTATGGAAGAAGAGTCCTTTCGATAGTAACTCGGGTTAAATATTTCTCCAATTCTAAACCCTAGAATATGCGACGAGATTAAAATTTGCTGATCAAAAATAAAGTCGTTTGATAAATTTTTCAAGTTAATTTTTTCCAGAACATTTCTTCTGAATGCTCTAAAACCCGTGTGATATTCGCTGAGATTAAGCCCTAAAACTAAATTTTCTACTATTGTCAGGAAGCGATTACTTATATATTTATATAAGGGCATGCCGTTTCTTAACGTTTCGTCTCTGGTTCTGATGCGGGTACCCAGCATCACGTCAAAAGAATTGTCAATGATCGGTTGGATGAGATATTTTATGAACTTAGGATCGTACTGATAATCCGGATGTAACATTACAACAATATCAGCCCCTAGTTTAAGTGCTTCTCGATAACAGGTTTTTTGATTTCCTCCATAGCCCAGATTTTTTTTGTGGACGAAAGTTTTTAATTTCAACTTTTTAGCTTTTTCTACGGTTTTATCATGGCTTGCATCATCAACCACAATTATTTCATCGACTATTTTTTTAGGTATTTTTAAGTAGGTTTTTTCTAAGGTCTTTTCGGCGTTATACGCCGGTAAAACTACAATTATTTTGTTTTTTTTCACAAAGATTAGTGTATCATATTTATACAGGCATAATATGTCAGACAAGTTCAATGATTAAGTGCAACTACCTATAGTAAAATATACGAATGAAAAAAGGTAGCTACAGACACCTAAACGAACACGACCGCGTTCGAATAGAGGTGTATTTAGGAGAGGGAAAATCTCA
>Ga0209542_10006433_pt1 | contig 22866 bp, 27 predicted proteins | sample RifCSPhighO2_01_FD_184028 | JGI IMG/M metagenome (GOLD analysis project Ga0209542, IMG submission 184028) | Soil microbial communities from Rifle, Colorado - Rifle CSP2_plank highO2_0.1 (SPAdes) (version 2) | ecosystem: Environmental > Terrestrial > Deep subsurface > Rock core/Sediment ... | reverse complement strand
GCCAGAGGAAGTAAAAAAGATACTGCACCCTTATGTTGAGAAATGGTTTTTTGGAAAGTTTGAGGAATTTTCGCTTCCCCAGCTTTATGGGGTATTGCCAATCCACAGCCGGCAGAACATATTGGTGAGCGCCCCAACTGGCGCGACAAAGACACTGACGGGGTTTCTTTCGATAATCAATGAGCTTATAGACAGCTCAGAAAAGGGGATTTTGGCGGATAAGATTTATTGCGTATACATATCGCCATTGAAGGCCTTGAACAACGACATTGAGAAGAATCTAAAGGAGCCTTTGGAAGAAATTGATAAAATCGCCGGAAGGAAATTCAATATCCGGGTAGGTGTTAGAACTGGGGACACGCCTGTAAAGGAACGCTCTGATATGCTGAAGAGGCCGCCGCACATATTAATTACCACCCCCGAAAGCCTTGCAATAATCCTTAGCTCGCAGAAGTTTGTTGAGCATCTTAAGGGAGTTGAGTGGTGCATTGTTGACGAAATTCATGCACTTGCCGAGAACAAGCGAGGGGTTCATCTTTCATTGTCGCTAGAAAGATTGGGGAAACTATCGCCTCATCTTACAAGGATAGGATTGAGCGCGACAATATCCCCGCTGGAGGAGGTTGCAAGATTTCTGGTTGGGTATGAAGAAAAGGAAAGAGAATGCCTTATTGCTGATGTGCAGTTCATCAAGAAGCTGGACCTTAAAGTGATTAGCCCAGTTCCAAACTTGGTTGACATGGGCCACGGAGTTATGCACAACAAGATGTACGAGCTTTTGGACAAGCTGATACAGGAGCATAAAACCACACTTATATTCACAAATACAAGAAGCGCAACAGAAAGGGTCGTGCATCATCTGAAAGAGAAGTTTCCAAAGAATTATACTGAAAACATAGGTGCGCACCATGGAAGCCTCAGCAAGGCTGTGAGGTTTGACATCGAGAAAAGATTGAGGGAGGGAAAACTAAAGGTGGTTATATGTTCCACTTCGCTTGAGCTTGGCATCGATATTGGTTACATAGACTTGGTAATATGCCTCGGAAGCCCAAAGTCTGTTGCAAGGGCATTGCAGAGAATTGGAAGAAGCGGCCACAGGCTGCATGATACCACGAAGGGGAGAATTGTTGTGCTTGACAGGGATGATTTAGTCGAATGCAGCGTTCTGCTCAAGAGTGCTGTTGAAAAAAAGATAGACAAGATTCACATTCCAAGAAACTGCCTTGATGTCCTCGCACAGCAGATTGACGGAATCCTCGTCCAGGACAAAATGCATGTCGATGAGCTTTTTAGCCTAATCAAGGGCTCATATTGCTACCATGAGATTCCAAGGAAAGATTTTCTGGAGGTAATTGATTATCTTGCAGGAAAGTTTATCTCTCTTGAAGACAGGCACATCTATGCAAAGATATGGCATGACGAGGAAACCGGAATGCTCGGAAGGAAGGGAAAGATGGGAAGGGTAATCTACATGACCAATATCGGAACAATCCCGGAGCAGACTTCAGTTATAGTCAAAGTCGGGGAGCATGCAATCGGTACGATTGAAGAGGCATTTCTGGAGAGGTTAAGGCCTGGAGATATATTCGTGCTTGGCGGGCAAGTTTACCAGTTCAAATTCAGCAGAGGGATGGTTGCACAGGTTGCTGCTTCGGTTAACAGGCCCCCGACTGTGCCTTCATGGTTTTCAGAGATGCTGCCATTGAGCTTCGACCTTGCCCTTGAGATTGGGAGGTTCAGGAAATTGCTTGGGGAGAAGTTTTATCATGGCAAAGGCGTGGAGGAAATTATTGAGTTCATAAACAGCTACCTTTATGTTGATGTCAATGCGGCAGAATCAATTTACCAGTATTTCAGGGAGCAGTATAAATTCGCTACTATCCCGTCTTCAAGCAGGATTATTGTGGAGCACACGCTGAATGAAAAGGGAGCCCCTTACAATGTATTTCACACGTTATACGGCAGGAGGGTAAATGATTGCCTGTCGAGGGCGCTTGCATTTGCAATTGGAAGAACCCAGCATAGGGATGTTGAGATTGGGGTTAGCGACAATGGATTTTATCTTCATTGTGAGAAGCGCTTTGATGTCATGGCTGCGTTCAAATTGCTTAAATCAAAGGAGCTTCGTGCTGTCATGGAAAAGGCCGTTGACCAGACAGAAGTTTTGAGAAGAAGGTTCAGGCAGTGCGCTGAAAGGGCTTTGATGATTCTTAAAAATTACAAGGGCCGTACAAAGCGGGTTGGCAGGCAGCAGGTTTCTTCAATGATACTGCTTAGCGCCGTTAAGAGGGTAAGCAATGATTTTTCCATATTGAAAGAGGCAAGGAGAGAAGTTCTTGAGGACCTGATGGATATCGAGAACGCAATTAAGGTTCTCGAGGGAATAGAAAGCGGGGCAATAAAAGTTGAAGTCATTAACACCAAAACGCCATCGCCTTTTGCTTTCAATTTAGTTGCGCAGGGCTATGTTGATGTCATGAAGATCGAGGACAGGGTTGAATTTATCCGAAGGATGCACGAAAAGGTGATGCGGGAGATTGAGGCTAAAGGATGAGAAACATATAAATATCGGGACTTCTTTGAATTTTACATGATCATCGGACTCACAGGCAACCTGGGAAGCGGGAAGACAACGATTGCGGAGATGTTCAGGAAGCGCGGGTTTATTGTTGTTAATCTTGATGATGTTGGCAAGGAAATACTCAAGAAGGGCAAAGAGGCTTATTCAAGGGTTGTAAAGGCATTCGGGAAAAATATCCTTGATGAAAGTGGGGAAATAAACCGAAAAAGGCTAGCTGACATTGTTTTCTCCGATGGGGCAAAATGGGCTTCTCTGTGCGCAATATCGCATCCAATAGTCAGGGAAAAGATGATTGAGGTTATCGGGAAAAACAAGGGAAAAAACCTGCTGTTTGATGCGTCTATGCTAATTGAGGCAGGGGTTAATGATTTGGTTGGCAAAGTAATTGTTGTCAAGATCGACTCTTCAATCAGGGATGAGAGGATGATGCAGAAGAACATGGATCTGCAGGAGGCAAAATTGAGGTTGCAGAGGCAGATTCCGCAGGAAAAGAGGGAGAAGTATGCTGATTTTATCATAGACAATTCTGGAACTGTCAAAGAATCGGAAAAACAGGTGGAGGAAATTCTAAAGAAACTAAAATGAAAAATGCAATTTACCCAGGAACTTTTGACCCGATAACAAATGGGCATGTTGACATAATAAGGAGGGCTGTGAAGCTGTTTGACAATATCATTGTTGCAATAAGTGCGCACCACGGCAAGGGGCCATTGTTTTCTATTAAGGAGAGGGAAGCCATGGCAAGGGAGGCTTTGAAGGGCATTAAGGGCGTTAGTGTTGAGCCTTTTGATGGGTTGCTGATAGAATTTGCAAAGTCAAGAAAATGCAATTTTATAATAAAGGGGTTGCGCGCGGTTTCCGATTTTGAGAGCGAGCTTCAGCAGGCGCTCACTAACCGGGAGCTTGACAAGGGCATCGAGACGGTATTCATGATGACATCGCAGGAGCACATCTTCCTGAGCTCATCTTTGATAAGGGAGATAGCAAGCTATAACGGACCGTTAAACAAGTTTGTGCCAAAGAATGTTGAAAAGATGCTGCGTGAAAGATACCGCAAATCTTAAATACTAGCAAGTGGAAAATCATCGCTTAAAGGAGGTGTTTTATGGATAAAAGGATTGGAAATTACTCTTTTATAATCGGAGTTTTAATGGCGGTAGTTTTGGGATTGTTTCAGGCACCATTAAAAGAATCAGGCGCAACGCCATGGCTGACTTCTTTGGTAATCCTGCTTGGACTGATAGTGGGATTCCTTAATGTGACTGGAAAGGAAACAAGGGATTTCTTGATATCAGCTTCTCTGTTAACAATAGTGGTATGGGCAGGAGCTCAGGGTGTGACAGGCGGAGTTGGACTTGGAAGCGTAGCCGTCATCGGGGAGTTTTTGCAGGGACTGCTTCAAAGCATCTTGGCATTTGTAGTGCCAGCAGTCATTGTAGTTGCGCTCAAGGAAATAGCAAGACTAGCCCAAACAAGATAAATATTCTTTACCTTTTTATATTTCTTCTTTTTTCTTCGGTTAAATGGAGATTTTTCCGGGCATTAGGGTAAAGGGGCTTTCTTTGATAGCCAAAGATGTATTGATTATAGCAGATGTTCACATCGGCTTAGAGGAGGCGCTGAACAAGCAGGGCATATTTATACCGAGGTTTCAGTTTGGCGAGATAATAAAAAAGATGGAAGAAATCCTGAAAGGGGAGAAGATAAAAACTGTTGTAATCGCAGGCGACCTTAAGCACGAATTTGGAGAAATCTCAAATCAGGAATGGAGGCACACACTTCAATTTCTTGATTTTTTGATGAAGCATGCGAAGGAAATAGTGCTTGTAAGGGGCAACCACGACAAGATTTTGGGGCCAATAGCAAGCAGGAGAGGCATTAAGGTTGTCGAAAGCTATTCAGCTGATGACTTCATAGTATTGCATGGAGACAAAAAACCAAAGTCGATCAAGGAAAAAACAATTATCATCGGCCATGAGCATCCTGCAGTTACCATCGGGGAGGGCCCGAGGAGAGAGCTTGTCAAATGCTTTCTTGTAGGCAAGTGGAAAAAGAAAAACCTTGTTGTGCTTCCGTCATTCAATCTCGTGCATGAGGGCTCTGACGTGCTTAAGGAGAAGCTCTTGAGCCCATTTCTAAGGAATGATATCTCTGACTTTGAGGTTTATGTCGTGAGCGACAGGATTTACAGCTTTGGCAGGCTGAGAAATTTGAGGTGATTACCTTTTATACGCGTTTGCCAAGACATCAGCTTTGGAGATTATTCCAATCATCCTACCATTTTCATTCACCACGATGACTATTGGATAGAACTTTAGCAGCTCAACAACAATTTTCGTTGAGGCATTGCCTGAAATTGTCGGCGGTGGTTCGCGCATTACGCTCCTGATGTGCATGGAGGGGTCTTTTGATGACGACAGTGCATCCAGCAGTATTGATTCTGATACCAATCCAACAATCCTTTCATCCTCAATCACCGGTATTTGGGATATGCTGAATTTCCTCATCTTTGAGATTGATTCCTGGATACTGTCGGAAGGCGACATCGAGATAATTTTCCTGCTCATTATTTCTTGCGCCTTAATCTCCCTTTTTCCGCCAAGCGAATTCAATGCAGAGAAAATCTTCTGGGCTTTTGAGTAGGCAGGGTCTACATGCCCTGACTCAATCTTTGCAATTAATGACTGGGAGACATTTGAAAGCTTTGCGAGCTCGACCTGGCTTACTCCAAGGCGCTTCCTCATTTCCTTTATCTCAGCTATTTCGTGAATCATAACCTTGTTGTTATGCGCCGGTTTATATTCCTTATGGAATATAATGGTTGTGGGATACACTTTAGGCTCAAATAGCAGAGGAAAGACGATTATTCATATATGAATATTTCCCTCAATTACCTTAATAAAGGGGGTTGGCAGGGAATGCATTGAGGTGGTAGTTCACATGGGAAGGATAACATATGTAACGAGCGAAAGCGTAACTGAAGGCCATCCAGACAAGATTTGCGACCAGATTTCTGATGGAATACTGGACGAGCTGTACAAGCAGGACCCTTATTCGAGGGTTGCAGTTGAGTGCCTTACAACAACTGGAACAGTGCATGTTGCAGGAGAAATTACCACAAAGGGCTATGTTGATGTTCAGAGGGTTGCCAGAACCGTTCTGAGGGAGATTGGATATACGGACCCAAGGTATGGAATTGATTGCGATGATGCGGGGGTTTGGGTGTCAATACATGAGCAGAGCCCGAACATAAGCCAGGGGGTTAATGAAAGCGTTGGCAGGGAGCAGGGTGCAGGCGACCAGGGCATGATGTACGGCTATGCATGCAATGAGACGAAAGAATTAATGCCGCTGCCGATAATGCTTGCACACAAGCTGACAAGAAGGCTGTCATATGTGCGGAAAGAAGGAATAGTACCACACCTCGGGCCGGACGGAAAAAGCCAGGTTAGCATAATGTATGAGGATGGAAAGCCGGTGAAGGCAACTGCGATTGTGATTGCACAACAGCACAAGGACAATATTTCTGAAGAGGATTTAAAGGAGCAGATTGTGGAGCACGTCATAAGGCCGATTTGCGGGGATTACATGGATGAAGGCACGCTAATACACATTAATGCGACTGGCGCGTTTGTCATCGGCGGGCCGGAAGGAGACACCGGAGTTACAGGAAGAAAGATTATTGTTGATACCTATGGCGGAGTTGGGAGGCATGGCGGAGGATGCTTTTCTGGAAAAGACCCAACAAAAGTTGACAGGTCGGGTGCTTACGCTGCACGGTACGTTGCAAAGAACATCGTTGCGGCAGGCTTGGCTGATAAATGCGAAGTTCAGTTGAGCTACTGCATTGGGGTCGCTGAGCCCACGTCCGTGAATTTGGATTGCTTCGGCACAAACAAGATTCCAGAGGATAAAATATCTGCGCTTGTCAGGAAGCATTTCCTGTTGACCCCAAAATGGATAATTGAGGAGCTAAAGCTAAGGAGGCCAATATACAGGAAGACGGCAAGCTACGGCCATTTTGGAAGGAACGACCCAGACTTTACATGGGAGAAAACCGACAAGTCCGAAGTGCTTAGAAAAGAAGCAGGATTATAGACTATTTCAGCAAAGTAAGTTTAAAATTTACTGTAGGAGTATAGCCAGATATTATAGCAAACGCACCAAATATTCGTAATCAATCTATGCGTTTGCTTATTACGAAGCGCATTAAATTTTTACTAAAATTTGATGCGGCGAGTATAAGTAGAATTAATACTTCTACGTTATTGTAGATTAAGTGAAAAATTTCCTATAATAAACACCCTTAATCTACAAGATTGTAAATTTAACAATAAGAATTTTTTAGTTAGATTTACAATAACTTTATTAAATAAATGCTAATATCTTAACAAATGCGTTTTGAAAATTGCAAAAAATGTAGGAAAGATTGCTGTATTTTTAAGAATAATCTGGGATTTACATTTATTGGTATAACTGATGCAAGAAACATAAAAAAAATAATCAAGAGAGATTATGACTATTTCCTAGATTACACACCCCTTAAAAAGAAAACAATTAATACCTTAAAAAATTGCGACCCTTCACTTGAAGGGGCATTAAGATTCTCCCAATTGGATAACGATCGCAGGATTTTAAGGCTGAAAACAAAAAATGACGGCAGATGCATCTTCCTGAATGATAGTGGAAGATGTAATGTTTACAGCCTGAGACCAAAGGTATGCAAAATATATCCATTCTGGGCTCTAAGGCTGATTAATGGCAGAATTAAAATTATTGGACATGACCCTCTTACTAATTGCCCCATTATTACAACGGCAGGTAATGGACAGGCAGATGTGGATAAAATTCTTTCCAACAAGCAAATCCTTGAGATAAAAAGGGTTTTTAAATGCATAGAGAAAGAAGATTTATTCTATAAAAGGAAAAAAGCAATATTACAAAGGTTTATCGCCAAGGGTTAGGGTTCAATAGTCAAAATAACTATCTTGGTCTTGCTGGGTTTGATTTCCAGTCATTTGATCTGCCTTTTCTTCTATGCGTAAAATGTCTTTGCGAATTATGCTGCTTTCCTCTTCCTGTCTTTGCGGCTGCCCCTGCCATTTTGCCTATTGCATTCTTTGCATGTTCTGAATGATAGGGGTGTGTAACAGGTTCGATATTAACATGCGTAAGCTTTTCAATATCGCGCAAAAAATTGCGTTCATCTGCTGCACAAAAAGAAAAGGCATTGCCTGCTTTTCCTGCGCGCGCGGTTCTTCCAATGCGGTGAACATATGACTCGGGTTCGTTAGGCAGATCATAATTAATCACATGCGATATGTTATCAATGTCAATGCCTCTTGCAGCAATGTCAGTTGCCACAAGCACCCGAACATGACCCGATTTAAAATCATTCAGGGCCCTCGAGCGCTGGCTCTGGGACTTATTACCGTGGATTGCATCCGCACGGATATTGTTCTTTGTAAGCATCATTGCAATTTTATTTGCCCTGTGCTTTAAGCGCGTGAATACCAACACACATTTTAAATGCTCCTGCAAAAGAAGAGTTACAAGCAGGGCATCCTTATTTGCCTGATCAACAAAAAAAACATGTTGCTCAACAGCTTCAACAGTTGTTGCCTGGGGAGTTACTTCAACGCGTACAGGGTTTGTCAGAAGCTTATTGGCAAGTTCAGCTACTTCTCGGGGCATGGTTGCAGAAAAAAATAATGATTGGCGCTTTTGCGGCAGAAGAGAGACAATTCGCCTTACATCATGGATAAATCCCATATCAAGCATCCTGTCTGCCTCATCAAGAACAAAGAATTCAACATCTTTGAGTTTTATATACCCTTGATTCATCAAATCAAGCAATCTGCCAGGTGTTGCAATAAGTATGTCAATCCCTCTTGAGAGTGCATTTACCTGAGGTAATTGGCTTACCCCTCCAAAGATTACGGTATGCTTAAATCTGAGGAATCGGCCATAGGCTGAAAAGCTCTGGCCAATCTGTACTGCAAGCTCTCTGGTTGGAGCAATTACCAGCACTCTTGGGAGATTTGGATATGCAACTGTATGTTTTTCACTCATTATTTGAAGTATAGGAAGAACAAAGGCAGCAGTCTTTCCTGTTCCTGTCTGGGCAATTCCTATCATGTCCTTGCCCTTCAGCAGCTGAGGTATTGCCTGCACCTGGATGGGTGTTGGCTCAGTATATGCTTCCTTCTTTAATGCGCGTTGTAATGGTTCAATTAGATTTTCAAATATCATATTTACCTTTCAATAATATCATGTACTATATAAATCAATAAGGATCTATGCAATTTTCTTAGCTACAACAACCTTTGTGGCTATAATCTATTTCAATTCCCTCAATAGTATCTTATGGGTGCGATTTAAAGCCTTAAACTTCTCTGTATCGCCATTTGGCATGTCTGGATGGCATTCCTTTGCAAGGATTTTGTATCTCTTATTTATGAGGCTGATATCTATGGTATCTTCCTCAACTCCAAGCAGTTCCCTTGCTTTTTTCCTTTGATCAGAAACATCATCGTCCTCAGCAAATTCATGTATGAATTCATCAGTTGTTTTTTGTTCTTTGATAAGATCATCAACTTCAAGTGAGATAACCATGAATACGACATACAGGTTATCAACAAAGCGGTTTGTCCCATTGTAACTGTAATGCAATCGGTAGCCTTGAAAATACCACGTGGCAGATGCTGGAGCCTTTTTTATTGCTACTGACTCTAATGGTATGTCGATATCGTCAACTGTAAGTCCGATTCTTTTTAGAGTATCAACTATTTTATTGCTGAATTGCAGAGTCCTCCTATTAAAAGAATCTCTTGCAGCTATAGCATTAAATTCATGTCCTTTAATTGTTAGTTTAGCCATTTTGTACAAATTTCAATTAGAACTTTGTAAAAAAGGTTAGAATTGAGAGGTAGTTTATAAATACAACTTATTTTTTCCAGGGGTAATGTTTTTCAAAAAGTTCTCTTTTTCCAAATCTCTTAAATAATTGGATACAAATAAATCTTTTGGTTTTAAACTCCGCTCATGCCGAAATGCCCCTAATTTGACAAGATTATCTGTATAATTCTCCTTAAAAAGTCAGGATGAGCAAATTTTCACATTTGTATATCACCAACTCTGCTCATTCGGACTAACGCCACGAAACATATATAAACTTCTACTTCGTCTACATTTATAGACGGTAAGAGAAATCCGCCCAGACTCTCATTACCTGGGAAAACACTGATAAGGCGGCGTTGCTGAGGAAGGAAGCTGGGCTTTAGTGGTTGCAGGGATTGAGGTGCCGCTGGATTAATTGATTCTTTAATTATTCTGCCATCTTGCTTAACCGAAGAAGCCGATGAAGCAGAATGATTCTTTTTTCCTCTTTTACAGTCAGCCCGTCATAAAAATCGTCAATATATCTCTTTCCTAATCGCTGGGCTTCGCTGAAGGTATCAGAAATTTCTTGAGATAACCCTGTTGGAGGTTCGTAATCTACTGGAGCTCCAAAAGCCATTCGTTTCTTTGTTGGACCTCTAGATTTAGTTAAGCTCCTAACCTCATTTAAAGCATCCACTACCAAATGGTCTTCGATTCCAGCACCTTGAAGCCTGCTTGCGAGCCTGTATAGGACAGCAGAGTTTTCCAACGACGGGTTATATTCCATACAGCATCCTCCTAAACTTTCTTTAACAGGTAAATTGAATTAGCTTTTAAATCTTTTTAATCCCCCTCAAACTCAACCAGATGAAATTCATTATATCCAGACTCACGGATTTTCTTGCTGCCGCCCAAGTCAGGCAAATCAACAATTGCTGCAACTTCCTCAACATGGCCGCCCAGTCTTTCAATTAATCTGCAGGCTGCCAATGCGGTGCCCCCTGTTGCAATAAGGTCATCAATTATCAGCACCTTATCGCCTCTGCTTATGGCGTCCCTGTGAATCTCTACGGTTGCGGTGCCATATTCAAGCTCGTAGCTTTCCTCTTCGGTCTCTGCAGGAAGCTTTCCTTTTTTTCTTATAGGCACAAATCCTTTTCCGAGCATATAGGCCAATGCGCCTCCGAGAATAAATCCGCGGGATTCGATGCCTGCAACAACTGAAATATCTTTTTCTTTGTACCTTTTATGGAATTCATCCACTACCAATTTCAGGCCAACAGGGTCTTTGATTAGGGTTGTAATGTCGCGGAACATCACGCCTTTCTTTGGCCAGTTCGGAATTGTCCTGATTCTGGATTTTATCGGCATAGTGGGGTAAGTTTTGAAGAACTTTAAATAATTTGCCATAGTTTTTTAAAACGAAAGTTGTTCTGGGGTCTTATGAAAATTAACTGGAAGGATTTCAAGACAGTCTGGATGGAAGATGGCAAAGTAAAGATAATAGACCAGACCATATTGCCCCATAAGTTTGAGATTAGGGAATATGAAAATTTTAACGATGTTGCAAATGCAATTAAAACAATGGTCGTAAGAGGGGCTCCTGCAATTGGGGCAACAGGGGCTTACGGATTGGCTTTAGCGGCATTGAGTTTTAAAGGAGATGATTTTGAAGATTTTTTAAGATACATTAAAAGTGCAAAGAAGTTATTGGCTGAAACAAGGCCTACAGCATACGATTTGTTTCATGGCTTGGATTATGTGGAGAGTTGTGCGCTGAAATCAGAGAATATAGCAGATTGGAAAAGGAAAGCAGAAATTGGAGCAAGGGAATACGCGAATCGGTCTGCGGAAAACTGCAGGAGGATTGGGGAGTTTGGAAATTCAATCATCAGGGATGGGATGAATATTTTAACGCATTGCAATGCCGGGGCATTGGCATGCGTTGATTTCGGCACTGCATTGGCTCCGATAAGAATTGCCTATCTCTCGGGAAAAAAGATTTTTGTATTTGTTGATGAGACGAGGCCAAGAATGCAGGGCTCCTTGCTAACGGCATTTGAGCTTGCTGAAGAGGGGATTCCACATGCAATTATTCCCGATAATGCTGCCGGATTTTTTATGGCGAAACGCGAGGTTGATGTTGTAATTGTGGGGGCTGACAGGATAGCAAGGAATGGGGACGTTGCAAACAAGATAGGGACTTATGAAAAGGCCGTCCTTGCAAAGGAAAACAATATTCCGTTTTACGTAGCGGCGCCAACATCAACGTTTGACAGGAATTGCGCATCAGGGGAAGAGATTCCAATAGAGGAAAGGGATGAGAATGAGGTTTTAAGCTTGAACGGCGTTAGGATAAGCCCTGTGAAAAGCAGAGCAAGAAATCCAGCATTTGATGTTACTCCAAGCAAGCTCATCACAGGAATTATAACTGAAAAAGGAATAGTTAAACCAAGTGAAGTCAACTTATTACTGAAGTTTTGATGTCCTGCCTGCATTTGCAATCAGGGTTTTCTTTTATCTTAGGGATGGTTTCAATGATTAGGTTTTTTACTTTCTCGGCATTTTCCTTGAATACCTTGAGAACTTCTGTGATATCCACTTCCCTGTCTTCCATCCAGCAGTCGTAATCGGTTGACATGCATATAACTGCATAGCAAATCCCTGTTTCCCGTGCAAGAACTACTTCTGGAACAGTTGACATGTTTATGACATCAGCGTTCCATTGCCGCCATAAATGGGATTCTGCGCGCGTTGAAAATCTGGGCCCTTCGATGGTTATTACAGTCCCCCTCTTATGGTTTGGATAATTTAGGCTGTCTGCAGCCTCTTTCAAGGTTTTTCGCAGGTAATGGCAAAATGGCTCTGCCATAGGAATATGGCAAACATGGTCTTTTTCATAAAAAGTGGATTTCCTTTTTGTAGTTCTGTCAATGAACTGGTCAACAAAAATGAAATCTCCTGGCCTGATTTCCTCCCTTAATGAGCCGCATGCGGATGTTGCAATAATATGCGTGCATCCCTGTTCTTTCAGCGCCTGAATGTTTGCCTGGTTTGGAACGTTTGTCGGCATTATCTCATGCTTTCTGCCATGCCTTGCAAGAATCACAACATCAACCCCTTTTATTTTGCCCACTGTCAGAGGAGATGACGGATTGCCAAATCTTGTCGATACTGCAATTTCTTTCGCATCCTTGCATATCTTCGGGTCATCCAGCCCGGAGCCGCCTATAATTCCTATCTTAATCACTTTTCACCTTCAGAGGGGTTTTTTCTGTTTTATCGGAGATTATTGCAGAGTTTCCTGTGGGATCTTCAATTATAAGCTTTGCTTTTTCCTGCCCCCACATTATCTTTGTGATTTTTTTAAGGAGGTTCTTTGCTTTCTTGACCTGCTCCTCATCCTCTTCCGAATCGCGAAGGTGCTCAACCCGCTCCTTTATTCGCTGGAATATTCCTTCTATGTTTGTTACATAGCCCTCTGAGGCAGGCCCCGGGATTATATCACCAATGTAAGGAACCTTTACAGTTCCAGAAGATGACTTCACAACCCTTACTTTCATGTCTTCTTCTGACGATATGTCATACGAAAATCTTGCTGGTTCTTTTGCCTCTTCTGCCTCCACATCGGACTTGTGGTATCTGCAGTTTGAGCAGTTCATTGAGAAGACGTACGTATGGCCAAAGAATGGGATGTCAATCTCCTCCTGAATCAGAATAAGGGTATTTTGCCCGCACAGTGGGCAGGTTTGTCCTTCCAGTTTCTCTTCATCCGGCATTATGGAGAATCAATCAATTAATTATTAAAATGTTTCGATTTGATTCCGCAAAGCTTAAATATCACATGCAAGGCGATATGTTTATGGAAGTACAATACGTCAATGTGAGCCTACTTGACGCAAGCGAAAAGACTATTCTTGATAGTGTTTTGTCATCTGAGGGAAAGAAGCTTGCTAGGCTGATAAAGGGCGAGTCGAAGCTTGTGGTGCAGGTAAGGGAGATGAACAAGACAGGAAAGAGGAAGGAATACAACATCCAGCTCAGAGTTGAGTCTCCTGCTGCCACTTTCGCGACTAAGGGGGTAGTTGACTGGGACATTGCAAGGTGCGTAAGGAAAGCTATGGTTAATGTTGAGGAAGAAATTATCCACAGGTACAAAAAAGGGACAAGCTATAAGAAAAGCTACTCGTGATTGCTCAAATTCTGTATAGGCATTTCGTGTTTGCAAAGCGAGTTTGATGCGCTCGAAAATCCACTGAGATTTCTTATTCTTCAACTTCCTTGATTTCAGAAACTGCCTCTTGTTTTGCGCTTTTGCTTGATCTTTGGATATGCGCAAAGGCTGGTACAGCAGCAATCCAGTCCTCGCCAAAACCAGCTATATCACCATCAATTGCGTCACAAGTCTTCTTGAGCTTGTTTATTGCCCTCTTGAGCTCTATAAGGTCCTTGTCCTTTAATGGCTTGATGTTGACTAATGCAATAGTATCTCCTGCCCGGAGGGCATCAAGAATAGGCTTTATATTCTCAAAGTTTTCGATAATGAACGGCCTTACCACAATCTTCGATTTTTCTGTTGGAGATTCCGTGCCAAGCTCCAAATAGCCTTCCTCTTCAGTTTCCTCAAGAATTTCAGAACTCTCGTCTCCGGTCAACTTTTCCTTCAGTTTTGAAAAAAAACCTGTCATTGCAAAAACCTCTTTCGAATGCCGAAGAAGTGTGCATACCGATATATAAATCTTTTGTTTCGAATGGAAACATTTTTAAACAAGGTATAGTCCCTTCAAGGTTGATTGAAATGCAAAGGATAGGGAGCTTCAGAAGAAAGTCAAGGCACAAGCTGCAAAAGGATGCCAGGAGAAAGGGAAAGATAAGCCTAACAAGGTATTTTCAAGCCTTTAACGATGGCGACAAGGTCTTTCTTCTTGCAGAGCCGGCAGTCCATGAAGGGATGTATTTTCCGAGATTTCATGGGAGAAGCGGCATAATTACGGGTAAAAGGGGGAAGTGCTACCATGTCAGGATTTCGGATATGGACAAGGAAAAAGTCCTGATTGTGCATCCTGCGCATCTCAAGAGGTGCTGAATGGAAATTTTAAGCGAGACGCCGTTGGCATTGGGAGAGATGAAGGAAGAGATTGACAAAATCAAGAAAAGGGACAAGGAGCTTAATTTCAGGGCGCAGAAAACCGATGAGTACCTGCAGTCGTTTGTTGAGCAAAAGAAGCGTGCTGAGCTCAAGAAGAAGCTTGTGGCATTGGAAATACCCCGGCTTAGGGAAGCCCATATCTGCAAGCTGGTTGACATAATGCCTGCCACGCTGAATGATGTAAAGGCTGTCTTTCAGGGGCAAACATTAAGCTTAAGCAATGAAAGCCTAAAGAAAATCGTAGATGAGGTCAAGGAGTTTCAATAAGCAATATATAGTTCTTGCTGTTTTTTGCCATTATGAAAAAACTGCTCATAGAAGAGCTCTCAATGTCGCTCCTGAGAAAACGCTTTGCAGTAAAGAATTTCAGCCGAGGATGCTTTGATATCTTTGCAAGAAGGGAAGATGTCATCTTGCTGATCAAGGTCCTTGAGGATGCAAATGCAATAAGCGAAAGATACTCCCGGGAGCTTGAAAAAGTCGCTTCTTACATGGGTGCAACACCGATAGTAGTGGCAAGGAAAGCAGGAAGCTTGCTTGAAGACAATATCGTTTATACCCGCTACGGAATTTACACCCTGAATTCAGATACATTTACCGCTGCCCTGGAAAACCAGCTGCCGTTTGTCAAAAAGAGCAATGCGGGCATAACTGCAACTATAGTCGGCCAGAAAATAAGGGAAAGGCGCGAGGAAATGGGGCTATCGCAAAATGAGCTCTCAAGAAGGATAGGCATTTCGGGAAGGATGGTGGGCAACTATGAGAAGGGGCTTCAGGAAGTGACAATCTCCAAGGCATTCAAGATTTACGATGTATTTGGCGGTTCTGTCTTCAAAAGGATAGATGTTTTCCATCCAAGGCAAATAAGCATTAAAAGCGGAACGTCCATGTACTCAAAGAAGTTCAATGAATTGGGGTTCCAGGCGACTGACACAAAAGATGTGCCTTTTGATATTATCGCAAAGATGGACAAGGAGATAATACTTACCGAGCTTGGGGATAAAATGAAACCTGGGTTTGAGTCCTTATCAAGGCTCATGGAGGCAGACAAGCTTGTAATATTCAAGAAGAAAAGGCCGAAAGACATACCATCCATGAAGAAAGAGGAGTTTATGGAGATAAGGCAGGCAAAGGAGCTGATAAAGAGGATAAAGGAAAGCTAGAAGCTCTTTTTCTTGATATAGCATGTATAGCAGTAAGTGTGTATCCTAATGCCATCGTTAGATGTAAGCCTACAGTCTTCAGAACTTTCGATGTTTTTACCGCAAGACTCGCATTTGTTGTACATCTAGCCCAAAATAAATAGGCATAAAAAAGAATATATAAACTTTTCGCGACTGGATTACTTCTTTCCCAGTATCCTGAAAACCTTAGTGCCGCAGTTTGGACAGACACCCTTCATGGCTTTCATGCCATTCTTCATGGTAACTTCTTTTCCATCCTTAATCTGAACCTGCTTCTGACATTTCATGCATCTTCCTTCAGCCATAATAATTCACCTCTTTAGCCTCCCTTATGCCTTCTATATTTAAATGTTTCTTACAAAATGCTTAGAATCTCTTCTATGCTATTAATTTCATAATCCGCTCCAGACTTTTTAACGCTCGGATTACCATAGCGGGCAAAACAAGTCTTTATCCCGAGCTTTTTAGCCCCATTTATGTCCCTCTCAGGCCAATCTCCAATCATTAGGCAGTTTTCAGGCTCTACGCCTAATTTCTTAATAGCTTCGCGGAAAGGAAGCTCAGACGGCTTTCTCTGCTTTGTATCCTCAAATGCCACCACTGCATCAAAAAGGTCGTCTATCTTCATGCTTGCAAGCCTTATCCATGCCTTAAGCCTTGGAGCGTCTGTTACGATGCCTGTCTTAATCTTTCTAAGCTTCAATTCCATGAGGGTTTTTCTTACATGGGGGTAGGAATCCAAAAAGCCCAAGCGGACTTTCCTGTAGGCAACGATGCCATTTGCTATAATCCTTGAGTCTACCCTGCCGTAAAGCTTCAGAAACCGCTGGAAAATCATGGGGTCTTCCAGGCCGTATTGGTTATAAAGTTTAAACAATTCCTCCATGGCCTTTTCCTTCTCCATTTTCAAACCAGCATCAATCATGGAAGAGATAGCAGCTTCACAGCTCATGCGCTTCATTTTCATGAAATCTATGAGTGTATTGTCGAGGTCAAAAAGGACTGCTTTAATCATATCTCCCGCTATAATGCCTGAATTTAAATAGCTTAAGGAAAGATTAATTAACCCTAATTATTTTGGGTGCCTAATGGAATCCGTTGAAGCTGTCCAGTGGATGAAGGAGCAGGGGATTTATGATGCTGCGTTAACACGGTACGGCATACTGAAAAGGGTCTTTACAGAATGCCTGGCAGTAACGTCCGAGAAGGTTTTGATTATTGGGGATGTTGGAGAAAATGGAAGGCAGGTCGCGCCTATAATAGCAGGAGCATATTACCTTGCTGCTCAGGAGCTTAATATTGAAGCTAATTTCCTGCTGCAAGGCGTTTGCAGCAGAAGCCATGATGCCTCTCCGGAAGTTCAAACTGCACTGAAAGAGCTTGGGAGGAACTCTGTTGTAATCCTTTCGATGTCAGACAAGCTTGGAAACCTCAATTATCCGAGCTTCAGGCATTTCTGCCAGAAATTTGGGCATCGCTTTGTTTCTGCATTGAGCCTTGGAGACTTAAGCACTTCGCAGGTAAACGAGGTCATTGAGCCAATGGATATCAATTACAAGATAATGCAGCCACAGCTTTCAAAGCTGAGGGAAATGCTGAATGATGCAGAGGAAATTGCTGTCAAAACAAAAAATGGGACGGATTTTTTATTCAACATAAAGGGATGCGAGGCAATATTAAGCGATGGGCTTTACCTAAATCCCGGGCAGGGCGGGAATTTGCCTGCGGGGGAAGTCTTTATCCCTCCAAACGGCAAGAGGGTAGAAGGGAAGATAGTAATAGATGGAAGCTCTTCAAACCACCGTGGCACAACAATAATCAAGGACATGATTACCCTTACAGTTGAGGATGGGTCTGTGGCAAAGATTGAAGGAGGCGAAGAGGCAAAAAGGCTTGAGCAGGCATTTGATTGGGCTGCAACACTTGCAAAGAATCCCGGGGCAATAAGAAGAATTGCCGAGTTGGGGTTCGGCTTTAACCCTAAAGCGAGGATAATCGGAAGCGCAGTTGTGGATGAGAAGGCATTGGGAACATCGCATGTTGGAATTGGCTCTAACCATTGGTTTGGCGGCTCAATTTATGCAACAACACATTTTGGACAGATATTCAGGGAGCCGATAATAAAGGTTGACGGGAAGAAAATTAATTTGTAAAAATGGAATACAAGCAGGTTATTCTTGTGAGGCAGGATTTGAAACTGCCGAAAGGGAAATTGGCTGTGCAGGTTGCACATGCTTCTGTGGATGCCGTATTGAAATCTGATAGGAAGAATATTGCAAAATGGAAGCTGGAGGGCATGCCAAAGATTGTGTGCAAGGTTGCAGATTTGGACGAGATGCTGAAATACAAAGATCAGGCTGAAGAGCTTGGCCTTGTCACGTCGCTTATCACAGATGCAGGAAAAACAACCGTAGCGCCTGGAACGATAACCTGCCTGGGAATTGGGCCGGACAAGGCAGAGAGGATTGACAAGGTGACCGGAAAGCTGAAGATTCTTTAATTAATTTTATAAACCAATTGGATTATCGCATTGCTGTGGGCCAATAGCTCAGCCTGGTACGAGCGATCGCCTCTTAAGCGATAGGTCGTGGGTTCGAATCCCTCTTGGCCCGTTAGTAAGGGCTGCGCCCGATACACCCCGCAGTCAAGTGGGATTTTCAATCCCACGAACTTCTTAAACAGCTACAGTCTTATTTAAGTTTTGAAAGTGGGCTTGAACGAAGTGAAACCCAAAACGGGATGATAAGGGTGCTAACCCTTATGTGGAATCCCTCTTGGCCCATGTATTAGCAAACCTCTTAAATAAAAGAACGCCCCTTAGTTTATGGTTGACTTTAACGCCTTGCTGGAATGTTTCAAGGTCCAAGATAAGGATTCAGACAGGTTAGCGTTGGAAAAGGGTGTAGGAGAATTTTTTTCAAGTCTCTCCAAGGGGACAGAGGACTATTTCTCTGAAAGAGGGGGTGAGCTTTCTCTAATTGAAAAACTTCAGAAAGAACGGGCTGAATTAAATGTCGACACGAGTCGGAATCTTGAGATGGAAAAGAATATGCTGGAGATCAAGGTAAACTTATTCAGGTTGGAGTCGCTGGCAGCTATTAAAAAAGACGAACGCGAGAAAATGGAGAAGCAAAGACGTGAATTAAATGGGTCAATAGAAGATTTTAAGAAAAGGGCTGAAGCATATAATAAGGAAATTGACCTGTCAAGAGAGATAGAATCCCTTTCTTCAAGAATCTCTGATGGGCTGATTGATTTAGGAATACTTGTTACTTATTTTGATACGTGCAATATCGATGGCTACTCACGTATTGAGACTTTTCCCGGTCCTGGCGCCAACGGGCTTAACAGGATGCTCCTGAAAGTTTACGGGACAAGAATTGGGGAGTCTATCGGAGTCTTTCTCAAAAGCTCGCAGCAAATGATTGAAAGGCTATCCAATTCAAAAAAATTGGCTCGAATGGAGGAGGAATATCTTGAGAATGCAGTTTATGCCGCACTTGGAGAAGTTTTTAAGGGGGTCTATTTGTGCCCAGCATTAGCACCCGGCGAATTCGATTTCCGTAAAAGGGGCGAATGGACGTATGTGGATATCTCCAAACTGAATAGCCCAGAAAACAAAAAGGGTATTCGTAAATATTTTTTGGATGTAAACCCAAGTTCGACTTTTGTTCAATTCGATGTGGCAATGCAGGAATTACACCCTGAACTACCTGAGGGCTTCTTTGATCTTGTGTACTATGCCTTGGACTATGCTGGAGGGGGCGCTACTCCAAGGTGCGCAGCAAGGCTGGCAAAAAAAGATGGATTGGTGCTTACTGGCGAAACTCCAGAGCGGCTTCCAGATGGCACAGGATTACGCCTTTTAAAGGCCTATAGTTATTTCGGATTCTATATGTATACCAAATCACTAACCGGAAATCTTCCGGAAAATAACCAGCAAAGAATATAAATCCTATTTGGTTAGTGTAATGTATGTCATTTTACAGCGTTTTGGATGAAGCTAGGGTCCCTCTTAGGGTAATTACTCTCTGGTTCGATGCTGCTGGGGTTTTCTATCACGACGACACGATTGGCAGATTTTCCCTCGACAAGCTTTCTTCAATGGACCTCCGGCCCCTCATACCTTCAGAGGGTGTTTTCAGTACAAAGATAAACCACCCTAATGGGGATATGGAGCTGAAGAGAACATCATATAATGATTACTCGATACTGCTCACGATTCCCCCCTTTATTATAGGAAACGAGGGGAAATATTACTCTTTCGATTCTGCTGGCATTTGCATGCCTATTAAAACCCAGGAATCAGAAGGAACATTGTTTGTTGGCATGAATCGTCCAAAAGTTCTTGTTGAAGGTTACAGGCATCCATACGTGAATTTTGATGGGACGATATATTTTGGACCTCGCTTTGATGCGATTGAATTTGGGCATTGGTATGATATCCAACGCGAAAGGGTTGCAAAAAAGTTAGCCGCGTTGATGTGGTTTTCAAAAGGTATGCTCGAAATGCGGCATAATGATTGGACTGGATACACCTATAGATTGGATGATTCCAGTTGCAAAATCCTTGAGGGTGAAGCTGCTGAACGGCTTTCTAAAGTCACGCCTCTAGAAAGGATAGTCCATCTTGAGAGGGCATATTAGCAAAATAAACCTCATATTTCCCTCTTGGCCCGTTCATTAAATCATTGATATGTTAAAAACCAATCATTTAAATATTCAAGAAGTTTCCGGATGGTTATGGTTAGCTTAGACGCAATGGGTGTAGAGGCCGGAAAGAAGATTGAGGAGTTAAGGGCATATTTCCATAGTAAGATTACGGCTGAGCATGCAGATGTGTTCTTTTCAAGTTTTTTGCGGGAAATATCTCCTGCGCTGCAAACTAAAGGAGAGTTCATGGATGTTGGCAAGCATTATGCAGATGCAGTCAGTAAGGTGTACGGTAACGGTTCATTCCAATTTGGCGATGCGGTCCATGCATTGGTGGATAGCAGGCTTGCGAAAACTTCTTCGGCTATAGACCAAGGAATCGATATTCTGGTTGAGGCTATCAATCCAATGGGCCATGGTGAGCACAGGTACTTTGAGGTTGCAGAGATGATGCGCAAAGGCAGGTTTCGCAGCCTTGAAGATATAGGTGGTTATGCACCTTTAAGCAAATTAAATTCCCAAGTGCAATAAATTAACTCCAGCCAAAAACTATTTTTTAGAAAACTTCTCACCAATTTTCCTGTAAGCATCCCTGAAAGGAACTCCTTTCTTCACAAGCCTGTAAGCTTCTTCAGTAGCATAGAGTTCTGGAGTCATGGCCTTTTTGCAGTTCTCTTCATTTACCTTTATCCCTGAAAGCACCAACGCCATCATCCTCAGGCACGATTTTGTGGTTTCAATGGAATTCATCAACGGTTCTTTTGTCAGCTGCGAATCGCGGTTATAGCCGGAGGGTAAATTTCCAATCATGCTCTTGACCTTGAACTCTTCGCCTAAAACAACATAGTACTTTGCCCTTATTAACTCAAGCACGTCCGGGTTCTTCTTCTGAGGCATAATTGAAGAGCCGGTGCAGAATTCTTTTGGCAGTGAGATGTAGCCAAATTCAGACATTGAAAAGAGCATTAAATCTGTAGAGAGCTTATTAAGGTCGCACATTACAGATGACATTAAACCGATAATCGAGGCTTCAAATTTTCCTCGCGATAGCTGGGCGTACATAGGGTTTTTCATTACTCTTGAGAACTTTAGCTCTTTTGCAGTAAATTCCCTGTCTACCTTAAACACAGGAACACCGAAACCTGCAGCGCTTCCAAGAGGCGATTGGTCTATCAATCTGTGAATCGAATTTAGGAGAAGAAGATTGTCCTCAAGCGACTCCAGATAGCTCCCCAGCCACATCCCTATAGAAGAGGGCATTGCCTTCCGCATGTGTGTATAGCCCGGAATTGGGATTTTTCCGTATTTTTTGATAGTAGCTTTTAGGGCGATTTGGCAATTGTTTAGTAATTCCCTAATTTTATTAAATCCATCCTTTTCATACAATCTCAATGCAGTGAGCACCTGGTCATTTCTGGAGCGGGCTGTGTGGATTTTCTTTCCGATATCGCCGTATTTCTGTGTCAGGAAGTTTTCAATTGCGGTGTGGCAATCCTCATCCTCAATTTTTAATACAAATTTTCCATTCTTTTGAAGATTCATTATTTCATTTAAGCCACCAATAAGATTCTTCTCTTCAACTGCACTCAGCACCCCAACTTTCCTTAACATCTTTGCGTGGGCAATTGAAGCGATGCAGTCGAATGGAATGAGTTTATTGTCAAGGATGTAATCATTGCCAACAGTAAACAGCTCTATTTCCTTATCCAACTCATAATCCTTTTTCCAGAGTTTCATATCAAGCCCTCTGTTTCGTCAAAATCAAACATTAGGTTCATGTTCTGCACGGCCTGCCCGGATGCACCTTTCAGAAGGTTGTCAATCGTTGAAACTATTACAAGCTGGTTATTCTCGTCAATCTCAAATCCCCCAATCCTGCAAAAGTTTGTTTTTTGGGTGTCCCTAACTTCAGGTATTTTATCTGCTATCCTTGTAAATTTTGAATCATTGTAAAACTTTTTGTAAATCTTGATTATCTTTTCCTTTTCAGTGTTTTTTCTCAGCAAAATATGGGCAGTGCACATCATTCCCTGAAAGGTGCTGATGACATGGGGGGTAAAGCTCAGCGGAGTTTTGATGAATTGGGAAATCTCATACTTGTGGCGGTGCTTGACTATATTGTACGCTATTAAGTTGTCCTTTACAATAGAGGGGTTTTTTGCATACACGCTGTCCTTTCCAGCCCCGGACCATCCGGATTTGCAGTCAAAGACGATGTATTTTGCGTATTTCTGGATTGGGTATGCTGCCAAGATGCATGCAGTTGAGTAGCATCCCGGGTTTGCAACAATATGCGCTTTCTTTATTTTCTCCCTGAACAATTCCGGCAGTCCGTATACGGCAGTGTTCTTTTTTACTGGCGATTTTATGCCGTAGACTTTTTCGTACATTTTCATGCTTGAGAACCTGAAATCAGC
>Ga0209542_10006432_pt1 | contig 22871 bp, 27 predicted proteins | sample RifCSPhighO2_01_FD_184028 | JGI IMG/M metagenome (GOLD analysis project Ga0209542, IMG submission 184028) | Soil microbial communities from Rifle, Colorado - Rifle CSP2_plank highO2_0.1 (SPAdes) (version 2) | ecosystem: Environmental > Terrestrial > Deep subsurface > Rock core/Sediment ... | reverse complement strand
ACCCGCCGCTCGCACCCTCCGTACTCGGCCTCGCCGACGCCGCTGCCACCTCCGTCTCCCCCTTCGCCTTCTTCTGGCCCTCCTCCCCGGAGATCGACGACCTCCGCAAAAACCTCTACAGCAAGCTCCTCCGTAACACCGCCGACCACAGCTCCATCTTCCAGCGCCAGACCCTCCTCGCACCCACCTCTCCCGCCCAGACCGCCGCACTCCGCACGCTCCGCGCAGAAAAGGCCGCCACCATCGCCCTCGCCGCCCTCCTCGCCGGCGCCGCAGCCGCCGCAGGCACGCTGGCTATTTTAAGCGCGCGACTTAGATTTCGGTGAACGCCGGCGGCACAATACTATGTCTGCACGGACGCGCACGCTGCGGGTGGCGTGGCAGGAGCTGGTGCTGCACATGCAGCAGCTGCAGGAGAAGGAGGAGAAGGAGGAGCAGGAGGAGGCGCGCGTGCGAAAGCTGAAGGAGGAGGCGGAGGCGTGCGTGCCTTTTTACCCGCCCAGCGCCTGGTCCTCCTCTGGGTGCTGCTTTAAGTTGCTCTTCATTCCGCGAGGCACGTACAACACGGATGCGAAGGCCTTTGCAGCAATACACGAGGCGTACATGCGGGAGAACAAGCAACCGCTGCTGTGCGTGTTTGTGGAGTGCGCCTGCTCCCCGGACACGCTGGAGGAGCTGGAGGCCGCATTTCGTGCGTACTTTACGGAGTACCACCAGCTGCCGTACCGCATCTCCCTGGTGTACATGAGCTTTGGGCAGGACCTCCACCTCCGTGTTTCGCCCGTGCAGTGCTTGCTCGCATTGTAGATGAAGTAAATGCATTTAAATTCTTTAGCTACGACTCCTAAGGAACTCTGCGCCCTCCCGCGCCGTGTCACACACAATGTTGGGCGCCACCGGCTTCTGCAGAGTGAAGAGCATGCCCAGCAGCTTCTTCACCACCTTGCTGGGCGTAATGAGCGCGGAGCCGATGAGGTACGCCGCGAAGGCCGGGCGGTTCATGCGAATGAAGGCGGCCAGCCGCGCCAGCAGCCCCCATGGCGGCGACACCACCGACGTGGCGTCCACAAAGAGGCGGAAGCGCTCCTTCCGGTGCAGCACCCGCATGATGATGGGGAAAATTTCCTCTGGCAACTCCTGCGAGGTGGTGGCTTCCAGCAGCTTGATGCGCAACCACCCTTCTTCGTACACCGCCGTGGCTATACTCATGGCTGGCTGCTAGTGCTTTTTTAGAGTAGTGCGCGGTTTTTTTTCCGCTGCTCCGTGCTCACTTGCACGCGCCGCTATCACTTGCACGCGCCGTGCTTGCACACGTGTGCGCGCGCGTGGCGGTAGCGCTCCATCAGCTCCGCACGCACCACCAGCTCGTCTTGCGCGGAGTGGCGCCGCGTGTCGTAGAAGAGGAACCACAGCACCACCATGCCGCTGAAGAGGTTCTTGCGAGAAGCCAGGATGTTGTCCTTTAGCAGCGCGCTGCTGGAGCAGAGGGTGTAGGAGCTGCACAGCAGCGTAATGCAGTGCGCCAGACGCAGCAGGTCGCCGCCCAGCTTGGCCAGCGTGGGGTAGGAGTGGAAGGGCTGCACGATGCAGCGGAGCAGAGCAGGCATCCCACACAGCAGCTGCTGGTACGCGCGCCTCCGCTCCGGCGCGCCCTCCTCCTCCTCTGGATAATTCAGCGCAAGGATGAAGAGCAGGTCCAACACATCTGCTGCACTCACCAAAAAGGGCTGGCCCTTGTGCCGCCGCAGCAAGCACTCCCAGCTGATGCGCCGCCCAGCGCACGGTGGCACCGCCTTTGCGATGCAGTGCTGCGTGTCCAACTTATCATTCACCAGCTCGTGCAGCTCGTACGACCAGCGCATGAGGCGGCCGCGGCGCACCAGTTGCGGCACCGTCTTCCCGCCGCCGCGTTGTGTTAGTACCGCCACAAACTCCGCGTACGAAATGCGGCAGTACTTGCACGGCAGCACATACCGCAGGCTGTCGAAAAAGGCGCCCGCCGTCTCCGCCGCCTCCGGCGCGGCGCAGTACCCCACGCTGTGAATTAGCCGCCACGCCGGCGGGCCCCAAATGTGTGTATTCATTTTTTTCTTTTAAGCCCGCCATTGTTTTTTTTAAGATGGTGTGCGCTGTTTTGCGCAGCATGTATTGTTTTTAAAAATCTTTTTTCCCCCATAAACACGCATGAGCAGCCTGGCGCACTTCCTCTACTGGACGAACCTCTACCTCATTACTGCGTTCGTCCTCCTCGCGCAGACGTACCTGTGCATCTACCACCCGCTCTTCGCCTTCTTTCTGCTCGCCGCGGCATGCTGGTGGTACTCCGCCTCGCCCCGGCTACGCCTGCTGCTGCGCCTGCTGTACCTGGACCACCCACTTTCTCTGCCGCGGGCGATACCCAAGGCCTTGCAGCGGGAGGCGCAGCTGTACCACGAGGACGCGAAGGAGGAGGAAGACGAGCTGGAGGCGTACTGCGCGAACCTCGCCAAATTCGTCTCCCTTGTCGAACAATAACTTTTTTTTCCCTTGTTTCACAAACACACAATGTTCGTGGTACTGTCGTTGGCACTGGCCTGCTTCGCGCTGCTCGCCTTTCTGCGTTTCTACACGGCACTCGTCTTTGCCGCCGTGTGCGCTTGTCTGTTCATAAAGTACCGCAGCGTGCGCCTCTTCCTGCTGCTGGGGTGGGCGGCGCTGCTGAACCGGGACACGACGCCGCACCTAACCCAGCTGGCCCAGCACATGTGGTCGAAAATGAGTGCGCGCGTGCTGCTAGACGCGCAACCCAATGGACCTCTGCTCGCCCAAATGCTGATGCAGAACATGAAGGTCGTGGAGGAGAGCGAAGAGAGCGAAGCGAGGCCGGTTATGCGTAGACCAAGAAAGTATAAAGGAAATACTTAGTTTTAGTCCTCTTCTCCCTCCTCGGTTAAATCGCTGCCCGTGCTCGTTTCCGACAGTGGCGCGGGCGTGTGAGCTGCGTGTGGCGGCGGCAGCGGTGGCGGCGGAGGAGGCAGCAGCTGCTGCATGCCCACCACTTCGCCCTGCAGCTTCTGCAGCTCCTTAAAGTGCGCATCGCTGGCCTGCGGGTACCCGAAAAATTTGCTAGCAGAGTACGAAGTGACCTTGTCTAAGAGAGACAGCGCGCCAGGACTCATACCCAGCGCCGCGGCGCGGCCTTCACACTCCTCTCCCGGCACCACTGCGCCATGCGATGCGCCGTGCGATGCGCCATGCGATGTGCCTAAAATGGTGCTAGTGTGCACCGGCGCGCCATTGCGGTACTCAATGTGACTAAGGCTCTCTGCGATGAGTTGCAGCTTGTCTGCGATTTTCTCTAGCAGTAGCTGCAGTCGCGCGATGGTGGCGGTGTCTTCGCGGTACGTGCTCACCAGGTTCCCCAGGCCAGTGCCGGCGCTGACGAGCTCTCGCTGGCACTGCGCCAGCAGCTGCAGATTAGCCATGCGGTCCACCACCACGCTCCGCGGCGGTAGCGAGCAGGGGCTCTGCTTGTGCATCTCCTCCTTCTGCAGCGCGGCGTCCGCGATGGCAAAGGCGTTGTTGAAAATGTGGGACAGACACTCAATGTTGGAGGCGCGAGACTCTCCCGAGAACCACCGCATCAGGCACTGCATCTTGCCAGAGGTGTCCACGTACAAATCTCCGTGCTTAGTGCACAGCCGCTCGTTCTCGCGCAGCGACGCAATGACCTTGAGTGCAAGGAACACACGATCGTACGTATCCTGCGCCATTTCTCCCCTATGTTTCTTTATTTCTCCGTCACTGTGTAGCTGCTGTCGCAGCCGCAGTCGCAGGCAACGCTGTCGCAGCCGCAGGCAACGCTGTCGCAGCCGCAGGCAACGCTGTCGCAGCCGCAGGCAACGCTGCTTCCTCTTCGTTGTCCTCGTCGTCGTTGTCCTCGTCCTCGTCATCATCTTCGTCGTCGTCCTCTTCGTCTGTAAAGTCGTCCGAGTCGATGATTTGGATCTGAAAGGGGTTGCCTTGCGGCGGGCACTGCTCGTGGTCCATGCGCAGCAGCGTGAGGTCGCGCTGGCACGTCTGCCGGTCCTTGGTGGCCACGGTGAGCTCGTGCCGAAGGCAGGTGGCGCAGATCTCCATGTGCGCCTTGTACTCCTCGTACGGCAGCAGGAGCTCGCACACCGTCGTTCGCTTCACGGCGCTCTGCACCGCGGGCTGCAGCAGGTAGTCCGTCACAATGGGGTCTGGGCGCTTGGGGTGCTTGCACACGGGGCAGGCGCTGAGCTGGATGGTGCAGTCGTAGCAGATGCGGTGTCCGCAGGGCGAAATGGTCATTTCGTACATGGGCTCCATGCACACAGGGCAGTGCAGCGACGCCGCAGATATTTGCATGCTTACAAGCTCGTCCATATTTTCCTGTTTTTTTGGGAGTCCTCCTTTTTTTTCGGCGCCACCACCGCCTTTCAGCCGCACATTTTTAGTTCGTTTATGCAGAGCTTCACCGTACCACCTCTCAACGCCAGCGACGGCGCCAGCGGCGGCGCCAGCGATGCCAACAGCGACGCCGGCGACGTAGGTCTCATCCGCAGCAGGGTGGGCCGCGTCACGCAGGTGCAGTTCTCCGTCTTCAGCCCGCAGCAAATCCGGCGCCTCTCCGTGGCGGAGGTAACGGAGAGCGGGCTGTACATCCGCAGCTTCCCGCGAGACGGCGGGCTGAACGACCTGCGCATGGGCACCACAGACCGGCGCTTCCACTGCAGCACCTGCAAGAACGACATGATCCGCTGCAGCGGGCACCTGGGACACATTGAGTTGGCGACGCCCGTGTACCACACGGGGTACATGTCCACCATCCTCAAGATCCTGCGCGCCGTCTGCTTCCTCTGCTCCAGAGTCAAAGTCGGGGCGGCAGATGGCGCGCCAACGCCGCCGGCGCCGGCGGAAGATGGGCTGGAGGCGCTCACCGCGCTGAGCAAGGTGCTGGCGATGAAGACGCAGTGCGAGCACTGCGCGGCACCGCAGCCCACCTTCAAGCGCTCCGGCTACACCATCTCCGCCACCTTTCTTCCAGACACGCCCTTTGCCAACCCGGAAGAGGCGGCCTTCTGCGCCCGCCCCCTCACCGCCTCCATCGTGTGGGACATCTTCCGCCGCATCCCAGACGCGGACGCGTGCCGCATAGGCCTGCACCCCGCCACCACCCGCCCAGAGTGGCTGGTGCTGCACGTGCTCGTCGTCCCGCCGCCCATCATCCGGCCCAGCATCATGCCCAGCGACGGCTCCCGGGTGCGCGGGCAGGACGACATCACCTGCAAGCTGCAGGACATTGTGAAGAGCAACAACGCGCTGCGGCGCGCCGTCACGGAGCGGGACACGCGGGTGCACTACGACGCGCTGCAGAGCCACGTGGCGCTCTACGTGCACCGGGACAGCAAGGGCAAGGCGACGCAGGCCGGCGGCGGCGGCGGTGGCGCGCCCAAGCCCGGCAACGCCCGAAACAACCGGAAGCTGCGCCTCGTCTTCGACCGTCTCAAGGGCAAAAAGGGGCGCATCCGCTGGAACCTGCAGGGCAAGCGCGTGAACTTCAGCGGCCGCTCCGTCGTCTCTCCGGACCCCGTCATGGACATTGACTGTCTGGGCGTACCTGCGGAGATCGGCCGCGCGCTCACGGTCCCTGTGCGCGTCACGCACTTCAACGCGGAGGAGATGACGGCGTGTCTGCGCCGAGGGCCGCAGCACCCGCGCGGCGCCGCCAGCATCACCCTCTCCAACGGCACCGTGCTAGACCTCTCCCTCATGGCGCCGCCGGACATTGCGGGGCTGAGGAGCGTCGTCGGTTGGACCATAGAGCGCTTCCTGGCGGACGGCGACTGGGTCATCTTCAACCGCCAGCCCTCCCTGCACAAGCAGTCCATGATGGCGCACCGCGTGCAGCTCATCCCGGGCAAGTCCTTCCGCCTCTCCCTCTGCAACACCACGCCGTACAACGCGGACTTTGACGGCGACGAGATGAACGTGCACTCCATGCGCACCCTGCCCGCCGTCGCGGAGCTGCAGACCCTCATGTGCGTGGAGAACCAAATCATGACCGCGCAGAACAACAAGCCCATCATCGGCCTCGTCATGGACTCCATCATCGCCGGCTACCTCATGACCCGCCGGGACGCCTTCTTCACACGAGAGGAGGCCTGCCAGCTCTCCATGGCCATCCACTACCCGCTCAAAACCTTCTGCGCCCGCACCGGCGCCGTGTTCCCCACAGCCAGCGCCGCCAGCGGTGCCAGCGCGGACAGCGGACGTGTGCTGCCCATCCCCGCGGTGCTCAAGCCCATCCCGCTGTGGACCGGGAAGCAGATCTTCTCCCTCCTCTTTCCGCCCGGACTCCGGCACTCCATGGGAGAGGAGGAGGAGCTGGATCCCAACGACGCCGCCGTCCACATTGCGCGCGGGCAGCTCCTCGCCGGGTGCCTCTGCAAGAAGGCGCTGGGCGCCACCGCCAACGGCATCATCCACACCCTCTGCAACGACCTCGGCCCGCCCGCCGCGATGCGCTTCATCTCCGACGCACAGCGCCTCCTCGTCGCCTTCATGAGCCGCCGCGGCTTCTCCATGGGACCCAGCGACTGCGCCATCTCGCAACCCGCCGCCGCCGCCGTGGCCGCCGTCATCGCCGGAGATGTGGCGCGCAGCGTGGGCATCTGCGCGCAGGTGAGCGAGGGGGCGCTGCAGGAGGAGGCGGTGGAGGAGGAGAACAAGCGCATGCTGCAGGGGCTGCTCGTGAAGACGCACGCCGTGGTGCAGCCGGAGCTGCGCGCCGACAACTCTCTCGTCGTCATGGTGAAGAGCGGGGCCAAGGGCTCCGCCATCAACATTGCCCAGATCTGCTGCTGCGTGGGGCAGCAGTCCGTGGAGGGGCGCCGCATTGGGCCCGGGCGGAATGGCCGCACCCTCTCCTCCTTCATCCCAGAGAGCATCGCGCCGCAAGCGCGCGGCCTGGTGGAGAACTCCTACACCACCGGCCTCAACCCCAGCGAGTTCTTCCTCCACGCCATGGGCGGCCGGGAGGGCCTGGTGGACACCGCGGTGAAGACCGCCTCCACCGGGTACATCCAGCGCCGCATCACCAAGGCGCTGGAGAGCCTGCGCGTCGCCTACGACGGCACCGTGCGAGACTCCCGCAACCACGTCGTGCAGTTCGTGTACGGCGGGAACGGCCTAGACGCCTCTCGGCTGGAGCGCGTGGAGCTGTGGGTGCTGCACGCCTCCAACGCCGCCATCCGGCAGGCTCTCTCCGTGCCCTACCACCACCTCTGCGCCCTCCTCACGCCCTCACGCGACATTGAGGCCATGCTCGCAGAGGCCTTCTCTGCGGAGGAGCTGGAGGAGGCGCTGGAGGCGGAGGCATCCGCGGTGTGCGCCGGGCGGGACGCGCTGCGCGCCGGGCGCTCCCTCTTCCGCGCAGAGATGAGCGCCACGCTGTACCTGCCGCTGAACCTCCGCCGCGTCCTGCAGTGCGCGAGAGACCGGCAAGGCAGCGGGCGCAGAAGCACCGACCTGCACCCTCTGAGGGACGCGCTCCCGCGCCTCGCCGCCATGTACAGAGAGATACAAGAGATATACCACAGCGCCGCAGCGACGGACGTACCCGCCGCACTGCTCGCCTACATCCGAGCAGAGTTCTCCCTGCGCGCCATCTACTTCCCCACCCCGCTCACCACCGCCGCCTTCCAGTGGGCGGTCACCACCGTGCTGCGCCAAGCAGTGCGCGGCCGCGTGTGCCCCGCAGAGATGGTCGGCGCCGTCGCCGCCTCCAGCATCGGAGAGCCCACCACGCAGATGACGCTGAACACCTTCCACTACTCCGGCATCGCCGCCAAGAACGTCACCCTCGGCGTGCCGCGCCTCAAGGAGCTCATCGACACCGTCAAGTACATCCGCACCCCCAGCATGACCATCCGCTTCCCCCACGTCATCGCCCGGAACCGAGACGTCGTCACGCGCTTCGCGCACTCCCTGCAGGCCGTCCCCCTCTCCACCGTGGTGGCCGCCATGACCGTGGTGTACGAGCCGGACGCATCCCGGTGCGCCGCCGGCACGGAGGAGGAGCGCATCGCGGTGGCCATGGCGGCGGCGCTGACGCCCACGAGCAGCCACCCGCGCACCGCCGGCGTGGTGGCGCGCTACGTGCTGAACCCCTACGCCCTCGTCTCTGCAGGGCTCACGGTGACGCACGTGGCGCGCGCGCTGCGCTCGCACCTCCGGGAGAACGTGGAGGTGGTGGCCGCGGAGCCGGCCATGCGGGAGTGGTTCCTCCGCGTGCGCTTCCTGGGACTAGAGAAGGGCCGCGGCGGGCTGGCGCCCACCCTTGACAACCTCCCGCTGCTGGAGGCCGCCACGCGAGACATCCACGAGGAGCTCATGGCCACCGTCATCGTGCACGGCCAGCGCGCCCTCACCCGCAGCATCGTCACCTCCGAGCGCCGCACCACGGTGGACCCCGCCACCGCAGCCACCGCCGTGGTCACGGAGTTCGCGCTGGAGACGGAGGGCAGCGCGCTCGCGGACGTGCTACCGCTGCGCGGCATCGACTGGCGGCGCACCATCAGCAACGACGTGCACGAGGTCTTTGAGGTGCTCGGCGTGGAAGCCGCCGCCGCGGTACTCAAGTCCGAGATCCAGGGCCTCCTCTCCTTCGACGGCTGCTACGTGAACGAGCACCACATCAAGCTCCTCGTGGACACCATGACGCACGGCGGCTCCCTGCAGCCCATGACCCGCCACGGCATCACCAAGGCCTGCGGCTCCACGCTCATGCGCGCCTCCTTCGAGGAAGCCGCGGAGGTGCTGCTGGAGGCCGGCGCCTTTGGCAACACAGACCGCCTCTCCGGCGTCACAGAGAACATCATGCTGGGGCAGCCCGCGCCGGTGGGCACCGCGCTCTTCGGCCTCGTGAACGCGCAAGTGCAGCACGCGGGCGCAGCGGCCGCCGCCGCCCATGCCGTCGTCGCGCCTTTCCTCCCCAACCGCCGCCCACGGCCGCCGCAAACAGTAGCTCCGCTAGAGTTTAGTGATGCCATGGAGGAAGACGCACCACGCCCACCACCCCAGCGCCAGCGCCAGCCACGCACAGTGCGACCGCTCGAATGCGACGACGACAACGACGACGCCATGGACGTCACGGTGGCGCCGCTGTGGCTGCCGCCCTCCTTCGTGCCCTCCTCTCCTGGGTATACGGGGTTTCAGCTGATGTCGGACATGCATAAGCCCGCATCGCCGTAGTGTAACAAACAAGCAAATTAATTACAATTCTAGTCTACGCCTGGGGCCTGGCAGTAGCGGCCGCGGTGCTATTGCGTGCGCTTGCGGCTGAGAGGGAGTAACCCTAAGGCTACCTAAATACGGCGAGGTGTTACCAGCCCATCCTTCTCGAATGGAGCTGCCGCTCCAAAAGCGAGGTGTGTTAGGCGCGGTGGTACAGCTGCTGCAGCTCTGCCCACTAGGCGGGTAAACCGGCGTGGCAGGTGAGAACACCAGTGTTCTGCTGGAGCCGCTGCTTCTGGGACTAGCACGAGACGACTCTAAGATGGGCGATAGAGCGCTGTAGAAGTGGCTCATGGGTTTACGATTATACTTGCTTTTTTTAAAACCCCAACATGCACTCTACCTCCTTGGAAAACCACGCTCGCTGCGTGGCTAAAGTGCTACGCATCCTGCTGGCCCACAAACCCGCTGGCAGCACGCTGGTACTAGAAACCGCGCCGGCGCACCTGCTGGTGCAGCAGCTCTTGACGCTTGCGCAATGGCCGGCGCGCGTGCTGTGCGCGCTCTCCCCCGTGGATGCCGCGGTGGTGGCGCGGCTGCTGCGGTGCATCCCCGAGACTTAGTCTCTGCCAAAGACGCCTTGTGGCGCGGCTGCTGTGGGTCGAGAGGTGAGGTATGCGCTGGCGTCCGTCTCCCGCCGCCGGAGCTTCAGCGGGCGCGCCTCTGGGAGCGGCACCTCATTGGGGTTGGGGAAGCCGGTGTCCGCCCACCGCGCCCACACGCCCTGCTGCAGCAGCTCCGCGATAAGGGCCGGCAAGTAGTGCCGCACAAAGGCGTCGTTCTCCGCAGGCACCGTCTCCGCCGGGTACCCTGCGCGGTGCGTGGCGTACTGCATGAGCGCGCCCAGCAGGCCTTCGCTAAACGGCACGGTCGCCGTGCGGGGCACGCCCGGCTGCGCCAGTGCGGCAGACGCCAGCGCCTGGTGAATGGCCGCGACATTACGCGACTCCAAAAAGGCGAGGGTGAAGGGCAGCCGGGGATGCGCGGAGTGGTAATACTCAGAGAGAGACTGCATTTTTTAATCACATAGATGAAATAAAAAAATGGACCCTCTAGCCTTCCTTCACCCTGAAGACTCTCGCAAAAGCTACCTGACAAGCACCTTCGCCAGCGCTGCTGCTCCGGCGCTGCGCCCGGGTCTGCTCGCCGGGTCATTCTCACTCCCCAGTGCGTCCGCCTCGGACGACCTATCAGACGGCGCATGGCACAGCGCGAGCCTGAGCGGCCCACAGGCAGCGCAGGCAGCACCGCAGCAGGCAGCAGCGCAGCAGGCAGCGTTTGCGAAGGGCGCGCTGCAGCTGAATGGCTACGGCAGCGCAGCGCCCACTGCTGCTAGGAGCAGCGGGCTGTATAACATGTTTTAAGTTCTCATAGCATTTATGATTAAGTTAATTAACGCTACATTGCCGTCTTCGGTAGCGAAAGAGAGCGCCTTTGCGGCCTGCTGCTGGTTTTTCCTGCACAGCTCTGGGTCCTTTTCAAGCAGAAACTCCACAAACTCGGTGTCGCCGATTCTTGTGGCGAGGCACAAGAACTTCGCGTCGTCTCCTTCTGCTGCTTGAAAGAGCGCGTTCATATTTTTGTGGCAAAAAAATGCAGCACGCTTATATTATTGGTAGGGCGGATAGAGGGTGACGACGTAGCCGTAGGTGCGGCCTGGGACGGTGACGGCCGCGTTGGCTTCTAGCCACACGCTGTCACGCACAACCGAAAGAGGCACGCGGTTGACGTCTGTGACCTGGTAGTCGTAGCGCCCGCTCACAAACTGCGCGCGGCGACTGTACAGCTGCATGCTCTTGTCGTGCGCGTCCGTGGCGTCCACGCTGGTGACGTACCCCACGTTCGTCCACGGCTCCAGGCAGCCTCGTGGGAAGGCCACGTTTAGGTGGCGATCCGGGCGGCGATCTAGGTAACGACCACTGTGTCTGTAGATGGGCATGTCGTCTTCTTCGGGTATGGTGTCGCAGAAGGAGTATACGGACCACATACTTAGGGGGGTTGCTACTCTACAACCTAACAAAAATTGCTTGCGTACGCGTCGTGCAGCATTTTTGTGATGCGGTGCTGCTTCGCCAGCAGCAGCTCAAAGAGCGAGGTCTGTGTGCCCAAGAGTCGGCGGCGTTCCGCCTCCTCAACGACGTAGACACGGGTCTCAGCTACAATCATCATATCCAGCATCGCCTTCCAGCTGGGATGCGCGTGCTCCTGCAGCAGCGTGGCGTATATGTGCTGCTGCTCCGTCGCGGCGAGGTCTCGGTAGCGGCGCACGAGCGCCAGATCCTCCTTGTCCATGCAGGAGGGGTAGCGCGCAAAAAAGACCTCCAGCTCTCCGGCGTGCTCCACCTCGAACAACTGCCGCACGTACCGATGCACCATACTTATCACGCTCCCCGAGCCGCTTGAACCCTCCGACGAGCTGCTCTGCATACACACAGAGGGAGGAGGTGGCGCTGTCGCTGGCGCTGTTGCTTGCGCCATGATTGCGCAGTCGCTGTCCGAGCTGCTGCTGTACGAGTCGCTTGCGCTGTCACTGTCGCTGTCGCTCGAACTATCCGTGGCAGGGGTCGCTTGCGCGGTCGCTTGCGTAGTCGCTTGCGCAGTCGCTTGCGCGGTCGCTTGCGCAATTGCTGTCGTAGGCCACGGAGGCTCGTCGATGTCGTCTTTTTTTTCCGCGTCGGCGTCGTCTGTGCTTACAAACGTAAAACATGGCGGCGTCGGCTGCGCCGGCTGCATGGAGTTGGATACGAAAAACATGAGGCTGCCAGGGTGGCATTCTCCCAAAAGAGTGTCCACATTGAAGACGCCGTCTGCGCCGGCTGCGCCGCCGGTAGACAAGGAGGAGGCGTAACTCATAGTGGTGTTTTGATCAATAGAGGGGGATGTATTTAACGTTTTTTTTTCTTTTTACCAAACTTACGCATGCCGCCTATCTCCGGCGTGCCGGAAGCGCAGGAGCCGCAGCACGCATTCCCACGTCTGGTGGTGGCGGCTCCCTTTCTCCCTCCTTGACAGCTGCAGCCGCGGCTGCGTCTGGCGGTTTGACCGCCGTCTCCATCTCCTTGCGCTCCCGCTCCTTCTGCTGTACAAACTGCAGGTACTGCTGCTCCTGCGTGTTCTTTGGAGGAGGAGGCGGCGGCATAAACTCATCTTTTTCCTCTTCACTTTCCTCCTCCTCCTCTATGCGCGCAGTGGCGTGAGTCTTCTTCGTGCTGACGTCTTTGAAGGTCACCTTCTTGGGTGACTCCTCTCCGCTGAAGGTGTGCTCCCAGTCGTAGTCATCCTCATCCTCATCCTGCTGCTTGTTGGCCAGTCTCTGTTTGTTGCGGTACCGGAGGACGATGCCCACCGTAACGATGGTGAGCACCACCACCACAAACACAATGAGGATAATCTTGCCCTTGTGTCGCCGGAAAAAGTCCTGCCCGTGCTTGCCTACTGAAGCGTCCACCGGTCTGCCGGAGGCGTCCAGCGACCCCGCAGAGCTTGGGTGTGAGTGCGAACCGGACTGTATTTCGGTGAGGATGCGGTTGAACTTGCTCTCATAGCTGGACTCTGCCATGCTCGTGTAGTTTTTTAATTTTGGGCTTGTGCCTTTTTTGATTCGTTCTTATATGTGGGTGACGCACTGTAACTACTGCTTTTTCACAAGGAAGTGCCGGTACCCCGGCGAGCAGCGCGGCATGTCGAACTCGTGCATGCGCGCGCCTTCAAAGTGCTGCACCGCGGCGCAGGGCCGCTCCAGCACCGGCGCATCCATCCCCCAACCCACGTCGTCGATGGCCAGCGTGCCGCCGGGGGAGAGCAGCTCCCACGAGAGCACGAGGTCCAAAAAGACGTCAAAAGCGCGGTGGCTCCCGTCCACGTAGATGAAGTCGAAGGACGCGCCAGCCCGGAGCAGCTCCGGGAGCACGCGCTGTGAGGAGTCCTGGCGCACGACCACGTGGCCGGCCAACCCGGAGCTGCATATATTGTTGTCAAATGTGGCCTTGGCCGCCGCCAGCTGCTCCGGCGAGAACTCCACGGAGGAGAGCGCGTCCCAGGGGTCCACGACGGTGAGGTGCGCGCCCGGGCGGTGCCGCAGCGCCTCGCGGAGGAGGGCCACAGCGGAGGTGCCCTCAAAGGCGCCTATTTCCAGCAGGGTGCGCGGTCTGCAGGCCTCGATGTGCGCCAGGAAGTCTGCGCGGCTGCCGACGGGCACGTCGTGCGTCCAGTTCTGCATCATGGTACTCGGCGCCAGCTCTCCCTTGGTTTCCATTCGTTTGTTTTGGAAAAGGGAGTTTTTTGGTTAAAAAGTCTACGTTAGTACGCACCGCCCGTGGTCACGCCTAGGGAACAAAAACGCGTCCGTGCTGCGGTAAATGCGGGGAACAAAAAAACCCGGAGCGCAAACAAAACCCCGTATGGAAACACCAAAAAAGGTCGTGACTTTCATGGAGCCGCTGGTTGCCAGCGCGCCCAGCGCAAAAGTAGCCAGCGGCGCGATTACGCCAGGCACAAAGACACTCAGGAGGCGACCCGGAGGAGCGTCCATCGGCACCGCCGTCATCGTCATCATCGTTGTGCTGGCCGTCGCCATCCTCTACATCCTCGTGCAACTCATACGCATGAAGCGCACCCTCATCAAGCACTGCGAATACGTGGCGCAGCAGACCGCAGTCAACACCCAGACGCAAAAGACGCTGGACGACCTAACCGAAAAAAGGAGACAGCGCGTAGCACAGCGCTTCCTATCTATAGAAAAGACGCCAATTAAGCTGGAGACCACACTAGCTGCAGAGGAGGAAACGCTGGAGACTGCGCTAGCTGCAGAGGAGGAGACCGCGCTAGCTGCAGAGGAGACCGCGCTACCTATACAGGAGGAGACCGCGCTGCCTATACAGGAGGAAATGCTGGAGATCGCGCTACCTATAGAAGAGGCACTGGCTGCGTCTGCAGCCGCAGCAGAGAAGGCCACGGCAGCAGCGGCGGAAGCGCAGGAGGCTGCCATGGAGGCACGGGAAGAGCTGGTCAAGGCGGAGGAAGATGAGGATGCGTGTTCGGTGGCGTCCTCGCAGGTGGGTAGCAAGCCAAGGCGCGGCGGTGGCAAAAAGCGCAGGCAGCCTGCAAGGGCTGTGTTGGATCTGTAATATTTGTTGTCGATACAAACAAAACCATGCCCTTTTTGTCGCCACACGAGTACTCCCCCATTGATCAGAGTGTGACCGGACCCATCTTTGGCTGGGAGCACACCTTTGCGCGCCACGGCGTGCTCTCCGACGGCAGCTGCTTCTTCTACAGCCTCTGCGCCGCCTTCAACGTGCAGGACTTCCTGCACCGCAGCATGGATGAGCAGCGCGCCATAGCCACCAACGTGCGCTGCAGACTCGTCGAAAACGCCAAGCACGCGGCGCGGTTCAACGAACTAGCCGCGGAGTACGGAGAGCACCTGCCGACGTTGGCAGTCAAGGGTCGCTTCTGCAACTACCACGTCACGGCGGAGGAGCCCATGATACGCTTCGCGATGGAGCGGCTGCGCGTGAACCTCTACTTCCTGGACGCCACCTCCGGCCGCCTGCACTGCAACGTGCACGGCAACCCCAAGCACCCCACCGCAATACTCGCATGGATTGACCACAAGCACTTTGAGCCCATCGGTCTGGTACTGCCGAACAAGGAGCTGGGCAGCGCAGCACCCAGCCTGCGCTTCGTCTTTGACCCCTCCGAGCCGCTGGTACAGCGCGCGAAAGAGGCGTCGCGCTGCAACGCAAAACTTATGCACTAAACTAGTTATACTGTTTATACACGAAACCCGCTACCCGGGCGTCCGTCCAGCGCCGCGTAAGACGCGTGCATGGAGCCGCACCCGCAGAAATATGGGCGCCCCGCACTGGTGCAGACGCCGCACCACACAGCGGGGCTGACCCCGTAGTAGAGAGCGCCGCAGCAGCGACAGGAGTGGTGGAGGGCGCCGTCCGTGGGAACGCTGAAGAAGAGCGGCCCCATACGGCGCAGCTCCTCCTTGCGCTGCTCATCACGCTCAAAGGCAGCCTCGCACTTTGCCCTCCAAGGAAGCGCCGGCTCGCCCTCGGGCTCGCCTTCGTCGCTCGAATCTCCCGTCAAATCAATGACGCCGCTCTGCAGTTTGCGGAGTTTCATTAGGAGACGATAGGAGTTGCATCTACCAGGGAGCTCCGAAAAAGGAAGTGGGCTCTGCATTTGCCGAAAGATTTTTTGTGGTGGCAAAAAAGTAAAACCAGCTGCCATGATGGATATATACTTAAAAAACATGGAAGCATGGCAGTGTGTGTTGGACTTGCAGGAGTTGCGGCCGCCGCTCATGAATCTTGCGAATTGGTTAGAACGGGAGCTGGAGAAGGCGTTAGTAATCGGCACCTCATCGGATGAGAAGCTACAGGCGGAAAAATCTCTAGCTAAAGCTGTAAAGTGCATGGTAAATGCACGCATGCACTTGTTAGATGCGTGTAGTTGCGCACACGGTGGAGCTTCTGCATCCGAGTAAGACTTACCACAAAATCTAACCACAAGAAAACAAAGGAGAATGAACGACGCGACCATGTCCGTCCTGCTAGGACTCTTTTGCGGCTCCGCCATCGGAGGGGCCATCGGCGCGGTGGCCGTGCTGCCGCGCGCATCGCCCGCCAAACGCGCCGCCAAACCTACGCCCACGCAGCCTCCAGCGCAGCCCGCGCAGCCTCACTCCTCCTTTGCGGCACTGCTCCATGAGTTCGACCGCCAGCTCGCCGCCGCCCCGTAGCTCCCACTAAAAAAAAGAAGTTTACTTTTAAAAAAACGATAACACTATGCCTCCTCTCAGCACAGCCGGCAAAGCAGGCATAAGCGCAGCGGTGGTGACGGTGCTGCTCCTCGCCCTCGTGGTCTCACTCGTACTGACGGTAGGCAAAAGCGGAGCAAGCGGCGGCGGTAGCTCCGGAAAGCCGGCCGCCAAGGTGCAGGCGCCCGGGGGCACCAAGGTCTTTGGGGTGGCAGATCCAGTGCTCAAAGCCACCACTACCGGGTTCACAGACGCAGACGTGCCCAACCTCACCTTCACAGTAACCCGCGACCCCGGACAGAACGTGGGCTCCTACGTAACCCGGGTGACCGTCACCGGGCCGCCGCTCTCCAACTACGACTACACCACCGCCACCGGCATCTTCACCGTCACCAAAGCGAACGCCACGATCACCGGGCCCGCCCTCACCAAGGTGTACGGAGACGCCGACCCGCCCTCCCTCGCCGGTATGTTTATTGGATTCACAGAGGCGGACGCAAAGACCATCACGTGGTCTCGTGCCGACAAAGGAGAAGACGTGGGCACGTACCCCATCAAGGCCACCGTGCCCTACGCCGTAGGGACGAACTACAACATTGTCGCCACGGACGGCAGTCTCACCATCACGCCCAAGCCCGTTACCCTGGTGGCGCCCAGCGCGGAGAAGTGGTACGGCTGGACGGACAGCGGCACCCCTCCACTACGGAGCGCGCGCCTCATCTCCAAAGACCCGCTGGGGAGGAAGAAGGACCGCTGCCTCTACGTCCGCTCCCCGCCGCACTCCCTCTCCTCCCCCGCGCTCCCCTCGGACTACTGGGTGGAGTCGCCGCTGGCGGAGAACATCGTGCCGTGGGACACCGGCGCGCTGTGGGTGCTTTCGTCCGCCACGCCCTCCCTAAAGAACGTGGGCACGGGCAAGTACCTCACAGCGGATGCGACCTCCGGGTACTTGAAGGTGGTGGACGGCGAGGTGCCCTTCAAGGGCCCATCCGGCACGGAGAGTATCAGCTGCTTCGACGTGGAGACCAGCGCCGGGCTGTGTAACTTCTACGGCGGCGCCTTTGAACCGGACGTGGCGTACCTCCGGAATTTCCAGCTGGAAGAAAGCTTCTAACCGCTCGTTTAAAAAAAACCCTATTGTTCTTGTAAAACACACATGTACTACACTCCGAAATGCAAGCACGCCGGCCTAGCGTGGGCGGCGCTGGTGGTGGTGGTGGCGCTCGTGGCCATCGCCGTCTCCACCCTGGCGCTGAAGCCTCGGTACCAAACTGCAGTGAAAATGCGCCTAGAGCGCCTGCGTCTCAGCACCTCCGACGCTCTCCGCCACCTGCGCCCCGCAACGACGAAGCAGGTGTCCTTCCGCGCAGAACTCCCGGCAGTAGAAGCAGCCGCCGCGGGTTTCACGGCGTCGGACGCGGGAAACATCGCCCTCACACCCAGCCGCGCCGCAGGGGAGGACGCCGGCACATATGTTACTTCCGTGAGCTACGCGTCCAAGGACCCCAAGACGAAGCTCTCCAACTACGCCGTCACCGTCGTTCCCGGGGTGTTCACCATCAAGCCCGTGCCGGTGGTACTGCGCGGGTCCACTGCCTCCAAGGCGTACGGCGTAGAGAAGGACCTGCCGCTGAAGGGCACGCTGGGCCCGCTACCGGAGGAAGCGTACAAGGCGTTGGGGTTCTCCAGCCCTCCGGTGGTGCTGCCGCAGGACCGGAGGCGGGTAACGTTGACGGGCGCGCGCAAAAACAGCGGCTACAACGGCGAGGGCAAGTACGACACGGTGCCGGCTTTTGTAGCGGACGACACCTTCAACAAGAACTACAAGGTGTCCGACCCGGCAGGGGGCACCTTCACCATCACGCCGCGCTGCGGCCCGCCAGAGTGGGGGTACAGCATCGACACCATGGGCAAGTGCTGGAAGTGCCCGGGTGCGTACAGCCGCACCGCAGAGGCGCTGACGCTGGCGGACAAGACCACGGCCAACCCGAAGGCCTGCGCCTCTGGCACCGACTATAAGGCGCCGTACATCTTCAGTTACCCCGCTTAGACAGGCCGCATGAACTCGTCCCGCATGTGCGGCATGTCTGCGAGGGAATAGGCGAGGAAGTCCTTCCTCGCCTGCAGCGGCTCTACGAACCCGAAGGTCTGGTGCGCGTGGCGAGACATGGCGGCGGCGTCAGTGCGACCCAGCACGCCGTACAGCCCCTCCGCACGGATGCGCGCCTTCACCGCCTCGTTGTCTGCAGGCGTGGACACGCCCTGCAGCGTCCACGCGTTACTGCTGCTGCTGCGCGCCAGCGGCGCGTGCACTTCGGCGGGCGCGGAGGAGGTCTCGAACTGCTGCCCCTCTGTGGACACAATGCGCATGGGCGCGGCACGGCCCTGCTGCCGCTGCTGCTGTTGTTGCTGTTGTTGCTGCTGCTGCTGTTGCTGTTGTTGCTGCATGGGTGCACGCTCTTTTTGTAAGCGCAAGATTTCTGGGCGCGTCACCACTGCAATGACGCCGAGTAGGGTGAGGAGCACGGCAATGAGGTTCTTGCCGCACATGACGGATACGGCGCCGCCGGCGACAAAGACCCCGGCAATGATGAGCTGCGCGTCTGGCTTAGACATGGGTGGGTTTTGTTTACTTAGCGGAGTTTTTTGAGTACAACATCTGCAGCGTCTCCGCGCCGCGCGCGGCGAGCATCGCCAGGAAGGGCGTCATCATCGCCCAGTCCGCGCCGCGCCGCGGGTGCACCGCGTACACCAGCTGCGCCACGCACGCCAGCAGCAGGAAGTAGAGGGAGGCCTCCGGAGACCCACCGTCCACCGCCTCCCCAAGGTGCTCCAAAAAGGAGGTGCAAAAGTACGCCACAGCAGCAATAGAGAACATACGTTTAATTACCAAGCCCGCACAAGGCTTTTTTTCTACACAGCTAAAAGGTTAAAACACACACATGGAAAGCAGAGGCTCCGACGATTTGCGCCTGAAAGAGACCTTTGAAAAGGTGTACGACGAGTTCATTGACGCGCTCTTCGGCGTGTTCCCAGAGTGCAAGGGCGTGTGCGCGGAGCGCACTGCGCGCACGGCGACGGGGAGCGCGGCTGCGGGGCGCCTGCTGGAGGAGTGGCACGCAGACATGGAGCGCCTCTACCCGCTGGTGCACAAGCGAGACCCCGCGGTGTTCAGAGCGCGCAGCGTCTTCCTGCAGGACCGGCTGGCGCTGCACCGCAAGTGGACGCCGCGGCTGCATGCGCAGACCAAGACCGCCATCTGGGAGTTCCTCGGCATCCTCTGCAAGCACGCGCAGATGCACTCCGTCACAGAGAGCGTGACCCCCAAGTGCCTCAACTGGGTGATAGGCGCCGTGCAATCGGAGATGGCCAAGGGCGGGAGCCCCATAGAAATCGCCACAAAGCTAGCGCAGAGCATCATGCGCGGAGACGTAGATGGCAGCGTGATGCGGGACATGGAGGAGCTGGTCACCTCCGGAAAAATAGACCTAGATGCACTCACCTCGCTGGGAGAAGCGAGCGGGCTGGATGTCTCCGCGCTCCTCTCTGGCTCCTCTACCCTAGCCTTAACCTAATCTCTTCCCTCTTTTAAACGCTCGCACTCCCAGCACCACCCCTGTCACCACCACCGCAAGAAACACCGCCCCAGCCGCCACGCTGCCACCAATAACCACGGCGGACGGCAGCTCCTCGGCCTGCTTCTCTGGCTGCGGCGGTGGCTGCGCCGCGACACAGCTCTCCTTACAGAGCGCAAGCGATGTACCGCCGCTGCTGCTACGCACGCAGGTTTTGGTGTCTGGGTCGCACACGTACTTGGTGGCATCCTGCGTCGCAGCGTACTCGGAGTAGCACTCCATGTGCGCGTCCACGTTTTCAATCTTCACGTCTCGCTCCGCCCAGCCCTGCACGACCTGCACGCACACATTAGACGGGCAGGTGAGTGCGCCGGCGGCGACGTCGGAGGGCACCAGCGCGTACCCCGAGGGCTTGCACGGCGCGAACCAGCACGCGTCTGCCACCGGGAATGGCGCGCCGCCGGTGGCAGACTTGTACAAGCGGCGCACCTTCGTGTCCCCCACGTTGCGGGACACGCAGTCGCAGTCCTCCGCCGAGGAGTTGGAGGCGCAGTACCGCATGTACGCGGCGTCCGCGGCGGCGGGCGCGGCGCGCGCCCACTTTTGACACGCCTCGCCGTCCGGGCTGGTGGACCGAAAGCGAGAGCAAGCCGTCATGCGCTCGCCGGAAAGGCCCGTGGCGCAGCTACCGGAAACAGAGGTAATGCAGTAATTAGCGGCCAGCGCGTCCGCCAGGTCTGGGTGCACCGCGCCGGAGGCACGGAGGGAGAGCAGCTGCTGCAGTTGGGCGGGGGTTTTCACGGCGTTGGGCGCGTACTTGCACGTCACCTTGCCACGCGGGTACTTGTCCGTGAAATCCGAGAGCCCGCTCTCCGTGACGCCCACGTCTGCGGGCGCAAAGAAGTCCGCCCCGGGGCAGGTGTTCTTGGTCATGCCTGCCAGCACGTGCTTCCCTCTCCCGCACTCCCCACCAGGACACCCCGCGGGCACGACGAGGCCGCGGTCCTGATTGCCGTCGCGGCGGTCTTGCAGCCCCACAAATTTGTAGCCTGGTAGTTTCGCGTATATGTCTTGCGCGGTGCCCAGCTCGCAGAGTGGGCCTACGCCGTTTGCCCACACCAGGCGGTCAAAGTCTGGCGTGGCGTCCATTTCGTACACCCATCCCATATCTCGAAAGGGGAGCAGCGTGCTCTTTGCTTGCGCGGAGGACTCCTTGCCCTCTCCGTCGTAGTGCGTCCACCCGCCGGGGTACTTGGAGGAGGTGGTGGACCTCCCCGGCTCGCAGCTGGTGCAGCAGTCGACCATGCTCTTTTGTATGCATGCGGGTGTTTTTTTCCAACGCAGTAGGAAAGACCATGGGTGTGGCTGTATCCAAAAACTCCGCAGACACTGCGATCAAAAACATCATGAGCATCATGTCTACCGCCACGAGCCGCGCCACCACGAGCGGGACTCAGAGCGCCAACCTTACATGCGAGGCGCAGGGCGACGTGGTCATCCGAGACATCGACTTGAAGCAGACCCAGAGTGTGAACCTCTCGGCCGCTGTGGACCTCATGAACAAAACGGACGTGGAGCAGTCCGCGTCGCAGGTGATGCAGCAGCTGGCGCAGAGCACGGTGAAGGGGCTCAACCTGGGAAGCGTGGCTTCCGCGGAAAACGCAGCCAAGCAGGTGATTGATCAGTCTACCGTGATCTCGCACACCATCGCCTCGGTCTGCGATGCTGCCGTCGCACAGTTCGCGGACATAAGGGGCAAATCTATCGGCGGGACATGCACCCTTGAGCGCGTTCAATTAGACCAGGCGCAGAGCCTGTTGCAGGAGTGCACCCAGAAGGCGTTGACAGAGGACACCGCGATTCAGAGCGCCAAGCAGTCCCTCACACAGAGCGCGGTCGCAAAGACGCTGGGCATTTCTCTCACGGGCGGCGTGGTGCTCCTGGTGATAATACTGCTGGTCGTATTTGTTGCTGTAGGGATGAAGGCACGTGCTGCGGCACGGGGAGGTGCTGCTGGCGCAGGTGGTGGCGGTGGTGCTGGCGCCGGCGTGAACGCGCAGAAGGGCGCCATCTGGCTGTGCGCGATTGTGTGCGTGGTGTCCCTCATTGCCGGCGGCATTATGGCGGGGGTGGGAGATCCGTCCAAGGTGACCGTGTACGGGTACGCGACGCAAAACAAAATGGACAGCTGCGCCACACGCATTGACACGAAGCCTGATGTGCAGAGCATCGAGGAGGCGGGCAATACCGTAAAGACGCTGCACGACTCGAAGAGCGCGCCTAGCGTCGACGCCTTTTTTTACGACGCCTCCACGAAGGAGCTGACCACCTACACCAAGCCGAGTTCGGTGCCATGTTCTGGCATTTCGGAGGCAAAGCCCGGCACACCGGCCAAGGACGACGAGAAGAAGTGGGCGGGGTTTGTGACGAAACAGTCGTTTATCACAAACATTGGAATTGGGTTGATGGGCACATCAGGGCTATTTTTTATCCTCATTTTCGTGGCTATTTTCGCTTTCAAGCGTAAGCGCGCTGCGGGCAGTGGTGTTGTACTAGGTACCTCTGTGCCAGGTGGCTCTTTGCCGGAGCTCCTCCCTTTTGTGTCCGAGGTGTCGGCAGCGCGACCCTCAAGAATTCGCGCGGGTCCACCACCATTGCCTGGACTGCAGCCACTAGTGTAATACGCAATAAATTTTGGACTATTTTTTAAACAACCATTTTTACATGAACAAACGAAAGCGTATATGTGAGGCACCTGCATGCCTCACGAGATCCTCGTTTAATGCATCAGGCGCGAAAATGGCTCGTTTCTGTAAGCAACACGCTGAATATGGCATGGAAAACGTTATATCAAAGCGCTGCCAGACATTGGGATGCAAGCGACATCCTACGTTTAACACACCGGGCGCGACCACGGCTCGTTTCTGCAAAGCGCATGCTGAAGATGGCATGGAAGACGTAATATCAAAGCGCTGCCAGACATTGGGATGCAAGCGACATCCTACGTTTAACACACCGGGCGCGACCACGGCTCGTTTTTGCAAAGAGCATGCTGAAGATGGCATGGAAGACATTAAAAACAAGCGTTGCCAGACATTGGGATGCAAGCGACATCCTACGTTTAACACACCGGGCGCGACCACGGCTCGTTTCTGCAAAGAGCATGCTGAAGATGGCATGGAAGACATTAAAAACAAGCGTTGCCAGACATTGGGATGCAAGCG
>Ga0209542_10006431_pt1 | contig 22871 bp, 26 predicted proteins | sample RifCSPhighO2_01_FD_184028 | JGI IMG/M metagenome (GOLD analysis project Ga0209542, IMG submission 184028) | Soil microbial communities from Rifle, Colorado - Rifle CSP2_plank highO2_0.1 (SPAdes) (version 2) | ecosystem: Environmental > Terrestrial > Deep subsurface > Rock core/Sediment ... | reverse complement strand
GTCGCCGCGTTCATCGAGGTAGAGATTAAAGCCCCACAGGTGCGATTGATCAGATCCATCTTCTATCAACTTTGAATTCGCATCCATATGCCAGTCACCGCCGAGTGCGATAACCTTTCGTTCGAGATCAACAACGCCCTTGATCATGGTGCCGTACCACAGAGCGGCAACAGGTTTTAGTTCTAAGACGGATACTTTTTCTCTAACTATCACAATATTCTCGAGTGATGCGTTCATATAATGGACCCACCGGGAGTCGAACCCGGACCTGTTCCATGCCATTAATTCACCCACGTTCTCTTTCCCGAAATAGCTTGTATCTTGGCGATAAAATAGCAATCGGCTATGAGATTTGGCATGTGACGCGGCGACCTGTTTAAGTCCCTTTTTTTGCTCGGAATCTCTCGACAAGATCCACTGCAACGAACGCACATTACTTTTATAATTTTGTCCTGCCTGTCTCATAGGATGCCATTTTTATACGAATGAATCAAACGACATGCTGTCGACTGTCGATCGGAACTCTTCGACCCCGAGTGATCGCAAGTATCGCACGGTCATTTTCAAATCAGCGTGGCCGAGAAACAGCTGTATGGCCAGCGGATCTTTGCATATCGTATACGCAGCGCACGCGAATGCATGGCGGAAGCGGTGAAGATGGAATTTCACACCCGAAACTCTTTTGAGATTGTCCACCCAATGCTTGATACCGTGGGTCGTGAGACCGCTATCGCGTTCAAGCGAAACGATCAAGTGTGGCGTCGTGTACTTATGCCTCCTTCTCTCTTCCAGATAATCTTCAATGTGCATTCGGAGCTCGCGATTGATCGGGAGCTTGCGGCTATGCTTCGATTTGGAAGTTTCGCGGCGGACGGTGAGTATCAATCGTTCGAGATCGACATCGGTCACGTGAAGACCCAAAAGCTCCCCCTTGCGCACCCCGCAGAACAGTAGGATCGATAAGATCATTCTGTCTCGCTTCGCCTGCAACAGATGTCGGGAATTATTCTCGATAGCGGTCCTGATTCTCTCGATATCTTTTTTCCGAAGCGTCTTGCTGTCGTCGTATGCAGGATACTCTCGCTTGACGCCGTGTAGAGGATTTTGCGCCAAGAGCCCCTTCCCCACGAGCCAAGTGAAGAAGGAGTGTAGTTTGCTGCTGTAGGTGCCGATGGTTGAATCTTTAACGCCCTTCGCGACGATGTCCCGTCCGACGATTCTTTCGCGTGTCTGGAGCCTCTCAAAAAATTGAGTGATTGTTTTCGCGGTGAGCGTATCCAACGAAACTCCCGGACACAATTTCACAAACGTAGAGAAGACGGCTTCATAGCCGCGTAGTGTCTCCGGTCTGCGACGGAGCGTGTACTTGCATTCGGAGATGTATTCGCTGAAGAGCGTTCGTATATCGCGCTCCGATATACGATGCCCTGCTTTCAGGGGCTTCATAGCGTAAATTCGGTCATTATCGGCTACGCTTCAGCCACGAAAGCGCAAAGGCGTAGTCGAGGATCTCCTTCATGCCCTTTCGACTGTAATCTCCTTTTTCGACCAACTTCGCAAAGTAATGTCCAAGACGCTTTCTACTAAATCTCTGTCCCTTCACTGCGCCGTTGAAGTTGATCAACGAGCTGCAGTTCGGGCGCTCCTCTTGCAGGCCGTTGAACCTGCGTTCGATGCTTTTCATATGCGGTTTTGTTTTTCACACGATGAGTGAAGACTGACATCGTGCGTTATTAATCTGCCTCTATGACGAGGCTTCAATGCCGCTATGCAATGCGATGAGGGGAAACGAAAAAACGCCTCAGTTTTGACGAAACCAGCTACCGAGCAAATGCTCAGTAAATAATTTCGTAGAACCTGAAGGCGTTTCGTGGCATTTTGATGCTAAAGAATTCAAGGTCAGCATCGGTCCCGCGACATCAAACGTCTTGAAATGTCGAAGCAGGGCGTGGCTTGTTCCACGCACGGAATCTTGTATCCGCGGACATGGGCACCCGTAGGTGTGATCCCAAAAGACAGGTCGCAGTCACGCGACACGGTCTTCACTGCGGGTAAATATACAGCCTCACGGACGTTTTGTCAACTCGATTATTGGAAAATTGGGGCTCGTCACGTCTCATCAAGCACGCACCACGAGTACTCTAGTAGCATTAAAAAAGATTCGTTCTTTTTCCAAAAAAACAAACGCGCATTAAAGCGCACACGAACAAGGATACTGGGGACCACAGGTAAGGCGAAGCGGTAGAGCCTGCCCCGGACGCCACTAAGTCGCCGCATCCGACCGACCGACGGCTCAGGTGCTCGCCAACGACCATTCGTTGCCGGACACATGAGCCTTCCGCAAGGGAGGACCCTCTGCAAGAGATCGTCACAAGTTTGCTCACTCCTGCATGGACACGAGTACAGTTTCCAAATTGAAAGCAGCCGCTAGACGGTGCCTGGGAAGTTAAATGCGAGGAAGCTAGACAATTGGCTGCAATGCCATGACCGACAAGAGCGATAGGGTTACGCGAGAACGAAAGCGCTACGAACCCGGTGAAAAGACTGCCGCATCAGCGACAGGCTTCCTCCCTCCCTATGGCTAGGTGGGCAAGTTGGATCTCACTAAATGTTTTTGCCGACTTGGATTACATCCCGCAAAAATGTTATCGGGATTCTATCTCACCGGACGCAATGTCGGATTCACCTTCCTAATTCGGATTCATTTTCGTTCCTTTCTCTGCGTTGAATTGGTTTTGCTGACACTGTAGGAATTTATGTACAGGATTAGACGATTGGACATTTCATGTGCGTCAACCTGAATTTTGCCTGCGAGATACGCCCTCTCAATAAGCACTATTCTCTTTGTATGTTTTTTATCATATTCGTAAATAGATTCTTCCGTTGTATCTACACCGCTCGCCGGGTCGCCGAAAATGCGATTCATCCACAATATGGCGATAAGACCAAAGTCGCGGTCGATAAGCCTCGAGTCTGAGTACGGATTTCTAGGAATCCAAACTACACACTTGCCTCGTCTTTGTCCAACGAGACTCCAGTCTTTCCTCCACCCACCCTTAGGAGGTTTTACCACGATCTTCCAATCCTCCCTCCATATTGGTTCACCTATATCCTTGTCCTTCTCAAATGCCGGATATTCCTCTTTACTGGCCTTACTTTTTGCTACTCCTTTTCTTTTCATATTGTTATCCCTGTCTAGCCAACAATACTCAAAATCTACGCCTGTTTTCTCACCGTGTCCATGCCTGATTGTAATGGTAACTGATGAAGCATGAGCTGTGGTACCGCCCAAGATGTCGACTTTTAGGCCTTGTCCGATCTCTCGTATACGACTTCGCCGGCGGGGTTGGTAAAAACACCATCTTTTATAGTCCATCCTTCCGATACGAGACGGTTGTGAATGTCGCGTAGAATCTCGCAATACTCTCTGACGCTGGCCATTTCTTCATCAGAGAGAGGCTGTATTTCTTTTTTCATGGTCTTAGTTTTGTCATGTATCATACAGCACATGGAAACGGTATCAGAGCAGAGATCCGGCGAAGAACTATCCGATGAATGGAGCAAGCATTCACAAAGCGGCGTGCTTGGCGCGACCCACCATTTTACGCAGTCGTTGTCTCCCGAGGCGAGGATCCGATTGTTTGAATACGATGCTCAGAAAGTCAGTTTTCAGATTGCCAGCATGTAGAGAGAAGGAAGCTGATTAGCTACTTGTCACCCGTCTCTGGTTTTTGTTGCTCGTTTCGCAGCACCGCCTCAAAAAGTATGTCGTACGCGGCGTCAATATCTTGCTGTTGCGATTCTTTCTCTGCTTCCGTCTTTGGCTCAACGTAGTGGTACGTCAACTTTATTTCCGGCTTATTTTTCATTGCTGTTTGAGAATATCCTTAAGACCCCAGAAGATACTACTTCCTTTTTCAATCAGTTGATTCACCAGCTCTACGACGTTGGGCTTGAGTGCGTCGTCCTTGTAGATAATTCCAAGTGCTTCTTTAATCTCGCTATCGACACTGAATAGAGGCACTCGTCTATGTGAATTCAACTCGCCATCATGCAACAAGAAGTGGCGAATTACCTCCAGCGTGTTAGTAGGGTCTATCTCTGCAAATACTTTTATTCGGCGAGTTAGCCCATAATCCCAATCGACTTCACCCTCAGCCTTTTCGAGTGTGAGAGGAAGGTTCTTAATGATTATCTTCTCATCAATCACTTCGTTGTCCGGGTTGATCCAGAAGCCAAAGCCGGAGAAAGCTTTCGGCTCGATCTTAATGTCGGTAGCAAGAATCCAGTCCCAGAACCCAATGAGCTTTGGCTTGCTTACATTATTCTCTGCAAACCACGCATCACCAGCTTGGCTTCTCGTAATGCAGGTACGTCCAATGAATGACACAAATTCATAATGGCGAGTTTCGTTTGGTGTCTTCCAAAACAACTCGAACAATGGATTGTCGTTATTGAAATCAAAGTGTGCATACGCCAGAGCAATGTGTGCCGCAAGCGTCTCATCGAGACCCTTCAGATATTTTCTATCGGGGTATATATCGGGATCAGTTTTGATCGCGTACTCGTAGTAGCCTGCAAGCTCCTCGAATAGCTCTTTGTACAAAGAGCTGGCTAGATATCCTTCCCACGTAGCGAAGAAGAGTTTTTCTTTACCAGCTTCTGCCTTAGGGAAGAGCTTCGGCAAAAGACCTTTGATAAACGGTATGTCTCGGAAGTAGAACGACGCAAGGAATTGACCAATGGTGAATCTGACAGCATTCGATGTGTCTGTATCGAGTACGTGTTCGTAGAGTACTTTCACGTCATCTGAAAGCGTCTTATTGCCGTCATTGTAAGTGAACTGCACAAACGCACGATATGCCTGACCACGTACGGAGTTTATTGCGACGTGTGCAGGCTCATTCGACTCTCGCTTATCATCCTCTACGTCTGGACTACTCTTGATTGAAAGCAAGTATTTGATAATCGAGAGTATCTTTCCGCGACTGTCTTTGAAGTCCTGCGAGTCCTTCATTTCAACAAGTATCTCTAACAGGACATCTGCCATCGACTTATGCACCGTGATCCAATCGGCTAGATGGGAACGCTCATCGGCAGGATCAAACTCCTTCAGTTCACCAGACTGTCTGATGACATCGAAGAAGTTGATTATCTGTAGATATTGTTCATTGGGAAACACCTCCTTGGCCCGAAGAGCGTCCTCTACTTGCCTGAGAATTGCGTAGACATACCCTGGATCGATTGCTTCGCGGTCAAAGAATTTGTTTAGATTTGAAAGATACTCAACCCTTCTCGTCTTGAAATCTTCTTTTATTGCATCGCCAAGACCCTCTGCACCACGAGGATTGAAGAAGTCATCACCCTTGTATTGCTCACTAAGAGCTTTCGGGGTCGCATCTGTCTTTAGGTGGTCAATGAGAGCATCTATGGTTTGTTCTGCCGGATTAAATGGTGACCTATGTGACACCATGCCACTGGTAACTTGTCCTACGCCTGGGTGAGGTACGATTTCTCCACTTTTGAGAATCTTTCCGAATACTGGCTCTGCAGTAACAATTTCATCGGGAGTTAAGTATTGCTGAATGTAGGTCAAGATTTCGAGACCGTCTCGCTTCCTCCACTGTTCTCTATCTTTATCTTCAAGCGTTGCTCCGTGATATTCAATGACCTTTGCTACATACTTCCGCTGTATTGGCTCATCAAGCGAACCAAAGCCAGCAATGAGTCCTTGATGATACTCGGCTCCGCCGTCTATTTCGAAGTATCTCTCTCTGACATTAAACACACGGAACAATGCCTCTTCTATTTCAGCCTTGAATAGCGCTGGGCATCTGGTGATTGCATACAGCTTTAGTCTCCAGCACGTCAGACTGTCCGGAAGAGTATCAATATAGTCAGCGTATATTCGTCTCGCTTTTTCTTCGTTACTGCAGGCAGAGCCAAGCGTAACTTGAATCAAAATCTTGCAGGAAGCGATAAGGTTTTTGATATCTTCCTTATGGTATGAACGTTTACTTGTATTGATTCCAATTGTGAATATATCCACGTCGAGCAAGTAGAATGGCTCGGTCACTCCAAAGGCACTTTCTTCCCGTTCCTTTCCAAGACCAACTGCTTCAGTAAGAACCCCCAAGAGTAACTTCAATGATTCCTCTTTTTTCGTATTGTCAGAGTCGGTAATGAGCTCGAATATGCCAGTTTCGCTTATATCTCCGAGATAAAAGAGTCTATCTGAGACGGAGAAACGTTCGGAGTTTGCAAACTCTTCCTTTGCGCGAACAGTGAGAATGATTTTGGCGAGGATAAGAAGGGTCTCATAATCTTTCGCTTCTCCCAATTTCTCCACCATCTTCTGGTACTCATAACCGGACCTACTAAATGGAGACATGATCTTCAGCCAGTTCTCTGCAAGTACTTTAGGCAGTATTCGTTTGATTTCTTCTATGGGAAGCAGTCCCGTGATCCAAAAGAATCTATCGACAACCTCAGGATTAAATGTTTCCTTCGATATCGGAACAGAAAGAATGACATCCGCTACAAGGCGCGGTTCTTTTTCAGCCATTCGGGTCAAGTACTCGAGCTCAGGCAACCGGTAGGCATATTTTGTAGGGTCGTCAGCCTTCTTTTTCAGCTCCGCAAAAAGATCATTCTCAAAGAACCACTTTATCCATTCCTGTGTCGCGGTGGAAAAGAAATACCGCTTTGCGTCAGGGTTATATCCGATTAACTCTCGGGCAACCTCAATAGACGCTATGGCAATGCCAGCCTTCAAGAAATCGTCTATTTTTTTATGTATTTGAAGTTGGTTCATACTGTTGTTTGTGGGGTTTCTGGCACAACGCCGACGCAGTACTTTACAAAGATATCGTTAAGCGTGTACACAAAATCTATGCACACCTTTTCAAAGGTTGTTTCTTCGTCCTGAAAAAACTTCTCCTTCCTCATCGTCGCGTATCCGTCATTCGGGTACAGTCGCTGGATAATCCCAAACCTGTTGCCCTGAACAAAGTGAACGATGTCGGATAGATACGACCTTACAGAGATGATTCTATCAAGCTGATCTTTTATTGTCTGATCTGTTGCGTACGTGGGAATACTGCTGTGGGCTTTATAGAAGTCCTCTCCGTCAATATTCACAAATCCTATAATTTCTCTCATCGATGCGGCAGTATGTTGCATCCACAGGTCATCCTTGTACTTAACGGCGTCGCGGAACATATTTTTCGCGTTCTCTAAATTCTTTTTTACTTCAACGCTTTGATGCTTCGTCCCCTCAGACATATTCAACACTACCTGCATGTATGTTGAGAAGGAGGTGATTACTGCGTCAGGTATATCAATAAATTTCTCCGGCTTCTGGTTGGGGAGGATCGTTTGTGGCTCAGTAACCGGAATCCCAGATCCGGCTATAGCATTGTCGCGTAGTTCGTCCATATCTACCTCTCTAGAGCGACAAGCGGTTTTAATTTGTCCACCAAAGACATAACCTCCTCTGAATTATCTGATCTTAAATCCATGGCGTTGCGTAACGGAATACTATTTTTACTCTGCTTCACTACCAAGCTGTAGTTCTAGAGATTGGCGGACGAGTCCAATGACGTATGGTAATTCGTCCATACTAGACAGACCGGCTCCAACGTTACCGTTCCCCCAGCGACCGACTCCAGTAAGGTCTTTGCATAATCCTTTTGGATCGTTCACCTCAGAAAAGTTCATGTTGAGTACGATGTGTAGTCGCTTAGCTTGAGGTATCACGTCAACAAAATTCGTCTCCGCCTTGTACGCTACATATCGTTTTAGGAACTCCTCAGTCACACAAGGGTCAAGCGCGAGCACCGCTTTGCGGAAGGCCTCAAACAATTCCCGCACACTATCTCCGTACATTTCACTTCCTTTCGAAAGATATGGGTGGTCGTCGATAGTGTATTCGACTGCAGCGTCTGCCTTAGGGCGATAGGAATCGAGAACGTCTGTCGGCAATGTCGGGGCTGTCCATACGCTAACCGCAAGCGTGGCGAGCTTCCCGGCACGCGCCTTAATTGTGTCCTCGTTCCATGCATCCAATACAGCTAGGCCTTGATTGAGCTTGAGTGGACTCTGCTTCAATCCCTTTTCGGGTGCATCTGGCATGTCGCGCTTATAGGCAAAAGGACGGTCACTGAACTCGGAGTTATATGCGGTAAGCGTAAGATTGCCGAGAGTATGGAGCCATGTCTCTTGAATCCGTTTCCAATCTTGACCCAATGCCTCACGCCACTCGGGCGAGAGATTATCATTCTGCGGAAGGATATGTTCGATTGTGAATTCATCCACCATCACGCGTTCTTTGCGATCGAAGTTTTCAAGACGGCGAAGCCAGTAGCTTCGACTGCGGAAATTATAAAGGTCGCGAGTCTGTAGATCCCTATTAAATTCCTCGTCTGACGGAAACCGGCGATACGAGGGCAGGCTAAGGAAATGAGCCTTGATGCTTTCGAGATACTTATCTTTCTTGAGTGCTTTAGCGAACGTTGCGAAGGTCTTGTTCATTGAGTTGGTAGGTATCGCACAAATCGCACGACGGAATACGTACGCCTCAACCACTCGGACAGCGGTCAAAAGATCATCTTTTAATAGAAGCCCAGCCTTGTAGTCGTTGTACAGTTCCAAGAGGAATGGATACGCCACATCTACCTTCAACTGGCGCAAGTCATCGAAAGCCATATTGAGATCGGCATCAGGTTCAGCATTTAACGCCAACGCGCAGAAATGTTTTGCGTAGTCGCGGATATCTTTTACCAATGCCTCGACGCCAGCAGTAGCTGAATCAGGAGATTGGGAATAATCTTTGAACGCCTCGTAGACATCATCCAGACGCGGAATGTCACCCGTCTTCACAGTGAGATAGTGACGCATGAAAGCATCGAAGTGAGTTCCATAAGCCTCCTGCCCAAAATCAACCTCCATAGGTCGCCAGAACTGCTCATACAGCCGTGTTTGCAGTCCCGGCTCAAGTCCCATGAGGATGAAGTTACGGATCAAGTCGGCTTGGCTCAACTCCTTACCAAGAGAGTTCATACTCTCGAATATAAGCTGAGGGTTGTCTTCACCGCGCTTGAGCTTGATGTCTACCATCAAGAGCTTGTTGAGACCCTTGCACACCGCAACCAGATCATCCTTGCGACTAGCAACCAATTCTTCAAAAAGATTGAAGTTCTGTTCAATGCGCAGCGAACGTTCTTTTGGTAACTCTTGTTTATCTACGATAGCCGTAAGTGAAGCCTTGTCTGTTTGTGAAAGTAATAGCTTGAAGTGCCGCTCTCCGGTTTCTTCCGGATTGAGGAGATAGTAGTTTTCAATCTTACGGCGGGAGAAGCCATCGAACGGCTCTGCGTCTGCGACTGCTTTAGCAAGAGCTGCGAGTAAAAGTGATACCGATGTTAAACGTTGCTGTCCATCAATAACGAGTAGTGGCTCCCATGATGTGAGATTCGCATCTGCCTTATCGATGTAGACGATAGATCCTACGAAGTGGACCGAGATAGCATCGTCAGAGCCTGCACGTACGACATCGTCCCAAAGTTGACGACACTCTTTCTCCGTCCACGAGTAGGCACGCTGGTAGATCGGAATAGCAAATTGCCGTGAGCTGTGGAGGAAATCGAGGAGTTTTGTTTCGCTGGCTTTCATAATATTTATGAAATAGCATTATCGACATCGGAAATCTCTTCAAACTTAGCTGTCATGGTGGGATTCCCCCGCGTCAATTTCTTAATGGTCAGATCTTCTGCTTTGTTATTGGCGAGACGAAGGTTATTTTCAGACGAGAGGAGGGCGTCTTTGGTTTTTTGGAGATGGTCTATGGTTTTGTCTATCTCTTCGATTGCTGTTTTAAAACGACTAGAAGCAAGCTGATAATTTTTAGCAAAACCCTCTTTGAACTTATTCATATTTTCCTCAAAGTCGGTAATGTCGATATTCCGGTTCCTGACCAATGCAAGCTCGGCTTTATATTTGAGCGAGTTCATGGATGCGTTACGTAGTAGGGTTATCATGGGAATAAAAAATTGGGGACGCACTACATACATTTTGGGATATTTGTGGGAGACATCGACGATACCGCTGTTATATAGCTCATTTTCAGCTTCCAAAAGCGTAACGAGCACGGCGTACTCACACTTTTTCTCGGTGCGATCTTTATCAAGTTCGCGTAAAAAGTCTTCATTCTTTTTCTTGGTAGCAGTTTCGTCGCCTTCGTTTTTCATTTCGAACATAATAGAAATGATTTCATTACCAACCTCATCGGTTTCGCGGTATATGTAGTCGCCCTTACTGCCAGTTTTTGAGTCATTGTCTTTTTCGAAATACGCATTTTGAAAGCCAGTTGCGCGAAGTTTATTAAACTCGGTCTCGCAGTGCTGTTCGAGCGTTTCGCCTACCATTTTTGTCGAAAGCTTGATCTTCATATCTTTACGAAGGGCAATCTCCTCATCTTTCATCTTGATAATGTCGTCCTTGGTCTTGAGCTCGGTAGCATATTTTTCTTTTAGAGATGTCTCGAGTAGCTGTTTCTCGGCATCTTTACTCTTCAACTCACCGGAGAGTTCGTCACGCTCTTTCTCAATTTTATTGACCGCTTCAGTGACAGCAAGTTTTTTCTCAAGATCCGCGTTATTTATTTTTGACTTCATTTCGGCTAGTTCCGATTCTTTCTTTGCATCAAGTTCAGCAAGCTCGCGGTCTTTTTTTGCCTTAAGTTCAAGTAGCTCAGCTTGCTTCTTTGCAAGGTCTTTTTGCAATGTATTTGTAATATTTGCCTCGGCGAGTTTGACGGCATTTTCTTTATCTTTTTTGAGCATTTCCTCGCGCTCATGCAGTTCTTTTTCAAACTCATGATCCCGAACTTGCTTTAGAATATCGGCAAATCCCGCCTCGTCGACTTTGAAAGCTTTTTTACAATGTGGGCATATAATTTCGTTCATAAATTTATTTACCAGACTTGGTTCGATTGTCTTGCTTACACAACATCTGACAATTTTGTGTGGTCGTTTTGCCGCCCTCATGCCATGGGGTAATGTGGTCAGCTTCCATTTCTTCTATCGCAAAATACTCTCCGCATTTTCTGCAGATGCCTTTCTGTCTTTCGTATGCCTCGCGCTTCATCTTGTCATTGAAGGCGCGTATTGAGAGATGTCTTTCTTGTCCAGTTAGTAGATATGGGTAGATACCGGATTTTTTCGTCACGTCTTCATCCTGCATCAACCTTGCAACTTCGACCTCAAGTTTCTTTGCATCAAGCTTCTTGTCTATAAATTGGTTGTATAGCTCGCCCCAATTTACGCTCGCCATTTCTTTGCGGTGGTTGGGGAATACCTTACGCACCCACACGATGACATTTTGGAAGTAGTCCCACAATTCGTTGGCGTTTTTGTCGTGCTGATGCTTCGCCATGTAGTCCGCAACCTCGTTTTTGTTTATCCACGAGAGGGCGGTTTCCAAATATTCTTGCCGAATTGGTGAACCTGTGAGTAATGCACCTCCGTCATTTGCCAAAAGGTACGCTGCACAATTTGATTTACTGAATTTGAGTTTCGCGTCAGAAAGCCATGGGCCGGTATAAACGGCGTTGCGCAATTCTTGATCCGTTAATTTCTCGCCCGCTATATTGATAGTTTTGAACCAATCTAACCGCTCCTTGTCTGTACCCTCGCAGAAATAGATCATCAGCTCATATGCCAGTATCTGATCCTGCTCCTCTTTGGTGAGATTGTGAAAAAAGCGGTCATTAAGCGAGAAGTCGCCACTGACATACTGGCCAAGGCTAATAGTGCGCTGCTGGCCATCGAGCACCTCAAATCCACCATCGTCGCGCACCATCCAATACATCACGTTGAGCGGGAATCCTTTCTTGACGGTCTCAAGAACCGCATCGCGCTGCTTATCTTTGTAGACGAATTCGCGCTGGTATTTCGGACGCACATCAAGTTTGCCACCGAAAGCCACAACACCCTCTTCTGCGCTGTCTTTGAAGCCGTCTACTACTTCACGTATTCTGATTTTTTGTAACTCAATTTTCATATCATTGTATTTTGCTTAATTAACACTCGTGCGTATAACTGAATGAAATATTCTTCATTCACAATGTAATATGTTTTACCACTCGGTGGCAAAGTAACCTTTAGTGTCGCGCCATCATTCAATTTTGATACAACACTTCTTTTGCCAGAAGCATCAACCTGTATCTGGTTGGGATATACTTTTGTTCGCAAATGAAATCCTAATTTTTTTGTGATGCCGATAATCGCAAACTGTTCAGGATTGTACTTATCCAAAAATGTGATAGGCACTCCCATGACTCCATCATAGTCCTTAGGAATATCTACAGCTTTGGATACCTCTATTGCATCGTAGTTATCGTACTTAGGATATTCTTCTGAGTTATATTTTTTGTACAGCGTCATTTTTTCGTGTCGTTTTGTCGTGTCAAGGTTCGTAAACCACATAATTCTTCCCATGCTGAAGTATTTCACTCCATTGACAATTTTCTTTCTTGATTCGGTCGGTATGTCGTAATCCATTGGCACTTGGAACCATTTGGTGCCACCATTGTCATAACCGAGCCATAATTTATCTTCTCCGATTAACCTGAATATTTCCTTGTACGTAATAGCGTTCTGATCACCAAGAATCAAAAACTTTTTGCCATGCTCCATTAGCTGTGCAACATATTCCCGGAAAAGGGAGAACGGTGGATTTGTTACCACGATGTCTGCCTGTTTTAACAGTTCTATGTTTTCCGCACTTCTAAAGTCTCCTTCACCGTCTAATGGAGCCCATTCGTTGTTTTTGTTGGCTTTGAGTTGCTCGGCGATATCGCGCAAATCAAATGCGCCGTCGCCGTCCATGTCCTGCACCTCATTGATGATAAATTTGTTCGCAGTGACCTTGGGGCGACCCTTAGGCGCAGCTAGTACCTTGTCGTCTCTGAATAGCCCTAGTTGTGTATTGGCAATGGGAGAAGGCTTGTAGCTCGTAGCGATAAGTCTTTTCAATCCAAGCGCATTGAAATTGGCGGCGAAATATTTAAAGAAATTACTCTCGAATGGATCATCACAGTTTAAGTACACCACTTTGTCACGTAACTGAGCCTTATAGTGCTTTAGCTCCTTCTCAATATCGGCAAGCTGCGTATAAAACTCATCGTTCTTTGCTTTTTTTGCCGCCGTTAGGCCCTTATTTAAAGATTTGGTTTGCATAATTATTTCTGTTTGAGCAATTTCAAGATATCGCTCCTCCTGTATCGACGATCCTTATTTGAATACCGGACACGTTTGGGTCCATCGGAGTAGTTTACGCCGTACTGGCATTTATCCAAGCCATGCACAATACATTGGATTTGTCCGACGTATTGCCGGTTACGAAGCATTGAGTTTGTATGCCATGCACGAAAAATACAGATTCATTGTTTCGATTCCGGTGTACTGATCACTTATCGACTGACAGTAATTCTCGAAATCATCTATATCGTCTTTATTGCCGATATATGCAACCTTACCCTGCTCAACGATCTGACCCAGACAATCACGATACGAAACGCCATCAGGAATATAAAAGGGGCAGATTTTTTGGAGAGGACCTGCTACATATTCGACGAATGCTGGATCGCCAACATTGGTGACGGCGTGGATATGTGCTTCTGCAAAGATCCGAAAGACATCCACTCCCGTGAATTCAGTGCCCGGTTGCTGATTTTCTTTTTCTGCCGAAACGTCTGTTTGAGAAATGTGAAGTAAAACCGCGGTGCCGATAAGGACAAGGACTGCAAGAACTATCCATATATATTTGTTTGAGCGGTTCATAATGCAAATATTCATCATTTGCCGATGGATGATTTATCGGGACAATGGTACGCATAGGATCGCATCCTCACCGATCTTGTCCGCAAACCATACACGGGCAGTCTCTTCGTCACCGACCTGATCTATGAGCCCGTTTGCAAGGGCCAGTGAAGCGGGCATGGAAGATCCGTCTGCAAGCTTCTCTACGGCACTTGTGGCCATGTGCCTATTTTGCGCGACAGTACCGATGAATACCTTTGCGAGCAAATCAACATCTCGCTGTGCCAGAGCTCTTTGGTCGGGTGTCATTGCGTAGCTGGGATCAAAAGTATCTTTGTATCGGCCAGATGATATTTGAATGTACTCGAGACCTTCCTTGGCATCCTGCTTGGTCTGCTGTAGATACGACGAAGTTATGCCAATACTACCCACATCGGCATAGTTGCTCGCAATGATTGTGTCTGCCCCGATTGCGGCGAGATACGCTGATGACGCCCCGAACGATCTTATGTAGGCGAGTGTGGGAATCTCCGCAAGCCGTAATGCTTTCATGATCTGTCCCCCGGCTGCGGGTGAGCCGCCCGAAGAATCAATCTGCAACATGATTCCTTTTATGTTTTCGTCTGCTTCTGTTGCACGGATAGCGGCAACCACAGAATCGCCGGACGTCGTCACATAGTCGTACTCCTCCGGCAGTGGATCATATGACTCTATAGAGCCTTGTAGCGGAATAACCGCTATATTGCAATATCCTCCGCTTGCCGACTGATAGGCAGTACTGTCGCCGTTTAATAAACGATCCAAGTACCCACCAAACACCCACAATATGATGAGTATGACCAGTAGGGTGGCAAGAGCACGGACGGCTGTAAGGATGAGATGTTGGCGGAGATTCATGGAAGTGCATTAGATAGGCATTATTTACGGCTGATTTTCACACTACTGGGCGAGTTTTTGTTGGCGGTACTGACTGCTACTCGTTTGGTCGTGGTGTATCTTGCATAAGACCGCGCCATTGTTTACGTCCCATAACGCGGTGCATTCGTAGGCTTGTATTCCTGCGTCCGGTATCCTGTATCTCGATACGAGAGAATGCAGCGACTGGGGGAAGTGGTCCACCTCCAGATTATCCGTACGGCAATTGAAGCCACCGATAGCGCATTTCCTGCCATATCTTGCAAAAACGTCTTGCCGCCACACAGCGTATCGCGGCATAGCTCTGATGTCTTTTACTATGGCCGCTATTCTTTGGAACTCTCCTTGCCGCTCGTTTTCTTTCCTTTGCCATTCTCGCTCTTTCGCTTGTGTGCGTTGTTCCTGTAGCAATACCTTCCTCCTCTCTTCTTCTTTCTGCCTCTGCTCTCGCTCCATTACCGCCCACTCTCGCCTCAAGCGGCGTTGTTTAACATTCTCCGGATTTCTATACGATACCAATGCAGATCCCGCGAGATAAAGGGCAATAATGCCGCTTGCACTGAATGCAAGCATTCTCATGCGATTGTTGTACTCGTCCTCTTGCCGTTGTTTTTCGGCCTGCCCTGCTTCTTCTTCCCGTCTTGCGGCAACCTGTTCCTGCCTAATCTTCTGCATCTGGTTTTGCAATTCCATTAACCGTTGAGGATCGTCTTGCGCACGAGTAGTGTTCGGCAATAAAAAAAGCGCGCCCACCACGACGACAATAATCCAGAGTGTTTTTGATTTTCCAAACATAAAGCCCGACACGAGGAGGCCTTGCGACCCTATAGCAGTTTCCCGCTATAACGTAGGACACGCCCTCAATGCCGGGTTTTCTATGTCCTACGATTTGAGATCATGTCAGCGGCCGAAGCTGCTGATTTAGATCCTAGTGCCTGTTTCAGCACGTATTCGATTTTTGGTGCCCCGTTGCCGGAACCTGCCTATTGTAGCACTCACCAAAATTACACAATAGGGCAACAAAAAAGGCGGCCCCAGGTACAGGGGACCGCCTTTTAATGTGGGGAGACTTTCTACTCGACCCGCTCAACGCTGTGGACTTCGAGACAGCCTTCGGACATCTGGATTGATGTCTCTTCCCAAAGAGTGCCTTCGTAGATGTGAGCCTCGATCTTTCTTCGAGCTTCTTCAGCGCTATCAGCTTCGAACTCAACCGGAAGCAACTCGGTTTCTGAAAGCCATACGCGATATAGGGCCATACCTACTTCGCAAACCTCTGGATGGCCTGCGACGCTTCGTTTTTCGTGAAATCGTCGATCTGGGCCGCCCATTGCTCGCAGTCGGCCTCGTCGCAGTTGATGCTGACAAGCTGCCGCAAGTAGGCCTTCTGCTTATCACTCGCGGGCTCGGAGATATTGGCTTCCTTCGGTTCGTATGTCCCACGATACATCGCACCCTTCTCCGATGCCGCTTGTTCGTCGGCCCCTTCGAGGCGGAGCACGTCGAGCGTTTTGCATGCGGAATTTATCGCCGACATCAAACTTCCATTTAGAACGCTGAAAACCGTACGCTCCGATGGCCGGTTGATTCTCGAGACGACAGTAGATCCATGGCCGATACCAATAGGTCGCCCGTCTTTACTCAAAATGCACTGCACGGCTACCAGTCCCGGCGTTTTGACGGTGGATAGAGTGGAAGTATCCTCCGAAAACGTGGCGGAGAGATCGTACGTCCCACAAAGCTTCCGGAGAGCTTCTCGGATCGGATGTTCCTCGTCCCGTGTGTCCTGCACTTTCTTCTGCGTGAACTGCGTCGGATGCGCCTGGATGGGAGACCGGACTGACCGGCTGCCCCTGTAAGTTGTTTGGTTCATATTTTTCATTTACTTTTCTAATGCTGATAATCCCCTGTTGATAGGTGACCTCGATTGTCGTCCCTATCGTGAACTCCATGGCTTCTAGCATTTGATTTGCTATTTTCACCATTGGAGTATCAGTCGTGCCAGGCGTTCTCACGACCTTCATATGTCTGACGGTCATGACATTTTCTCGACCTGTTTGCGGTGGAATAAATTCACCGTCCGGCGTATCTTTCTTACGACCTTGTCATTCTCGTCTTTGACCTCGACGAACGTGATTGATTTGAGAGCCTTCTGACCTTTTTTGACGGCATAGCCCTGGCTGAGCCATGACGAGAAAGGCATTGCGTCAGTGTGAGGATCAAACTCCTCGGCGCACGCCTCGCCCCACCGAGCTTCTATCTGGTCCTTCACCATCTCGTATGTCTGCTCACTCCCGCGGTACGGAGACACGAGCACTTCTTTGACTTGCTTCATAGCAGGCATGGTTAAAACACAGGCGCTTCGACGGTGCGCGCTAAGGACTCGCGTGTTGTTAATAAATGTTAATCCTTAATAAATAAGTAGTACTGAATTGAAGGGGTGTAGGGGGAGTGATTCAATGGGTCCCATCCCGGCTGGGGTGAGGACCCATATAGAGGAATCCGCACGGACTCGCGCAATCTTTTCAATATTTGACTCTTATACACTAATGGTATGGCTTGGACCCCACCGATAGACCGCCGAGGAAATAAGGCACTGCTGAACAAGGAGCGTTTTTTTACATTGCTCTGTGAACAGAATAATTTTATGGATCAAGACGCCATTACTCAGGTTTATATGAGTATCGTGAAGCTGGTCACGCGAGAATTGCGGATGAATAAAATCGTCCGGCTTCCGTACCTTGCAGATGTCGCTCTGGTTTCTCAGCGACCAAGGCTCGGATGGAGGGGAAAAGATCGTGTTTATATGGATGCCCGGGATGTCCTCAAATTTTATCCGCAAGAAAAAATGCGCCGTTACTTCAACCGCCGCCAAAATGAGATCTAGTTCTGTAAAAAGGGATTGTTTACAGAAGCCGCGGACGGTTATTGGAAATAAATTAACATTACAACACAAATAATCCTTGATTTTTTTCTTGAATATCCGATAATCCTTTGCAGAAATGTTCTCTAGGAGAAGCAAAAACTTCTCGATCAGTTAATATATCTGGATTTTGAGATAGGTAAGAGGACGTAGGGGAAAGTCGACTGCCAACGTCCCGGCTAGTTGCACAAAGGTGCCATGCCAAGAAATCGATTTGTAGGGACCCCATCAGAAGTGCATACATTTCTGAGAACTAGCGGCCCGAATAGATGATAGCGTCCCTTAGACATTGTTTAGGGACTAAGCGGTAGTATGCTATGTTCATGAATGTCCCCAGAAGCGATGTGTCTATGAGTAATCTCGTAGGCAGATCATTTTTGTTGGGACTTTTTTAATTCCGTATTAGAGAGTCACATATTTATAGCAACATCGAGGGTTATTAAAAAACCCCGCGCAGTAGCCCTTGGTCAAAGGCTGCTTCTCCACTGCACACGCCTTATGAAAGGCATAACATAAACTATTCGTCCATAAATGAATAGCGGTAACGCGACGATCGCATAGTCATGATCGTGTTCAATCGAGACGTACTACTCATAGTACAAACAGTTAGGTGCGCTATTGGCTGAATTAAGGCCCATGCGCAGAAAATAAATTAAACAAAGTAATCAATAAGTTCATGACAAATACAAAACAAACTAGGAGAAATGTTACTCAACCAGAACGTGCCATACTCTACGCATATGTCGGTCACAAAGACCAAAAGACATTCCAAAGAAAAGTGGTAACTGGCCGTGCGTTTTGCGCCGGCCGCGGGGTCCAAGTAGCCCGCGTATTCGCAGGGATAGAAGGGGCACGCGGTGCCCACAATCCATACTTGGCATTGCGAAGGCCTTTAAACTTCTGCAATGTTAAAAAGAATGGTATTTCCATGATGGTAATACCGGACTTCCGTTCCATCCCAGAAAATGCGGATACGCATTCCTTGCTCAGTGCGAGTCATTACGATCTTCAACGAAACGGGATCACACTACAGACGATTGATTACCACCCGAACGAAGTATAGTTCGAAGGGTTCCTTGAAGTAGAGAGATTTGACAGGACCAGAGAGTCAAACATTGAAAACGATAACGCGGCCGATTCCTATCGGAATAGGGATCGGCCGCGTGGCTTCGCAGCTTGGATTTCGGGTCCCATTCACGATACAATCGCTCCCGAGGGCCGCTAGCTCATCTGGTAGAGCGTCCGCATGGCATGCGGGAGGTGACCGGTTCAAGTCCGGTGCGGTCCACATCAGCAACTACACAAAAGACATCTGCTCTCTGACTTTTTTTAAATCATTTAGAAATATATTTCGCTTGTTCTTCATCCTATACCAGTTAGGGTGGTTGATTTTGAATACATGCTTGAAGTTTGGGAACTCTGGACGGAAGAGATCCTGTGTGGTTTTTCCAATACACATGATTGGTGTAGAGTCGTCGACTCCAAGAATTTTGAATTGATTTTTCAAGTCTTTTATACAGCGTTGCTTGAATTCCACATTCTTCCATTGCTCAAGGGCTTTGCCTGACTTTGCTTCCACATGAGACATGAGATCGGTCATGTATGCACCTGCAAAGGGCGGCCTAGCGAAACCTTCCCTGTACCATTCATCATATCGTCCTCCATATCCTCTTTGCGTGGCAAAGTTTGTTCCAAACTTGATTTTTCCAGAAGGATTGAGGCCTAGAATCACAAGCTTGTTGTGAATTCTTTTAGAATCCTTTTCAGGATCAAACGGCCAGAGAGCAAACGTTGCCGTAGTAAACCGTTTCAATTTCTTGAGTTCCACGCTGTGATTGTACTACCCTTTAGTTTCGGGGCATTTCACAATGAAAAGTATCCCCTCAGTGATAATAGTTCTCCGCCAAGCCATTGAGCGGATGTTTATTAATCTGTGATCTAAGATGGTCCGCGCTCGCCGAGAGATAGACGGTGGTCGTTTTAATATCGCTGTGCCCCATCATTTTTGAAAGGCTATAGATGTCGCAGCCGCCCTCCATCATAAGCGTAGCGAATGTGTGCCGTAGCTTGTGGATAGTAAAATTGATTTTCGACACCGTGCGCATGTGCCTCATTACGCGCCTCAACCCTCCGTCGGTATATCCGACGTCCTGATAGAGCGAAGCGAAAAAGTGCGAGGTGTTCTTCTTCAACGTTTTCCGCTCTTCCAAATATCGCGAGAGACTCTGCGCAAGCGGATGGCAGATTGGTACGATACGGTCTTTATTCCCTTTGCCTTGGCGAATGAATATGCTCCTATTTTCAAGATCAACATCAGTGTATTTAAGATTCGTCACTTCTTTTTTTCTCAAACCGGCAAAAATAAACGTAGAGAAAATAGCGTGATTACGGTAGCGCAGAAACGGATGCTCGTAAGGGTAATTGTAGACGATCTCCAATAATTTGAGTGCGTCTTGCTTGTTAAGGCTCGCGGGTAGCCGCTTCTCAAGCCTGGGTATTTCGATTGCGTCCATTATGTTCTTGTCCATGTGCCCCTTTTCGACACACCAGCGGAAGAAAACGGCGAGCGATTTGTGAAAGACGATGAATGTGTTGGCTTTCCATTTACGCTCCGTTCTCCCATAGAAAAAGAGTTGTCGCACATTCTCTTCAGTAATTTCTTCGATGCGTGTGACTCCCATCGTTTTCGAATAGAAGTTAATGACCTGCCGGTATCGCCTGATGGTCTCCTTGGCGTATCCCCGCATGTACGTCGAATAATCGTAAAATTCACGAGCCAATATCTGTATGTCCATATGCGCATGTATGTGCGCTCTGGTGCAGTTGAGCGGGAGTCAACAGGCTCGAATCGCGACCTGTTTACTGTGGGACGTGGTCCTCGCGGCAATCAAAAAACAAATTTTATCCTTGTTTTAAAGCCTGTTCACGCTACTGGAGGGTGGGCCTAGTTAATGCCATGGAACCGTTCTACCGCTATACTATAGGCCCGTTCGCAAACGCCTCCAGCTTACCGCACGATGCGCGGCCCGCAAAACCTTACGCCGCATCGATAGCGCGGTCGCCGATCTGCACCCGTACATTACCCACATCCTCAAATTTTACGTAGGCAATCGTATTCTCCCAGTCGGAAATATCTGCCGAAATGCTCTTGATGTAGTCAACATCAATGCGGCCTCGCTTCAAAAAGACGAGAAATATGAGCATCGCCGGATTGAGCGCTCCCACATAGGTGAGCGGCGCGCGCAATTCGAGCTCGATGTAGTGTCGTATGGAATCTTTTGATCCTTCAAATATCCTCCGCAGCTCTTCGAGGGTCGGGTGCTCTTCCTCACCCTCCCCTTTCCCGAGATTTTTGAGCCACGCTGTGAGCCTTTGCTTGCCGTCCTTGCGCATCATCTTTTCCATAAGTTCAGTGTTGGCCTCCCACGGCTCGGCAACGATTTTGTCGAGAAAGAGCGGCGTCTCTACGATAATAACCGCTTCTTTATTCGTTGTCCGCACCTTTTCGATGGCAGCCGTCGTCGCCGATTTTACGTCGCTGCCCTCTCTCTTGATATCCTCGTGCGTCAAGACGACGACGGCGCCCTCATGCTTCGATTTGAACTGATTGCCAAATTCATGTCTGTCGGCAGCGCGCTCCCCGAGACTCATTAAATTGCTTGGATCAAGAGGAGCCGTTACCGCACCCACAAAAAACACCTCGCCCGGCTGGGCGCCCTCGGTGATTGTTAGCATTCTTTCGAAAGCCCGATTCCGCTTCGCCTGCTCTAGTGCATCGCCATCACGCACGTTGTCATTTGCCGCAGTGAACGCTGTGTTTTCGTTGGCCGGTTCGTTCCTCATCGGCACCTCATGACCTGCCGACCCTTGCAATCCCTCTCCTTTTTTTGGCATGCAACAAGTATAACTTAGTAAAGCCGTTCTGTTGACGGGTCGAGGGGTGGAGGATTTTGGAGGCAGGCTTTGAGCTCGACGGTTTGGGTCCAACCGCATTTGCCGTTCTGCTGCGGTTCACACGAGGCTTCTTTGTAGCAGGTGTATTCGGCTTTGTATTCGCAGGTAGAAACGACATTTGCCGCCTCCTCGGCCGAGACACACAGCTGCATTGAGCATCCCGCGACCGCACAGCCGTTCCCTACCATGCCGCTCGTTTCGCCGCCCGTGGTTTCGGGCGGTGGAATGCGAGAGGTTTCGTTGATAAAAGTACGGCCGTCGGGAGTGGCGCACTGCTCCGGGTAGGATTCCATGATCGGATACCCTGCATCGGCGCATTCTTGAAAATTCGTTATGGCGGCAACGTCCACCTGCTTGTTGCCGAGCAGCACAAAAGCAATCGTGCCGAGAATGAGGGCGGCTCCTACGAGACCGAGTATTTTCGAATTCATAATTATTTTCCTTCGGCCCCAGCCTTATTTTGTCTCTCTTCCCTCCTTGCTCGGGAGCCGTACATGAATACTCCCACAAGCGAGGCTAATGTACCCACACCGATGAATCCGCCGACTAATTCACTGCCATATATCGAAATAATCGCAGAAACGAGCAAACCAACAATTGCAATCGTAAAACCGAGCACCTGTCCTTGTGTGGACTGTCTAATATCTGAATCTATTACTTTCTTCTCAAGCTCCGTACGATGTGCGAATTGCTGCTCTGCCATTTTGATAATTCTTTCTGCCGCTCCAGGAACCACTTGATCAAATTGGCGCAATACCTCGGGAGGCGGTAAGGGACCAGAAAATTCCTGATGCTGAACGAGCATTCCCCGCGCTTCGGAATTTTTATTTTGCTCTGACAATTTGTTGTTCATGTTCGATGGCAGCTTTCAAGTCGTCGCCGACTGCCCGCCAATCATTTTTTAGAGCTTTAACATCTGCTTCCCTGCCCGTCAAAGACGTATTGTAGACCTGTAGCGTCGCTCCAATATCCAACACGCGAGCCATACCTTCAACAAAGGAAGGCTCCGCAAAAAGACGATTCCTCACGTACAGTCGAGTCATAACGGCAATGGTACCTAACATGGCGTCAAGATACAACCCCTTATATTTGGCAATGGTGAATTTCAGCGTTTCGCTTTTGCTCCCACGAGGAATCGAACCTCGATTACAGGATCCGGAATCCTGCGTTCTATCCGTTAAACTATGGGAGCAAGTGAGGAACAAAGTGAGAATACTACGTATTTAATCCGTCTCAAAAAGCTCGCTCAAGGATTCGCC
>Ga0209542_10006429_pt1 | contig 22875 bp, 24 predicted proteins | sample RifCSPhighO2_01_FD_184028 | JGI IMG/M metagenome (GOLD analysis project Ga0209542, IMG submission 184028) | Soil microbial communities from Rifle, Colorado - Rifle CSP2_plank highO2_0.1 (SPAdes) (version 2) | ecosystem: Environmental > Terrestrial > Deep subsurface > Rock core/Sediment ... | reverse complement strand
AAAACAGCCCGGAGTGGTAAATACAACTGTCGGATATACGGGGGGGATGGTGGAAAACCCAACGTATGAAAACCATGAAGGTCATGCGGAGGCGGTGGAGATAGAATATGATGCGGAGAAGACATCTTATAAAAATTTGTTTGACTTTTTCTTTCAAATACATAATCCTACCACATTAAACCAGCAAGGGAATGACAAAGGAACGTCTTATCGGTCGGTGATTTTTTATGGCAATCAGGATGAGAAACAAGAAGCCGAAAACTTTATAGAGATTGTAAACAAATCCGGACGCTGGAAAAACAAAGTAGTTACCAGCCTAGAGCCTTTAATGAAATTTCATCCGGTGGAAGATTATCATCAGGATTATCTGCAAAAGAACCCTGGAGGCTATACTTGCCATGCCATATATTTTGACAGTTATTTGTAGTAGAATATATTTATATGGTTGAAGCAATAGAATGGCTACGCTTACTTATCACCAATCACGGATCTCTTGAGTATGTTATCATTTTTTTAGGAGCGGCTTTTGGAGGAGAGGTGGCGATGGTGGCTCTCGGCTTTCTTGCCGCTCAAGGCGTACTTTCTTTATACACTCTTTTTGTTGTCAGTTTTTTCGGCACTTTATCTTCCGATATTTTATATTTTTCCATAGGACGGACAAAAACTGCGGGCAAATTTTTCTCGCATCGTTATACGAACGGAACCATAAATATGATTACTGAAGCTGTTCGCAAAGTCTCCAAAGGGAGCCATTTTGTGGCGCTTCTTCTTGCCAACTTTATGATCGCCAGCCGTATTATACTGATTATATATGTGAGTAAAACGAACATAAAATTCGGGCGCTTTGTCTATTATGAGTCAATTTCACTTGTTCTCTGGCTTTTGGCCCTAATATCTATCGGTTTTCTATCTGGGATTGGTTTTACTTATTATTCCGGCATTTTGGAAAATATTTATGCGGGGATAGGCTATGTGCTCCTTATGTTTATTCTTGTTGTTATTGTACAACTTTGGATTAAAAGAATTTTTACCAAAGAAGGGAAAGATATTATGAAGGAAAAAGATATGATATAATATAAACATGCAAATAAATTTACAAGGTAAAAATATTGAGCTGACTGAAGCTATAAAAGATTATGTTTTAAAGAAAGTTACTAATTTAGAAAAATTGCTTTCTGGGATTGAGGCCAAGGAGGGTAGAGTAATGGTTAATTTTGAAGTTAGCAAGTCCACTAATCATCATAAATCAGGCGATATTTTTCACGCAGATTGTCTAATCAAAATTGATGGTAAGGAATTTTATTTCAGTGCCGATAAAGAGGATTTATATCAAGCGATTGACGCTGTTAAAGACAGTCTTTACCATGAAATAAATAAAAACAAAGACCGCCGACAAACGCTTCTGAAGCGCGGAGCGGCCAGTGTTAAAAAAATGCTCAAAGGTCTCTCTAAAAGAAATCCGTTTACGTCAAAGTATTAATTTTTTGAAATTCCTTCCAATTAATTTCTTTCTTGCCTTCGGGTATTACTTTTTCTATTATAAATTGATTGTTTTCCATCTTTGCTTTGGTAATTATTATTCTTTTTCTGTTTTTAAAAAAGAAAGTTCTAGGCCAAAAAGCGTAGGCGCGGAATTTGTTGTAATTTTTTATGGCGTCATCGTTTAAGTCTATAAGCCCGTCTTCTTTTTTAATTTTTTTGCAGTGGGTGGTGAGCGTTTCGTCTTGGGAAACAGGCGTGATTTTATTTTCTGTAAAATCAGGTAGAATTTTTATCAAAAGCTCTCCGCCCAATTTTATCAATCTTTTTCTTAATTCTGGAGCTGTTTCGTCCGATATTATATCAGTATGCTCCTGCGCGATGATATCTCCCGCATCCATCTTATATGCCATTTTTTGAATTGTTATTCCGGTTTCTCTCTCTCCGTTTAAGATAGCTGTTTCCACTGGAGAAGCACCACGATACTTTGGCAAGAGTGAGTAATGCACATTTATAGAGCCAAAGGCAGGCAGATTGATAATTTTTTCCGGTATTATTTTTCCATAAGCGACGACCACAGCGAGTTGAAAGTTGAAAGTTGAAAGTTTAAAAGTAAATTCTTTGTCTAATTTCTCTGGCTGGATGTATGGAATATTATTTTCTTGTGCCCAGACCTTTACAGGCGGGGGAGTGACAAACATTTTACGTCCCTGAGGTTTATCCAGAGATGTAATGATAAGTGCCGGCAAAAAGTCTGCTTGTTTTAAAATTTCTAGTGTTTCCGAAGCCACATCCGGTGTACCAAAAAATACAAAATTTGTTTTTTTATTCATATTACTTAGGAACTTCTGCCTTGATATCTTTGGCATGGTCAATGAAAAGTATACCGTTTAAATGGTCCGTTTCGTGCTGGAAAATTTGCGCCAAGAGCCCCGATGCGCCACGAGTGAATTTTTTACCGTTTTCATCATAAGCTGTAAGCATTACTTTGGTGGATCTAAAGGTTTTGCCGTACAGGGGGCGGACGGAAAGGCAGCCTTCCGGCATCCATTTTTTTTCACGGGATAGTTTGGATATTTTCGGATTGATGAAAACTAAGTCCTGCACAGCAGATTCTCTCTGTCCAGGGTCGCTGTCTGGGGTTACTACCCCAGCACTGCCTCTCGGCTCGCCAGCCTGCGAGACACCCCGTCCAGAGAAATCTGCCTTCAGGACTTTCCCAGATACCACAAATATCCGCAGCGAATACCCGATTTGTGGTGCCGCTAAAGCCACGCCGTCATTCTGGCTCTTTAATGCTTCGGACATTTCTTTCAATATTTTTTTTATTTTAATTGTTTTAATGTCGTGTATTGGCACCATCTGCGCTATGTGGCGTAAAACTTTTTGATCTTTTTGAAGGATTTTTTTCATTTGATTTAGCAAAATCATGCTAGGCATAATTTATCTATTTAAGTTCTTTCAAGTACTCCAAGAGTTTCCCCAATTTTACGGTATCTTGAGAACGATTCTCCATGTCCCGTACTATTACAGAATTGTCCAATGCTTCTTTTACCCCGAAGATTATGGCGTAAGGAATATTTAATCTTTCCGCGATTGCGAGCTGTGATCCGAGACTGTCTTTAGAGAGCGACTGGGCGATAGGAATATGAGCTTTACGTAATATTTCAATTATGTTTAAGCTCTTTAATTTCGCTTCCGAGCCGAGCTGGATAAAATAAATTTTTGGTTTCTTTAATATGCGAGGAGCCAATTTTTTATACCAAGGCGATGCGACTATTCTGTCTACCCCTATAGAAAATCCTACAGCGGGAACATCTTTCTTGGATCCGATCTGGCGGGCCAAATAATCATAACGTCCGCCACCGGCTAAAGTGAGTGGCGTACCGTCTTCTGACCTCCCATTTTCTATAATTTCAAAAACAGTACGGGTGTAGTAGGAAAGTCCGCGTACCAGGTTTTTATTTATATTGTATTGTATATTCATTTCTTCCAGATATTCCAATACTTCCTTGAAATGTTTTTTGCAAGAGGGGCAAAGGAACGAAACTGAGTCCGGAGCCCGCTCATTTATTATTTTTGTTTTTTCTTCTTTAGAATCCAGAATGCGCAGTGGATTTATTTTTAGCCGCTCTCTGTCCACACTTGGAAGTTGATTTATATGTTTTCTGTAATAGCTTGTAAGTTCTTTGATATATCCGTTGCGACACTCTTTATCACCGATAGAATTTAGATCAATGGACAGATTTGTCGCTCCGGCTTCTTCCAGAATACTCATACAAGTTTTAATCACTACCGCATCCATAATGCTTTTATCGCTTCCGAGTGCGTCTGCGTCAAATTGCCAAAACTGCCTGTAGCGTCCGCGCTGAGGTTTATCATGCCTGAAAACCGGACCGGAGTGGTAGAGCATTACCGGCTGGGGCATGCTTTGCATTCCGTGTTCAATATAAGCGCGCATAAGCGGCGCAGTATGTTCGGGTCGCAATGCCAGGCGGTCTCCGCCCTTGGTTTTTAATGTGTACATTTCTTTATCCACAATATCGGTACCTTCACCTATTCCCGTAGTGAAAATTTCTTCATTTTCTAGTATCGGAGTTTCAATTGGCTTAAAGCCATAATAGACTGCTACCTCTTGTGCTTTTTCAAAGAATCCCTGAAAAGAATAATATTCTTCATTCTCTAAATCTCTCATTCCTTTAGGTGAGGATATATCCGACATCTTTCCTTTACTCTCTTTGCGTACTGCACGTTGTTTTGTTTTTTTCATAATATTTATTTATTATCTTGTTTATAACTGCCCGGCAATAAATTTACTTTATTTATCGGCAATAAGCGTAAAAAAGCCCTCCCCGTGATAAGCTCTTTTTTTACGGCTCCCCAAATTCTTGAATCAGAACTGGCATTTCTATTGTCACCCATTACAAAATATTCATCCTTTTTTAATTCTAAATGAGTGGTATTATTTGCGATATTTTTTACATAGGGTTCGTCAAGCGTAAATCCATTTAGATACTCTTTATTAGTTATGGTCACGGTGCTGTTTTTTATATCTACTGTTTCAAGAGGGAGACCGATTATTCTTTTAATAAAAAATTTTGTTTGGTCATTTGGATATCGGAAGACAATAACATCATTTCTTTTTGGGTCATTTATTTTGTAAGATATTTTATCTATTATTAAATAATTTTTATCCTCAAACGTAGGGACCATAGAACTTCCGGAAACAACAAAAGGTTCCGCGATTAAGACACGAACAGGAATAACGATTAGAAGTGCCACAAGAGCAAAACGCACAAGTTCCCAGAATGACTGCCATTTAGATTTTTCTTCCATGGCAACACTATAACACAAAAAGTCCTTGACGTGAATTAAGTTTGTATGCCATAATTCATTTATGAAATTAGTTGTTGGCTTGGGAAATCTTGGAAAAGAATATGAAAATACCAGACATAATACGGGAAGAATTTTGGTTGGGATGATTGAGAAGAAATTAGAAGATAGCAAAATTAAATCTCTCAAATTTCTTTTACCAGACACCTTTATGAACAATTCCGGACGTGCCGTAGCACCTTTGGTTAAAAATCAAAAAGATTTGAAAGATTTGGTTGTTATTTATGACGACATTGATTTGCCGCTGGGGAAAATAAAAATTTCTTTCAATCGTTCTTCCGGGGGACATAATGGTTTAGGCTCTATTATTAAAAGCCTGAAATCGGAAGAATTTTTACGTATCAGAATCGGCATATCACCAGCAACTCCGTCTGGTAAAATAAGAAAGCCAAAAGGGGAGAAAGCCATACTTAATTTTTTGCTTGGAGAATTTAAAAAGTCCGAACTTGAAACAATCAAAAAATTATCTAAAAAAGTTGCCGAAATAGTGGAAACAATATTTACGGAAGGTAAGGAGAAAGCCATGTCCCTTTATAATTAAAAGTAATATTGTCTGCCTCAGGCGGTAGTTCGTATGATTAAATGGAACAGAAAATACCGAAAACTAAAAAAGTAATTGATGATTTGCATAGAGATTTGCAAATTCGTGAAGTAGAACTGCGCTCAATAAAAGAATCTGTTTTAAGACATTCACGCCGGGAAGTTGAAGGTTTTCAAAAAATTGATAGATATAAAGCAGAAATAAATGCTCTTTTAGCAATATTTATTGAAGATGTATGGCTTAATACTTTACAAAAGATTGAAGGACATCCTCCTGGTTTGCAAGAAGAAACTGGAATGGGAGTAAAATTTTTGACAGATCAATCAATTTTATCCCAGATTGAAGTTTGTAAAATTTCTGATGAGGTTGCAAATTTTATTCTACAAATTAGTAAGACTTCTTTCAGACAAAGTTGTGCCGATTGGGAAGAAGAAATGCAGAAGAGGCGAGAAAAAATAATAAAGAAAGAATTAAGGGAAGAAACTAAAGATATGGCCTATAAAAGATACTTGGATCTTTGTATTTCAGGGGCATATCCGAACTTTAATAGTATAGAATCAGGAATAAATACTGCACTCAATACTTCTTGGGGTATTATTAAAGTTATACCTAAAGTTTTCAGACAAGAATTTGGAAGAGCACCTTCTCCTTCCGAACTTAGAAAAATTTACCATAATGCCTTGCCAGTAATTTATGCTCTGGCGGGATCTCATTTACAGATGTTTATTCAATTTAGGAAGGCTATGGCGGGTATCCAATATGATGAAACTAGGTTTTCATATGATACTTTTATACCCAAGCAATTCTTTTTTAGGAAGGATGAAAGAGGAGAATTATTTTTGGAAATAAAATCGGAAATACTTGAAGAAAGCATAAAGCTAAAAAATAAGGGTGATTTTTATGTCGCAAAAACCGGTTGCCCGGCAATTTATTCTATTGGGCCTACTCACAGAAACGTTATCGCTGAGATGTATGATTGGGTTATTGATTTGGCTGAGAAGTATTATTTGCCGGCTTTGGAAAGAGATCAAGCTAGCACCGGGTAATTTTTTTTGTACTTATATAGTTAAATTTTTATTTATTATCTCCCAACTGTCTTTTTAATAGTTTTATGTATGCCCTTATCACTTTTTCTTTTGCTTCAGGACTTTCATCTGATAAAATTGTAGCATTTTTTGAGTTTTTAGGTTTTGGCATATTTTTTATAGCTTGAGATTCTGTTTTTGTTTTCTTAAAATCTATATTTAGGCGTCTAGTATTAGGATAGTATCTTCTATTTAAGTTGTTCATTGCTGTTCTTAAATTGATTTCAGCTGAAATTAGATCCCTTTCTGCCTGTTGACTAGATATAATTCCATGTTTTTCTTTATTCCTTATTATACCGATTTCTCTATCTGATCTTTCTAATAAATCTCTTTTTTCGTTATTGTATCTTTCCTCTTTTTCTAATGTATTTAATGGTTGAGTTTCTTTCATATATTTTTATTACTAAATTTCTTTCACCGCTTCTATTATAATACTTTTTTCACCGTTGCGGTTTGAAATTTTGCCGGAGAGGGCGATGCATTTTTCCGGCACTAGTATATCAATGGATTCTTTAAATATACTCGGGAAAGCCACGGCTTCTATAGAGCCAGTTAGGTCTCCGATTTTCAAAAATGCCATTCTTTCATTGTTTTTGGTTATTACTTGTCTTGAAGTTTCTATTATTCCGGCAATGGTTATCTGCATTCCCGGTCCCATTTCTTCCTTTATTTTTTTTATATTCATATTTCTATTTTCCAATTTATCGCGGATGCGGTCAAGCGGATGGCCCGAGATATAAAGTCCCAATAATTCTTTTTCCCAGAGTAGTTTTTCAGCTTGTGTAGCGTTCGGAGCAATCTGCATTTTAAATTCCGGAGCTTTTACATTTCCTATCTTGCCGAAAAGAGAAACCTGGTTTTCGTTTTGTTTGGAATTGTGGTGATTATACTCAAGCATTGACTCCAAATTTGCGAGCAGTGTTCCGCGATCACCCCATTCGTCCATAGACCCGGACTTAATGAGCGCCTCCATGGATTTTTTATTCAAATTCTTGTGCTTAATCCGGTCTAGGAAAGTGGTCATAGATTTGAATTTACCGTTCTCTTTCCGTTCTCCTATTATAGCGTCAGAGATATCGGTCCCTAAATTTTTTATAGTATAGAATCCGAATCTTATTTTTTTACTTTTATTTTTATCACTGATTATACTGTCTGCTGTGTTCGGCAGACAAGTAAAACCGCCATAACTTTCATTGATATGCGGGGGAAGAACCGGGATATTCATATTTTTACACTCTTCAATTATCAATGAGATTTTTTCCATATCGCCGGATTCAGCGGTTAAAATTGCAGCCATATATTCCACCGGGTAATGAGCTTTCATATAGGCTGTCTGATAAGCAACCTTGCCATATGATGCCGCATGCGCTTTATTGAATCCGTATGCCTGAAATGGCTCAAAAAGCTTCCAAAGTTTATCGGCAAATTCTTGAGTTTGCCCATTTGCGACAATGCCTTTAGTGAATTTTTCATATTGCGCAGCCATTTCTTTCGGTATTTTTTTACCGACCGCATAACGGAATTTATCCACTTCTTCCCAATTATAACCGGCAAGTTCAAGTGCGCAGAAAAGGAGGTCGTCTTGATATACGATGAGCCCATAGGACTCACCCAGAAATTTTTTCATTCTTGGGTCCATATATTTCACGAGTTTCGGGTTGTGCTTTCTTTTAATATATTCAGGAATTATTTCCATCGGTCCGGGGCGGTAAAGCGCCACCATAGCATTGATATCATGGATGGAGGTTGGCTTCAATTCTTTTAAATATCTGGTCATACCGGCACCGTTTAATTGGAAGAGTCCTTCTGTCTGGCCCCGCGCTAGAAGTTCAAAAGTTTTCTTATCATCAAGCGGAATATTTTCTATATCTATATCTATGTTGTAAAACTTTTTTACCAAGTTTACGGCATCTGCCAGTATTGCCAAATTTCTAATACCTAAGAAATCAAATTTCAAAAGTCCGGCATCTTCCGCACTATACATATCGTATTGGGTAATGATTTTTCCGCCCTTGGGATCAAATTGGAGCGGCATGTATTCAGAGAGAGTGGTCGGCGCGATGACCACCCCGGCTGCGTGCACGGAAATGTGTCTGACGCAGCCTTCCAATTTTTTTGCCAGGTCTATAATTTCTTTTGTATCTTTTTCATTTTTATATGCGTCTCGTAGTTCCGGCACTATTTCCATGGCGTAATCAATCGTCATCGGCATACCCTGAGAGCCCATTGGAATCATTTTGGAGATCTGGTCGCCGATTACGTAAGGATGACCCAATGCCCTGGCGACGTCACGTACCGCGCCACGGGCCATCATCGTGCCGAAAGTTCCGATTTGCGCCACTTTGTCTTCCCCATATTTCATTTTAACGTATTCAATCATTTCGTCCCGCCTGTTGTCGGCAAAATCCATGTCTATATCCGGAGCCGAAGGTCTGCGCGAATGCAGAAATCTCTCAAAGGGGAGCTTGTAAGCTATGGGGTTCACATTGGTTATGCCGAGGAGATATGTAACCATTGAGCCTGCGACAGATCCTCTGATAGTCGTTAAAATTCCGTTTTCCTTTGCATGGCGCAGAAGATCCCCGACCACGAGAAAATACGGTTCATAGCCTTTGTCGGAGATAATTTTTAATTCATATTCCACCCGCTCTTTTATTTCTGGATTTTCTTTTAATCCTAGTCGTTCAAAACCGGCATAAGTAAGTTCGCGCAATTTTTCTGCATAAGTTTTTCCTTTTTCAACTTTAAAATCAGGAAAAACCCAGCGCCCCAATTCAAGCTCCAGATTGCACATATCGGCAATTTTCATGGTGTTTTCCACGGCTTCCGGTGTATCCTTAAAAAGTTCCTTGGCTTGCTCAGTATTTATAAAAGAATAATCATCAGCACCGAACGAAAATTTATTTTCATCTTTTAAGTCCGAATTTGTCTGAATTGCCAAGAGTGTCTCATGTGCTTTACGGTCATCACTGCAAGGATAATGCGAATCAACCGTGCCGACGAGCGGAATATTTAATTTTTTAGCTATGGCTACTATATTTTCGTGAACTTTTTCATCATCCGGGGTTTTGGGATGTTTTTGAATCTCTAAAAAATAATTTTCTTTTCCAAAGATGTCTTGGTGTTCTTTTATTATTTTTTCAGCCTTTTCCTCGTCTTTGTGTATTAAGGATTGGGCAAGCTCCCCGCCTAAACATCCGGACAAGGCGATAATTCCCTCACTATATTGTCTTAAAATTTCTTTATCCATTCGGGGTTTGTAATAAAATCCCTCAAGGTTTGAAATAGTAACTAATTTCATTAAATTTTTATAACCTTGCAGATTTTTCGCAAGCAAGGTGAGATGGTATCTTTTATTGTCTATACCAGGGTCTTTATCAAGCCGGCTGCGATTTGCCACATAAGCTTCCACTCCGATAATCGGCTTGATACCAGCTATTTTTGCCAGTTTATAAAATTCAATTGCGCCGTACATATTGCCGTGGTCGGTAATGGCGAGCGCAGGCATTTTAAACTTTTTAGCAAGTTCCACCAAGTCTTCAAGCTTGGAAAGCCCGTCTAGGAGGGAATAGTGCGAGTGGGTATGCAAGTGTATAAAGCCCTTTTCCATTTTTCTCATAATAGCACATTTGCATATTTTTTTGATATACTATAGATATTAAAATTTACGTAAATAATTATGACGAAAATTAAAGTAGGTATTAATGGTTTTGGGAGAATAGGCAGGGCTTTTCTCAAGGTTGCTTGGGAGCGACCGGAAATTGAAATAGTGGCAGTAAATGATTTAGGTGATATTGTAAATATGGCCTATCTGCTTAAATACGATACAGTTTATAAAAAGTGGCAACAAGATGTAAAAGTTGAGGGGGATAATTTATTAATTGATGGCCGTAAAGTAAAAGTTCTAAAAGAGAAAGATCCGAGCAAACTTCCCTGGAAAGATTTAGACGTTGACGTGGTGGTGGAATCAACCGGAATATTTGTTACTTATGAAAGCTCAAAGGTTCATCTTGACGCGGGGGCAAAAAAAATTGTGATTACCGCACCGGCTAAAGGTGAAGGGGAAACAAAAGGAGAAACGGTCTTACTTGGAGTGAACGAAGAAAAATTTGGCACTTGTGATATTACTTCCAATGCTTCCTGCACCACTAATGCCGCTTCTCCCCTTATCGCAATTCTTGATGAAGGGCTTGGAATTGAGAAAGCGCTTTTGAATACAGCCCATACCCTAACGAATAGTCAGCCTACCGTGGATAGTATGAATAAACATAATATGCGCGAAGGACGGGCAGGTGGCGACAATATAGTGCCTACGTCAACTGGCGCGGCCATTGCTGTAACAAAGGCTTTTCCAAAACTTAAAGGGCTCTTTGATGGCATCTCTATGCGTGTGCCGGTAATCTGCGGGTCATTAGTTGATATTACTTTTATCTCCAAGAAAAATACTACTGTGGAAGAGGTAAATAGTATTCTTAAAAAAGCTGCGAGCATGAAGCGCTGGGAGGGAATATTTACCATTACCGAAGAAGAATTAGTTTCAAGTGACATAATAGGCAGTAGATATGGATGTATTGCCGACTTAGGTCTGACTAGAGTTGTGGGGGGTAATTTAGTAAAAGTTATGGGATGGTATGACAATGAAATGGGGTACACTTATACGCTGGTTGACCATGTGATCAAGACAGGGAATACTATAAAGGCATAGTTTTTTTTATGGTTTTTGATTAAAAATTACAAAAAAGGTAGTATTCTCTGATGTCCAAGATATTAGAGAAAATAGAAGACTTTTTAGTCTCTAAAGTAGAAATTTGGCTCAAACAAAATTGGCAACGCCCGCTAGGTTTTTTGGCATTAGTATTTTTTTTTAGCATTTTCTTTCTTTACACTTTAAATAAATTATTACCAGCAAAGGAAGTTTTGTCTCTTCAACAGTATATTGGTTATAGTATTTTCGTTTATTATCTTCATCTTTTTTTGCTTATTTACCTCGTAACCTTTTTAGGATGTTTTCAATTTATAAAATATCCAAAAACTCCCAAAAAGAAAATTGGTATTTATATTGCTATTCTAAATCGATATAAAGATCATGAAGCAAAAAAGTTCTTAAAAAATATACACGAAGAAATTCAGGCAACTCTTAACAATGTTGGTTTTGGAGATATTTTTTGTGTATATTCTTTAGATGAATTTAAATCCAAAAGGATTATAGATAAAAAATTAGGATTCTTAGACCCTCTTCTTAAAAAATCAATATGGTCTGTTAATATGGACAATACAAGATGGAATTTTGTTTTATATGGATCTATCAAAAAAGCAAAGTCGGAGAATGAATATGTCTACAAGATTGAGCCAGACTATGCGATTAGGCACGCAGTTATAGATCAAAATATAAGTAAAGATTTAAGTAAAGATCTTACAATTTTTTTAAAAGGACAACCGTGGAAGTTTCCCTTGAAACAGGAAATGAATTCTTTAGAATTAGTTGCCGAAAACATGAGAGAAAATATTTTATTTGCCTTAGGTGCGGGAGCATATGTTTCCGGTTTCATTAAAGTTGCCAATCTTTACCATGAGAAATTATTGGATTTAATTACTCCTCGACTTGAAGAAAATACTTATTTAAAATCTTTACTTCATAAAACCCAAGAAGTTGTAGTAATAGAGAATCACACACTCGGAAACTACTTTTTCTTTGGAAAAAAAGATATAGACTCAGCTATAAATTATCAGGAAAAGGTTTTACGTATTAAAAATAATCATTATGGAGCGCATCTAAATTTAGCTCACCATTTTTACTTAAAAAATCCTGACCAGTTTAAAGATAAAATTGATTATCACTTATCAATGGCAGAAAAATATCAGCAAGACTCAGCTTTTAAACTAAGCCAAGCGTTTTTAAAGATTCAAAGAGGTTCTAATTTAAAAGAGGGTATTGAACTTTACGATTCTACCCTAAGAAATGGTTTAATACCTGTCAATACCATAAATCCCACTTTAACTTTTCTTAAAGAGACGAGGGAAGTAAAATCTTATCCATACCTAGAATTTCTTGTAGCAATAGTAATTTATCGTAAGATTAATGAAACGGAGGGGCGAGAACTCCTCAGACAATTCTTAGATAAGTTTGATAATAATATTGAATTAAAAGTCTTTACTCAAAAAGCGAAAAAATTTTTAGGGATTTCCTAAAATAGAATATATTGCACAAAACCTAACATTTGCTATAATTAATAACATGTTAAAGAATGCACTATCTTTCAATCTCCCTGTTCTTATAACCAAGCAAAACAAGCGTTTTGTGGCGTATACTCCCGCGCTTGATATTTCCACTTCTGGGAAATCCACAAAAGATGCACAAAAGAAATTTACTGAATTGGTAAATGTTTTTCTGGAAGAAATTTTTGAAGCTAAAACCGCGGATAATGTTTTGTCTGAGTTGGGTTGGAAAAAAGTGCAAAAAAAATGGAATCCACCCGAGATAGTATCTTCCCAATCTATAGGGTTACGAATTCCAGTTTTTGCATAGGATTTTATGCCTAAAATTGAATCCATCCATTGGAAAGAGTTCGAAAAATTCTTATTCAAAGTCGGATGTGAATTCACAAGAGAAAAAGGAGACCATCGTATTTATTGGAAACAAGGAATAAAAAGACCGCTTGTTGTACCTAGGGATACAGCGCTTCCAGCTTTTATTATTCTAAATAATCTAAGGGTTTTAGGGATTTCAAGAGAGAAGTACTTAGAGATTATTTCCAAGTAAATGCTATAATAGAACTATGAAAATTTTTATTGGGGTGGATCATGCGGGCTATGAAATAAAAGAAAAGTTAAAAGTTTATTTAAGTGAGCTTGGGTATGAGGTGGAAGATAAGGGTGCTTTTAAATATGATGCTAATGATGATTATCCGGATTTTGTAATTCCTGTTGCTAAAGTTGTGGCCGAAAATAAAGAAAGTTTCGGCATTATTTTAGGTGGCACAGGACAAGGTGAAGCAATGTGCGCAAATAGAATTTCAGGCGCGCGAGCGGCTGTGTTTTACGGGCAAGCTGTGGCTAAAGAAGCGATTGATATTAAAGGCGTAAAAAGCGCAGACCCTTTTGAAATTGTAAAACTTTCCCGCTTGCATAATAATGCGAACATTTTATCTCTTAGTGTCCGATTTTTATCCGAGGACGAAATAAAATTTGCCACTGAACTATTTTTAACTACAAAATTTTCAGGAGACGAAAGGCATATTAGGAGGATAAATAAATTGGGTTAATTTTATGCCAGATAATATTGTTAAATCCAAAGAGTTGGAAACGGCTATAAAAGCGGCGCTTGAAGCGGGTAAAATTTTGCAAAAACATCAGGAAACTGAAATTGAAAGAATTGTGAAAGAGGATAAGAGTATGGTTACTCTGGCCGATACGGAATCTGAAGAAGTTATTAAGAAAATAATTTCCAAAAATTTTCCCGAGCATTCAGTAGTGGGGGAAGAGACAGATGCAATTAAAACAAAGAGTCCTTATACTTGGTATATAGATCCCATAGATGGTTCTAGGAATTTCGCACACAAAATCCCTTTCTTTGCTGTTTCCATAGCTCTTTTACAGGAAGAAGATATAATAATTGGAGTTGTATATAATCCTGCTACCAATTCTCTTTTCTTCGCGGAAAAAGGAAAAGGCGCTTTTTTAAATGGCAAAAAAATCCATGTCTCAAAAGCTGATAGAGATAAATGCATCGTTACCGTTGCTGTCGGAAGAAATTCTTCGCAATTGCTGCGCAGGAATTTGCTTCATGATCTGCCGGAAAACGTTGTTTCCTCTGTAAGAGATTTCGGTTGTACTGCTTTAGATCTTGCACTCGTTGCAAGAGGTAGTATTGAGGCGGATATTAAAATCGGATTTAAAACATATGATGCGGCTTCCGGAATACTGCTTATAATGGAAGCGGGCGGTATTGTGACGGGTCTTAACGGAGAAAAATGGAAATTATCAGATGAAGGGTCTTTTATCGCTTCCAATGGAGTATTTCACAATGTATTAGTTGAAGAAGTTAAAAAGCAAAAAATAAAATTAAATTTATTATAAAAATATGCAGGCCATAACTCCCGCAATTTTAGAAAAAGATTTTAGAGAAATAAAAAATAAGCTGACTTTTTTGCGCGAGCAGGCAAAAATCGTACACATAGATTTTTGCGACGGTGTTTTTGTGCCGAGTCAGACTTGGCCTTTTGCAACTGGGGGTTTTGAAGATATGGATTTTCAAAAAATTATGAACGAAGAAGAGGGGATGCCGTTTTGGGAGGAATTTGATTTTGAATTTGATTTGATGGTGGCAGATGCGGTGGAGAATTTTATTTTTTATATGAAACTGGGGCCAAAAAGGATGATTTTTCATCTCTCGGCGCAGAAAAATCTGGAAGAATTTGAGCATTTTTTAGAAGGACTGGATATGTATACACGGGATAATGTAGAGATTGGTCTTGCTTTCAAGCCACATGATGATTTGGATATTGTGTCCAGGCTGTCTCACAAAGTTGATTTTTTGCATTGCATGGGCTCAGACAAGGTTGGTTTTCAGGGTGAGGGTGTTATTTTTACTGAAAAAGCGCTAGAAAATATTAAATTTCTCAAAGAAAAATTACCTGGAGTTATAATATCAGTAGATATTGGTGTTAATTTAGAGAATGCAAAGATAATACTGTCTGCCGGCGCCGACAGACTGACTGTAGGTTCCAGTATTTGGAAAAGTCCGGATCCAATTGGAACTTTGGAAACTTTCCAAAACTTGGTATGATTGTAATGATGAATTCTTTAACTGACGAAAAGATAAAAGAGCTGGAAATTAAAGCGAATAATATTCGCGAAAGTATTATTTCCATGCTGGTAGAGGCGGGGAGCGGGCATACTGCTGGTCCGCTCGGCATGGCGGATATTTTTACGCTTTTTTATTTTCATATTTTAAAACACGATCCTAAAAATCCATCTTGGGAAGAGCGCGACAGGCTGGTGCTTAGTAATGGGCACATTTGTCCGGTATTTTACGCGACGATGGCACATGCGGGATATTTTCCATTAGAAGAGTTAAAAACATTACGTAAATTTGGCACCCGGCTGCAGGGACATCCACATAGAGAATATTTACCTTATGTTGAAACTTCTTCCGGCCCGCTTGGTCTTGGGCTTTCGCAGGCGGCAGGCATGGCTTTGGCGGACAGAATGGATGGAAAAGATAAAGATAGATTTATTTATTGTTTTATGTCTGACGGCGAGTTGGATGAGGGAAATTCTTGGGAAGGAGCAATGTTGGCTGGAAAAAATAAATTAAGAAATTTGATCGCTATTGTTGACAGGAACAATATTCAGATAGACGGTTTTACGGAAAATATCATGCCCTTAGAGCCTTTGGCAGATAAATTTAGAGCTTTCAACTTTCATGTGATAGAAGTTTCCGGGCATGATTTTAGAGCGATAAATGAAGCGGTGGCGGAGGCGCAGGCAGTCTATGAGAAGCCGACGGTCATCATCGCGCATACAATACCCGGGAAAGGTGTGCATGAATTTGAGCGGGATTATAAATGGCACGGAAAACCACCAAATAAAGAAGAGGCAAAGATAGCGCTCCATGAATTGCGAACTTTGGGTGGGAAAATTAAGTCGGAACATGAATAAATTTTTATGCTAAACCCAAATTTAAAACTGAATCCGAAAATTTTTAATGAGGACGTTGAGCAAGTGCCGATACGTAAAGGTTTCGGGCAGGGGCTACTTGTGGCGGGGGAGGCGGACAAAAATGTAGTGGCGCTTTGCGCGGATTTGACCGAGAGTACCCAGATGATTTTTTTTAAAGAGAAATTTCCGGAACGTTTTGTAGAAATAGGTGTGGCCGAACAAAATTTGGTTACCGTAGCCTCCGGTATGGCAGCGATGGGGAAAATCCCTTTTTGCTCTTCTTATGCGATGTTTTCTCCTGGTAGAAATTGGGAGCAGATCAGGACGACGATTGCTTATAATGACAGACCGGTAAAAATAGTGGGTTCGCATGCGGGCATATCTGTCGGACCCGATGGCGGGACACATCAGGCGTTGGAAGATATTGCCCTTATGCGGGTGATGCCGAATATGGATGTTATTTCTCCTTGTGATGCTTTAGAGGCTAAAAGAGCGACGCTTGCTTTGGCAAAGTCCGGTAAACCGGGGTATTTGCGTTTAGCTCGTGAAAAAACACCGATTATTACTACAGAAGAAACGCCGTTTGATGTAAATAAAGCAGAAATTTATTGGATGCCGGATGTGGGGTTGGCGCAAGTGGGGATAATTGTAACCGGTAGTCTTCTTTACCGCGCATTGCTTGCGGCCAAAGAACTGGAAAGTGAAGGGATAAAAACCAAAGTAATGAACTTGGCTTCTGTCAAGCCGATAGATGTGGATGCCATAGTTTCCCTCGCAAAAGAATGCAAAGCGATAGTGACTGTTGAAGAGCATCAAATAATGGGAGGTATGGGCTCGGCTGTGGCGGAAGTCATCACACAGGATTATCCTGTGTATATGGAATTTGTCGGCGTGCAAAATAAATTCGGCCAGTCCGGTACACCGGACGAGCTCGTGGAGTATTACGGCATGGGTGTTGAGTCTATCAAAAAAGCGGTGAAAAAAGTTCTTAAAAGAAAAGTTTAGAATATCAATTTTTTCTCAACACGCATATCCGCCAGCTGGCGGATTGCTATTCTCGTCGCTCAAGAACATAATCTTGGACTACCTCGTTATTTTCTAAGCTCCTGCGAAATGTTTTTAAAAAATTATATTCTAAACTTTTCTTGCCTTATAATCTGCCGGAGCATTCTTGAGATATTCTTCTAATTTTTCTTGCGATAGAAGCCCTTTTTGCGCGCCGATTTCTTGGACTACAGACATTGAATTGATAGGTCCCCAGGCGAGAGCTTCCGGGATACTTTTTCCTAAAGCGATGGCTACGGTAAAGGTGGAAGAAAAAGCGTCTCCTGCGCCGGTGCGGTCAACCGGAGGCGCAATATCAGGATACATAGGTATAAAATAGATATTTTCTCCGTCGGACGCATAAGCGCCATTTGGTCCGTCGCTGATGGATACTATTTTCGGACCCAATGCATGCATACCTTTTATTAATGTGGGGATATCTTTTGTCTGAATGTTTAAGATTTTCTCTGCTTCTTCCACATTGCAGAAAAATATTTCCGTACGCTTATAAATGTCTTTTAATTTTTCCGCGCCAAGTTTTATTTGGAAAGTTCCGGGCTGGAAAGCAAGCTTGGTATCTGGATGATCTTTAAGAAATTTCGCGATTTCCTGATGGTACGATAGGGAATGGTCAGCCAAGGAGCTCAAATACATCCAGGAAACTTTTTCTATTTTAGGGAATTTATAATCAAATTCTGTATGTTTGATTAAAATCGTGCGGTCCACATCATACCAAAGCACATAATGGTAATTTGTAAGTTTATTTTTTTCTGTCGTAATATAGTCGGTTATAATTTTATCCTTTTCCAGACTTTCAAGGCAATCTTTACCATGCTTGTCATCTCCTATATTTGTCACAAGGGCGGTGGTTAGTCCCAGTTTAGAAGCGGCAACTGCGGCATTTGGGCTGTTGCCGACGGCCGGTACTACCGTTACGGATTCGTAAGGAACCTTGTCTCCAAAACGCACGCAAAGCTCGCAGGCATCGGTATCTATTCTGCAATGAACATGCGCGTCTTTTAATTTAATAAATGCGTCTATGACAATATCCCCAACTGCCCAAAAATCTATTTTATTCTTCTTTTCACTCATGATATTATTGTAGCATAAAAGATATTACAAAAATATGCCCAAAAAAGTAATTTTGTTTTTAATAGGAGCTATTTTCTTTTCTGGGTGTAATTTAGCGCGGGCGGATGTGGTAATAAATGAGATAATGTATGACCCTCAGGATGCAGACGTTCAAAGAGAATGGGTTGAAATTTATAATTCCACTACCTCTGACTTAGATTTGTCCACTTGGAAATTTCTTGAGAAGTCTGATGCCAGTAATCATGGATTAAATATAGTGCAAGGCAATCCGGTTGTCTCCCCAGGTGGATATGCATTGATAGTTATTGATCTTGCAAAGTTTCTTCCCAGCTGGTCTTTTGACGGTACGATATTCAAAGTTAATAGTGTTACATCATTAAATAATAGTGGATCAACTTTGATTTTAAAAAATTCAAGTGGTACCGAAGTAAGTCGTTATGAATATAATTCTTCTCAAGGCGCTAATGATAATGGCAAGAGTTTGCAAAGACAGAACGATGGTTCTTGGGTGGTAGCAACACCGACACCCGGAGCGACAAATGAGAGTGTTACTCCACCTCCTTCTGACGGTGGGAGTACAGGAAGCGGGGGCAGTAGTGGTGGGGGTGGCGCATCTACCACTACCACAGAGACAACTTCTAAGGCACCAGAAATAAAAAAGATTAAAACCCAAATTATGACAAATACCCTGGCTTTCGCCAGGGTACCATTTTATTTTCAGGGCATATCTTACGGACACAATGGAGAACAACTTTATTCCGGCAAATATTTTTGGAATTTTGGCGACGGAGATTCTCGGGAAATAAAATCAAATGATATGGGGAAATTTACCCATACTTATTTTTATCCCGGAGAATATGTTGTATCGTTGGAATACTTCATGAATAAATATTCCGATATTCCGGATGCAGTGGAAAAGACGACAATCAAAGTAGTGGGGGCGGATATTTTAATATCCAGCGTCGGAGATGAGAAGGATTTTTTCGTAGAATTGGCCAATAATACCAATTATGATGCTGATATTTCCAAATGGATTCTGGCGGGTAATAATCAAAGCTTCGTTTTCCCTAAAAACACAGTTTTGGGATCAAAAAAGAAAATAATGTTTTCTTCTAAAATTACCCATTTTTCCATTTCCGATAAAAATAATTTGAAATTGCTCAATATGCAAGGGGAGCTGATTTTTGATTATTTATCTTCTATTCTTGTTCCGGTTGCGCCAATTAAAAATGCAGTGCAATCAAAGCTATCTTCCAGCCAAGATCAAATAAATTCTACAGCGGCTAAATTACCACTTGGCGGTTTAACCGCCAAGTTAATGCCTGTTTCAGATGAGCAAATTCTTACTTCAAATTTATCAGCTTCAGCTTTAGAGAGTGATGCCATAAAAAACAATAATTCATATTTACCTATGCTGGCTTCAATTATTTTTATTGGAATTTCTGCCGGCGCGGTATATTTTATTCGTCAAAAGAAGACTGTCCTAAATGTTGGGGATGATTTTAATATATTAGATGAATAGTTTTGTGCTATATTTAATAGTAGGTATTGACATTTCTCTATAAATATGATTCTATAAAAAAGGAGGCAGAAGCGACATGAAGAATTTTGATTTGGTGGTGGTTGGCGGAGGTCCAGCAGGGATTTCCGCCGCGATAACCGCAGAGTCCGAAGGGATTCAAACGCTCTTGATTGAACGTCGCGCGGAAGGGTGGGGTGGCCAGGCTAGTGAAAGTTCGGCCATTGAGAACTACTTCGGTTTCCCACAGGGGGTTACGGGGATTGAGCTCACTCAGCGAGGAATCAGTCAAGCTCGAAAATTCGGGACCGAACTCTTAATGCCGTCCAGCGTCGCGCGCTTCGAGCGGAGGGACGGCAAGATTCTCGTCACTCTTGACGACGGGACAATCATCCCAACGCGAGCCGTAATTCTCGCGCTGGGCGTCGACTATCGGATCTTGGAAGTCGATGGGGTCTCGAAGCTTGTGGGCTGTGGAGTGAAATACGGGTCCCCGCATCTCAGCAATGTTTTCGAGCGGAAGCGAGTAGTGGTGATTGGTGGGGCGAACTCCGCCGGTCAGGCAGCCGTGCACCTGTGCAAACAGCACGATTGCGAGGTTCACATGGTGGTCAGGAACGAAACCCTGTCCACTAACATGTCCGCCTACCTCATCGAGAGGATCAACAAGGCGGCAAACGTGAAAATCCACTACAAAGCACAAGTAAGGGAGGTCGTCGGCGATGGGGAGCTGAAGAGCGTCATCCTGTCGACTCCTGAGGGGGAGAAGATTCTTGATGTCGATGCGATGTTCATTTTGATCGGAGGTACCGCGAAGACAGCGTGGATCGGAGAAACCGTTGCCCACGACCAAAAGGGATTCATCTACACAGGCAATGACATCCCCAACTCATGGTGGAAGCTCAGCCGCCCACCCCTGTTCCTCGAATCGTCCATGCCGGGAGTCTTCGTCGCTGGAGATGTCCGACACGGTTCGATCAAACGCATTGCTCTCGCCGCCGCAGAAGGCGCGATGGCGGTGCAAAACATCCACGGTTATCTTGCGCTGAAGGATGGCAAGTGACCATGACGATTAAAGGGGGCGGCCACCAGGCTGCCCCTCTTTTTATTGAATTTTATTTTTAAGCAAGCTATAGTATAAATCTTATGTCTTTAAGTATAGGAATTGTAGGACTACCGAATGTGGGGAAATCCACACTTTTTAATGCGCTTACTAAAAAGGGTGTGCCGGCGGAAAATTACCCTTTTTGCACCATTGATCCGTCTGTAGGGATTGTGCCCGTGCCGGACCCGCGTTTAAATAAACTTTCAGAAATATCAAAGTCAAAGAAAACCATACCAGCGGTAGTGGAATTTGTGGATATTGCGGGGCTGGTCAAAGGAGCCTCCGAGGGCGCGGGGCTGGGTAATAAATTTTTATCACATATCCGCGAAGTAGATGCAATTATTGAAGTGGTAAGAATCTTTGAAGATAAAGATATGATTCATGTTCACGACAAAGTTGACCCTCTTTTTGATATAGAAGTTATTAATTTTGAATTGGAACAAGCGGGGATTAAAAAGCCGACACTTTATGTGCTCAATACTTCCGAGGCTGCAGACAATGTAAAAAAAGATTTCGTTGCCAGTCTTTCTGGTCCATATATTGAAGTTGATCCGATTTTTGGTACAGGATTAGATAATCTTGTCCAAGCTAGTTATGATTTATTAAATCTCATTACTTTTTTCACGACGGGCGAAGATGAATCTAGAGCTTGGACTACCCTGCGTGGGGCGACTGCGCCATTTGCCGGGCGTTCAATTCACACTGATTTTCAGCAGAAATTCATCCGTGCGGAAGTGGTGGCTTATGATAAGCTTATAGAAGCCGGAAGTTTTGCTAAAGCCCGCGAAAAAGGTTGGGTGCGAACCGAGGGTAAAGAATATATTGTACAAGACGGAGATGTAATAGAATTTTTGATATGAATAATAATATTAAAATTTTTTGTTCAAAAGATTGGACTGACTATGAGCTTCTAGACACAGGAGAAGGGGAGAAGCTGGAAAGATTTGGCTCATATACTTTTGTGCGGCCGTATGAAGATGCTGTGTGGCCGAAATGTTCAACACCGAGTGTTCAACAAATGTGGCAAAATCCAGACGGCAAATTCTGGAGTTCAAAAGTGGGTGCGAAAGCTGGATGGAAAATGAAAAATGAGCGAGGGGAGTCCTCGCTCAAAAAATGGGAGATAGAATACAAGGGTATTAAATTTTTAGTATCACCGACACCTTTCCGCCATTTGGGATTTTTTCCGGAGCAAGCTTCGCATTGGGATTTCATAGAAGAAAAAATAAAAAACTCTAAAAAGCCGATTAAATTTTTAAATTTATTTGGTTATACTGGAGTGGCAAGTTTATTTGCTCTTCGAGCTGGAGCAGAGGTGACGCATTTGGACGCATCAAAACAAACTTTAAAATGGGCAAAAGAAAATCAAGAGGTTTCAGGATTAGAAGACCTACCGATGCGCATTATAGAAGATGATGCTATTAAGTTTTTGGAAAGGGAAATAAAAAGAGGCAATAAATATGATTGCGTGATAATGGACCCACCGAAGTTTGGTCGGGGACCTAAAGGGGAAATTTGGAAATTGGAAGTTATGCTGCTGAAACTTTTGTCTTTGGCGCAAAAAGTTCTAAATGATAAGCCACTTTTTGTAATTTTAACTTCTTATGCAACTGATTCTTCTTCATTTTCTCTCGGTTATGCGCTTGAAGAAATGATGAAGAATTTCTCTGGCAATACTGAGGCGGGGGAACTTTGTGTTTTAGAAAAATCAAATGGACGTATTATTTCACTTGCACATACTGCAGTGTGGAGTTTGTAAATGAGTTGAAACATCAACTTTTTCCGGTACGGATTTTTTGAAGCTTAAAAAATCCTGAAATTCTCGGCTCGTCAGCCTTAAAACCCCTTCAAAAGTTGATGTTTCAGATCATTTTAGATTTCTTTTTCTCCCTGAATCTCTTCCACGTCTTCCTGAATCTCTTCCACGTCTTCCTGAATCTCTTCTATGTCTTCTGAG
>Ga0209542_10006427_pt1 | contig 22876 bp, 23 predicted proteins | sample RifCSPhighO2_01_FD_184028 | JGI IMG/M metagenome (GOLD analysis project Ga0209542, IMG submission 184028) | Soil microbial communities from Rifle, Colorado - Rifle CSP2_plank highO2_0.1 (SPAdes) (version 2) | ecosystem: Environmental > Terrestrial > Deep subsurface > Rock core/Sediment ... | reverse complement strand
CCCCGAATGCTCCTCCCCCGCCTGCCGCACTTTCAGCAGTGCTTGCGGCATCGCTTCCTCCCCCTCCCCCTCCACCATTTGCAGTGCATAAAGTTGTTCCTGCAGTTAGATTATAACCATTTGTTCCCTGATTGGCGCAGCCCGATGCCACGCTGACTCCCCCACTCGCTCCAGCACCAGTCCCATTTACTATCCCTCCGCTATAAACTGTGAAATTGCCGTTTGAGCCAAGAATAATGTTTGCATAACCTGTTCCAGCACCAGTGTAAGGGCATACATTTAATATTCCTGTAGATTCAACTAGTATCTTTGTATAAGAATAAACATTACCACATAAAGTATAAGGAGAATTTCCTGAGTCAATTGTTAATGTTGGGTCAATGATGTGGTCAAATGCCACCGAACCATTTAATATTCTCAAGTCAAATATACCTTGTGATTCTGAAATTAAATTATTCAAGTTAATTCTATTGTAAGAGTCACTTGTTATGGCATCTAGCGAAGCGATAATTATATTTGAATCTGCTTCATAAACTTCTATTTTAGGATTTCCAGATGTGACGTTTGGGTAGATTGTTATATCATTTTCTGATGTTAAATTTGTTTCAAAGACGACTCTAATGTAATGCTCAGTAGGGATAGTTATATAATTGTCATCTTTTTCTTTCACATAATCGTAAACGTCCTCTACAAAAGTCTTGTTTTCATCTAAATGTTCCGCTTTCGTTATTAATATTATTTCAAACGTCTGGTTTGAAAGGTGGGGTGTTATCCATTCAACATAATCAAGTTTTCCGTCTTCATCTGAGTCATAAGCCTCAAAAGAAATATAACTTTTGTTTTGCACCCAGAATATCTTTATTTTATTTTCATCCTTCAAATTGTATGATTCATTTATATTTGTAAATGAAAGAACATCAGTGTAATTCAGATTATCCGGTCCTGAGATAGTGACTTCTTTGCCTTTTGCAATATCTTTTTCAATCGCAATAGGAGCAGGCGTTTCATATTCAATTATGTATTCTGTTAGATTGTTATTTATAATCAATTGTTTTGAGGTATCTGAGATTGTTTCTTCATGGATATTTATCTCTTCACTGACTTTTCCAGTTATTCCTCTGGTATTGTGCACTGCGTTTCCTGTTATTGTATTAATACTGGAAGTAAGTTCTTTTTGCGACTCGTTATTTATATTGATTTTAATATTTTCCGCTTCAATAGGCAATTCTATCGAGAGGTTTTCTTGTGGAGATTCTAGAGTAATATCTTTCTTCCATTTAACCGGTTCGCCTAGTTTAATCTGGTTTCTTCTGGTTTCTATGTTTAAATTACCCGGAGAAACAATAATATTAAATTCGTTGCTTTCTATGCTTTCATTATTGGAATAAGCAGTTATTTTTCCTTTTCTTATACCTTTAAAAGCCGTTGATGCATTTAATGTTAAAATATCTCCTTCAAAAGCTGAGGAGATATTGTTGGAAATAAAACTATAACTATCTGCCCCTGAGAAATAGGTGCTCAAGTTTAAGATATAGAAAGAAGAGGACTTAATCTTAATGTCTGGAATGTTATCTAACTGTCTTAAGGATGAAGTTAAATTTATAGTCTCAGTAACATTTTCGGTTTTGATAATGGATTCATTATCAAGTTTATTAATCTCAGTATCATTAAGATCTAGTTTTTCATTAACAACGATTTCTTTTTCTGCTGAGATTAATTCCTTTTTATCATAAATTAATGTGATTCTTAAAGTACCGTTTTCAGCAGGGATGTTTAGTTTTGACAAATCTATATTAATCGGATATTCATTTCCAGAATTATCGGATTTAATTTCATAATCTGTCAGTACCTTTACTTCTTTTTCTGATAGTTGAACTGAGATTGTGCTGTCATCTAAAATTTTTCCATCTTCAGTTGTAATGCTTCCTTCAACAAGCTCTGCAGCTTGGCTAGTTTCTAATTTGTATTCAAATGCTTCTTCTTTGCTTACTTTGCCCGAAATTATTTCAAATTCTGCGTCATTTATTATATTTCCAGTTAACAAAGAAGGAGTAGTTTCTGTTTGTTCCTGAGCAGAGGCTTCTGACTGTGGCTGGGATTCTTGGTTTGATTCGGTTGGAATTTCTTGGTAATTTTGCCCCTGAGAATCCTGAGCTGATGGATCATTGTTTTCTGTTGGTTGTTCTGGTTCTAAGGTTGCTTCTTGATTGTTTTGACTATTTTCTTCCTGAGGATTCTGAGAGATATTCTCCTCGATTAGATTGTTCTGTTCATCTTGGTTTGATTGATTATTAATAATAGGCGCAGAATCCTGATTATATATTTTTAACTTGAAATTTATTGTTGGATAAGCAATATCAGAACTTATGTATCCATAACCTTTTCCGCTTCCATTTATTTCAGAATTTTCGATAAAAAAGTTTCCGTAACTAGGTGTTTCAGAAGCAATTTCTGCAAGTTTGTATTCTTGTGAATAATCGTTGAGGTTTATTCTCAAAACTGAGTCTTCTGGAAGAAATTCTCTTTCTTTAAGATTAAGTTTTAAAGTACCGTTTATTAATTTTCCTGATTCATAATCTGAATCTATATTAAGCGATGCTTTTCCAGTAAAATTTGTTTTGTAGACATTAAATAACATAATGATTGCTAAAGTGACTGCTATTACTCCTAGAACATAAAAATATCTTGATTTAGATGATGAGTTGTCCGCTTTTCCTACATAATTTGTAATTATCTTTCCACCTATTCTTTTATTTTCATAGATGTAAGGTCCATATTTCTTGCCATCTTTGTAGGTATATCTTTTATAAGCCACTTTTTTATGTAGTACAACTCTTTTTTATAGGATTTTATGTTAATTTAAGTTTATAATGATTTCTATGTGTGGGTTAATAGCTTTCCTGCACTTTTATAATTAGTTGTACTACACAGAAAAACTCGTTATTTTCTGATTTTACTCTATTTTTGATTTTGGCTTCTTCATCCAAAAATAAATAGCTTCAGTAAATGAGAGGCGCGAAGCGCCGAACGCGCACGACATGGTTAATTATTGGCAATTTAAGTGCGCCAAAAGTGCGCTTAAGGATGATTAACAGAAAGCCTAATTTAGCCTTCGGCTTTTTCTTCCTGCAAGAAAAACTTTCGAGCTTTGTTTCTCGCTTCGTTTAAGCTTTTTCACAATCCACAACGCTGCGCTTCGCTTGCGTCTAATCTTGCTTAAACGAAATCGCAACAGAAAACAATAGGAATTTATACTGGCTTAATACCTCCCCCACCCGACGGCGCGCAAAACAAACATTAATAAACCAGATTATTTTGTTTATTTTATGGGTTGGAGTGAACGGAGTTATTTTGTTAGGTGTTTATTAATTGGGATAGTTGTGGCTGTTATCGTGCTGTTTTCTCTAAGCTTATATGTAAGTAATGTTGAACCTGGTCAAGGATTTTTTATGAACTTATTTTTCTTTTCTGCAATGTTTGCTATACCGATAATTATTGTTAGTGCTATAATAGGTTATATCATTGATAGGAATGTTGCTAAGACGGTAAAATCTGTTCAGAATACTCCAATTCCAAAAAAATATGCTTTAATTGGTTTTCTAATTCCATGGGTTCTCTTTTTAGGGTTCTTTATTTGGGGTGAATCCCAAGGAGCATTTTTTGAATTAGGTGGCATTGCTTTAATTATAGCATTTTTTGTAGCTATAATTCTTTCTTTTGTTTTTCTAATAATTGGGTTAATTATCGGGAAGATAAAATCCAAAAACCAATAGTGCCGTCCCCCACCCTAATTCTGCCAGCATAAATTCTAATAACAAATTGCGATTACGCTCGAAACAGCTCTTCAAGTAAATTAGGCAACTCGAGGATTTTCATAATCAGCTCGAGCTTATCAAGTAAGTCAGTTAATCACTGCTAAAAGGAAAATTATTTACTTTATCCTAAAGTATTTCCTTCGTGGAAACCATAATTTTCTTTAACTTTCAAATTGTTTTAAACCGACAAATAGTTTTGAAAGTTCTTTTAGCCTGATAGATTAGACGAAATCTCTCACTTGCCTTTCGGTTGCCGTTGACAAAAAACATAAAGTCGGCAATTCCCATAATTGATTTCTCATTCCGTTTAAGCCACTAGCAAAAATACAACGCTGACGCGTTTAATCAAGCTTAAACGCAATTGTCAAGAAGTAAATGGTATCGGAAGTTGTTAACCCACCCAATAGTGGCGCGCACGACGAAGAATACAATTAAAAGGAAGCGATATATTATTTAATTATGGTTGATGGAAGATATAAAGTTATGACCTCCGAAGATGTTAAGTCTTATAAAGAATGGGCAAAAAAGGCAGTGCAACAATTACATGAAGCAAAACCAGATTGTATTTTTCTTACTGAAAGTAGTGCTGTTCCATTCGGTTGGTCTTTAAAAAATGCTTGGAAAGAGAGGTATCCTGATGAAGATCTACCAAAATTTTATAGAACTTCAATAACCCACGGTGTAGACTTTAATCCCGAGGATTATTTTTCGGATTTTTTTAATTTTTTCAATAAAAGAGCCCCTGATAAAAATAAAAGGGTTTTGATATTTGATGAATACGACAAGGATAACAATGACTCAAATGGTCCGGTTTATAGAGTAAAAGACGGATTGGAAGACACTGCAAAATCGAAAAATAGGACTCTTGAAAAAAATGTTCGAGCCTTCAAGAAAGCAGGATTTAAAAATATTTTAACTTTTAGTGGAGGTTATGGTTTAAGTAAAAATGCATATGGGGGTCGACAGAGTTTAGACTGGATTCAGGAGAGAGATAAAGAAAATGGAAAAGAATATTACATAAAACCTACTGGTAAAAATTATGATAATCCTCACTTAGGAGGTAAAATAGAAAAAAATCCAGTATTAAGAAAAAGGGCATTAGCTTATATTCATGACTTAAAACTTATCGGAAAAGAAGCAGGATTAGAAGCGAGAGAAGCACAACAACGTAGAAAGAATTTAGAACAGCACTTTACAATAGTAATATCCTTAGGAGGTTTTATTTCAGGCCTGTTCTTTATCTTCTCCAACATTACAGGTAATGCAATTGCTAATTTAAATCAAACATCTATCAAGTGGATTGGAGCAACTTTGTTTATTATTGGATTAGCAGGAGTATTCTTTTATTTTAAAGCAAGAAGAAAAACGACGCGCGCCAAATAAATCCTTCCCACCCACAACTTCCTCAAATAGTTTGAAATCACATTCGAAATCAATTATGTGAACAAGTTCGAGACTCGCGAGGGCTCCTTGTTCGCTCTCGCTTTCCTTCGGAACCGCCTAATCACTGCTAAAAGGCATATTCCTCGATTTATCCTAAATCACTTTTTTCGTAAAAGACGGAATATGACCTAACTTTCACCCTCTGCTAAATACCTTCAGAAAAATTTAATTTGTTACAAGTGACTTAAAGGCAGAGGATGGCAGATGTTCGCTTGCATCAAGTATCTCGATGCCTAAAACTTTCCCATTTTTGTCCAAATCTATATTAACAGAGTCATTTAGAGAGATTGTCTCCGCTACTTCTCCATTTCCTATTTCCTTGAAATAGATATATGCCGCATCAGCTTCTTTATCAAATTCAGTTCTCATCTTTACATTACGCTGATGACCTTTATATATTTATCTTTGCCCGCGTAGACTATCTTCACTCTTTTTTCAGAATACCTCTTAATTGCCTCTGTTTTTTTGCCTTTTTGGATAGTATAATCAGGCATTTCGATAGTTTCTTGAATTTGCTTGAATGTTATTGCCCTTTCAGCCATCCTCTTTTTTGCATGAGTTGTAAGTATTATAGTCACTTGAGTAATAGCTTAGTTTAGGTTATAAATTTTTCTTCGCCTTTTGTTTCATAGTTGTCTTGAAAGTTCTTTTAGCCTGATAGATTAAAAGAAAGGCTTAATTTAGCCTACGGCTTTCCAATGACAATTTCGGAAACCTTCAATCTTAATTGCTTGCTTCGGTTAAGCGGTAACGAAAACCACCACGCCATTCGGCGTCTAATCATGCTTAACCAAAATTTCCAGATGTTTTATGATATCGGAAGTTGTTCTCCCACCCAATAGTGGCGCGCGAAGATGCAAACAAAGAGAAATAATTAAAAGGAAGATGAATATATGGGATATATGATTAGATTAAAAGATGATGTGGCAGATGATGGAAAAGAGATAGTTGAAAAAATTCATAGATATCATCCATCTTATATATTTCTTACAGAAACTTCTAGTGTTCAGGTAGGATATTTAATTAAAGAAGCTCTAAAGGTAGCTTATCCTAATGAGCCTCTTCCGAGATTTTATAGAATAGATCCAAGGCAAGTTATACCTGTTCTAAAGTACGGGCAAGATGTGGTAGATGGAAAAGTTAAGAGGGTTGATAGAACACTTAATGCAAAAAAAGAAGAGCTTGAAGAATTTTTCAGAAAAAGAATTAAAAATAAGAAAGCGAGAATACTGGTGTATGATAGAGACTGGTCTACTGGAAAAAGTCCAGGCTCGGTTTTAGCTTTGTTAAAAAATCCTTCCAGATTTGGATTTAGTGAAGATATTGCTTGTCAAAATGTTAAAATGAATATGGGTGAAGGAAACAATAAGGGCGAAGACTTTCGCCCCGAATATTGGCAAGGATTAGGATTAGATTTAGCTTTGACAAGAAAGGATATTTTACCGATTCAAGGTTATGGTGGTTTTCCTTATGAAGATATGAAGGTAAGCGATAAAAATCATTCGTTACATCCAAATGATAAATCCCATCCTCAGGCCGGAAATTATAATTTTAGAGGGTCGGTTAGAAAAAGTCTTCCAGAACATCAAAAAGGATGGTTTGCTAACCAAAAAGAATTTATAAAAGATGTTAAAAGACAAGGAAAGACTTTGGGAAGAGTTATTCATAAAGAATTGGAAAAGAGAAGATCTTTGGAACGGAGAGTGACTTCCGTAATCGTAATAGGAAGTTTAGCTATTTCGATTTTATTCTTCTCATCTAATATAACGGGCAATGTAATTGCTAATTTACCTAAAACATCAAGCAATTGGATTGGAGCAGTTCTATTTTTTATCGTATTAATAGGGGTATTTTATTATTTTAAATCAAGACGAACAAATAAAATGGTGCGCGTCAAATAAATCCTTCCCACCCACAACTTCCTCAGAATAGCTTGACAATTACATTCGAAATCAATTATGAGAACAAGTTCGAGACTCGCGAGGGCTCCTTTTTCGCTCTCGCTTTCCTTCGGAACCGCCTAATCACTGCTAAAAGGAAAATTATTAACTTTATCCTAAAGTATTTCTTTCGTGGAAAACATAATTTTCTGTAACTTTCAAAACATTCATAGATAGTTATTGCCTTTGAAAGTTCTTTTAGCCTGATAGATTAACCAAACTTTCAATTTACCTTCGCTACGCTCAGGTTAATTATCTCCTAATACGCAAAGATAATTAATTCTCAATCCTTTGCCACTCGCTTCGGTTAAGCCTTTCTGCAAACATTACGCCATTCGGCGTCTAATCATGCTTAACCAAAATCGCCGAAAGTAAAAAATAGAATTCGGGATTTGCTTGACCCCCGACCACCCGCCCCTAAATTGGAGAGGGCACTTACAGCCAATTACCGCCGATTGACCATGCTTCGGCAATCCTGCTATTTACAATTTTATGTATCACAATCTCATTCATAATTTTACTTCCATTATGGAGAACCACCCAACTCGAAATGAGATTTTTTTCTTGAACCATTTTGCTTATTGTAACCTTAAAATTGATAAATTTAGAATGACAATCTAGAACATTCAATCTTACGTCTTCTCTTCCTTTAAAGTCTCCCCCCTTTCCTAATTTGTGCGCTACGTAAGATTGGGAAATATAATTGGGAATTAATTCAACTTTCTTTTCATTCCAAACCTTTTTTATAAAAGCCCTAATTATGTTTCTATTGTCTTTCATTTGAACAATTCTAAATTTATCACAGAGTATATATTTAAACCCTTATAAAATTGTAAAGTGCCCTCTCAAAGTTTTCCCACCATCCCAAATCCCAAATTCAATAAAACATAATAGTCGGCGATTACGCTCTTGGCAGATTTTCGAATAAATTGAAAGACACGAGGACTCTCGGGAGTCAGCTCGTGCTCCTTACGGAGTCGGCTAATCACAAGTAAACGGCAAACACCAAGAACCCCGCGTTCTTGGGTGCCATCAAGAATTTACAATTCTTGAGGTATCTCAATTTCTCCGAAATTGTTTTGCTTCGTACAAAAATCGATATTTGGCATAACTTTCAATTATTCTAAGAACCGAAAACTACTCCTCTAATTTACATTCATCGATGAATTCCTTATTAATTCTGAAGGTTGTAGATGCTACTTTCTTCAAATGATAAGAAATAGACTTGTTTGTGCCTATTGCAATATAGATGACTTTTCTTTTAAATCCAATTGCAGCAGTTACTGCTCCAGAAAAGTCGCCATCATTTGAAATAAGAAGAGCCTTGTCATAATTTTCTTTTTGTGCATCTAAAGCCAGATCAAGAGCAAGATTTACATCTGTGGCTTTTTCTACATGATAAATTTCTCCATCTTTCTTTCTTTTTTCAAGCCTGCCAAAAATTATATTAAATTTGTCAATCTTTCTTAGTTTCTCGAAGAATGATTGCTGTTGAGCATATGCTTTCGGATTTTCTAGTTGCTCAACCGGAGCAATATAATAGTTAATTTTTACTAAATCAAAGTCTTTTGCTAATTTTTTGTAGAACTTTTCTAGGTCTACTCTGCAATTGAATGTATCTTTGATGGAGAAATAGAAATTACTGCCATCAATGTAAATCGCAACCTTCTCTTTTATGGAATTCATATGAAAAACATGAGATCCTTACAGATCTCATGGAGTTAATTAGTAATAGTGATGAATGATTCCTTTTATAGTTTTCGGATTTGTCTTCTATATTGCTTTGAAAGTTTGTTTACAGCGTAGATTAACGAAAGTATAATTTATTGGAAAACCATCACATTGTAATCCATAGAAAATGTTTTGTCTATTAAGTCGCTGTCTTCAGTGAAGTTCAATTTTCCTTCTTTAAATAGTGGCCTTTGCATGTTTGTAGTTGTATAAAATAATGGAAAATCTGAAGAACCAGTTTTAACAGAAGAATCGTTATAATGATTATTTATGTGATTTTCTAAATAAACACAAGCACCACTTATTGAAACCACTGCAGTTATACTTCCGATTAACAATCTGTTTAGCATTCTTTCAGTAGGTGTTTTTCTTTTATGCATACTTACTTCAAAAAATATGCTTATTTAAATCTAACGTTTTATAGTAAAATAATCTGATTTTAGAATAGTGTTTTTTGCTTGGAACCTTTAATAATGTCCTCAAAGTTTTTCCCAAGGAGTGAGAGGACTTGATTCGCAATTGGGGCAATCTGTTTTTCTATGTAATGCTCGTAATCGATTTTATGCTGAAGTTTTTGTATTGGCTCTGGTCCATCTGTTGTCATATAATACTGAATAACATTTGAATCTAGAGTTTCCAGCTTTCTGGCAGCTTTTACATGTGGAGGGGTAGTTTTTGTGTATTCTGCAAGCTCTTTTCTTATTGATTTCCTATACACTAAAAGAGAATCTAATTGTCCAGAAAGAACTTTTTTTACATATGCTCTGATAAAAGTTTCAATTTGTTCACCGTGGAATGTTCTAATCAATATCTCTCTTTGAAACTCTTGTGCAGCCTCGGTCCAATCCCCACGAATTGCCTCTAAACCGACAACTTCAAGCTCTTCTTTTCCATCTTTTATCTTTAAACCCGCATATCTTTTCTTTGCAGCAGTTTGTTCCTCTCCTTTTATTCTGGTTCTTGGGAACATGAGTGAAAGATATAATTTGTCGTATTGTAATTCAAGATAAGATTTTCTGTTGAAGTTGTCCTTTACATATTTTTCATAGTAATCATTGACATATCCTTCAATTACTTTGCCTAGCTTTTCAGTCTTTTCTTTGTCTTCTTCTGAAACTATAAAAACAGAATCAGTATCCGAATAGATTACCTTTTTTCCGAATTTTATCTCAATTTCTTTTGCAGTATTTTGAATTATAAATCTTGCAAATCCAGTGATGGCATTTGCCATATTAAAGTTAAAATATCTGCAGTTTGGAGATGCCAGAACCCCCCAAAATGAATTCATAATTATTTTTATCGCGTAATTAGACAATTCTCTTTTATCTTTTTTTGCCATCTCACGCGCAGTATGCAATTTTTTGATTATTGTAGGCAATATTCCTTCAGTGTTCTTGAAAAACTCGTGATTTGGAGATTCTACTGCTCCTTTTTCTGGTTTTTCAAGATGAGAAGCAGGGTCTATGTTAAATGTATTAAGCACTGAAGGATACAGGGATTTAAAATCAAGAACTAAGACGTTATTATATATTCCTGCTTCAGGCAACTTTACATATCCTCCAGTGATTTTTGTTTCTTTTGTAGAGAAACGCGTTGTTGGAGAAACTATTTTTCTTTTATGGGCTTCTCTTATGTAAAGTGAGTCAAATGCTGCGATAGAGGCAGTCAGTTTATCCAGAGGCATACCGGTCAGCTGGGTTCTTTCTACAGCTAGTTCTATCATTTTTGTTTCAAGCACTATTTCATAAGCTAATTTTGCATCAAGCAAATTGTAGTCTACGAGTTTCTGTTGGTCTTTTGAATAAAGCTGCTCTATCTCGTCATGCCTGTTCTTGCCTTTTATCAGTTTACCTTTTTTAAGGATTGCCTGGGCAACATCTTCCAAGGTATAAGAATCAAATTCAGCATTTTTTATAGAAGGAGCTTCCTGGATGAAGGGGTCTCTAATCATGTTCAATGCATCCAGTACTTGTCTTCCTGGAATTTTTGCAGTTGATGAGCGGAAGAAATTTGATTCTAGTCTCACAGAGGCTTCTTCATTTGTTCTGCCAATGTTGAAAGGGATTTTATTTTTTTTGAATAGATTTTTTAGGTACGCTAAATCAAAATCTATCACGTTCCACCCTGTTATGATATCCGGATCTAATTTTAGCAACTCTGTCTTGAATTTTTCTAAGCATTCTGCTTCTGTCTTGCTGGACACCGTATTTTTTAGCTTTTGGGAAGAAACAATAAAATTCTTCTCATAGTTATCGCCGTAAAGACCTATGCAGAACAAATCGCCTGCTTTTTTTGATGACTCAATATCAATTGAAATAATCTTTAATTTTGGCTTGAATTCACATGGCTTTATTGAAGGGTTTTTATAGACTCGGTCAATCAATTCTGAACTTTCATATTCTCCTTCTATTTCAATGCTTCTGAGTATATCTGAATCCATAAGGAAACGCTGGACTGGCTTTATATCTGATTCATAAGTTTCTATTTCCATCTTGTGTATCGTGTAAGAGAGTTTGTTAAGTTCTGTTTGGCTATTTGAGAATATCTTTATTACTTTGTTTCCCGCGAAATTCACAAATTTCTCATCTGCAACTTTAAACTTTTCAAGAAGTTTTTTTACTTTTTTTTCATCGCTTTTTTTTATGAAAAAATAAGGCTCTAGGGGATGAAGAGATGCAAAAGACTGTCCGTTTTCCATCCTGCCAAATAACTTTATCTGCGTTTTTCCATCTATATTATCATAATCAGAATCTACGATGTATGCTTTCATGTATTTCTTAGGGACTTTGTATTTTAGAAGTTATCTGTGCGATACTTTTTTACATTTGCTAATAAGTTACTTCTTATTAGTGACAAAATAGAAAGATTTAAATATTCTAAAATAAAGCTTTTTTCATGAAAAAAACAAATGAGTATGCTTTGAAAGGACAGCTGGAACTTAAGTTGAATCATCCAAGCGAGGCGGAACAAGTTAGAGATTCTTTAGCTCAATGGGAAGCAGTGGCTTCTAAGCACGACTCTTCCGCTTTCTATAGATTTGCCCAAAGTAAGGGATATTATACTTTAGATGATCTCAGGCAAGCTCCGCAATTATTAGCTTTTGAAAAATTATTCACTCAGGGTCTTGTGCAGATGAATGGACATGTGGATTATGATAGAAATGTTGCGACTTATAGAAGATTAACCCATGTTGCTTTGACAAGATTTCCAGAACTCAACAAAGGGGAAAGTATCGCCGTTCGTGAGATAAAAGATAGACTAAGAATTATTAGAAATGCCGGTTACGAAGTTAAGCCATACAGTCGCATGGATAAGGAAGAAGCTTGGGCATATTTAATGGGAATAAGAAAAGATATCAGAGAAAAAGCTAAAGAATTATGCCCTGATGCTTTAAGGGAAGTTGATTCTTTGAATACAAGAAGAAAGTCAGATGGCAGAAGCCATCTTTAGACATCTTAAATAAGGTATTTATAGAGTAAATTCTTTGATATTTTATGGGTTTGCAAATAGGGGATATTGTTCCGAGGAAGGAAGTAAAGTTTGAGGAGCTGCGTGGAAAGATAATTGCAGTTGATGCATTCAATGCGCTTTACCAATTTCTTTCATCCATCAGACAGCCAGATGGAACCCCATTAATGGACAATAAGGGAAGAACGACAAGCCATTTATCCGGGCTTTTTTATAGGAATATTGCGTTGCTTTCTGAGGGTATCAAGTTAATTTATGTTTTTGATGGAGAGTATCACCCATTAAAAGGAAAAACACATGAAATACGCGCCGATGCAAAAACATCTGCAAAGGAAAAATATGAAAAGGCTGTTGAAGAGGATGATGTTGAAGCAATGGGAAAATATGCTCGAGGTTTTATCAAACTGAATGAGGAGATGATCCAAGAAAGCAAAGAATTACTTTTAGCAATGGGAATAGGGGTTGTTCAAGCTCCTGGAGAGGGTGAAATGCAATGTGCAGAGCTTGTTAAAATGGGAGAAGCTTTTGCAGTCGGAAGCCAGGATTATGATTCTCTTGCAGTCGGAGCTACCAGGCTGATACAAAATCTAACTTTATCGAGAAAGAGAAAAACGCCGAATGGATTTGTTTATATTGCTCCTGAAATGATAGATTATGAGAAACTGCTTAATGAACTAAGTGTAGATTCTGATCAGCTGATATGTTTGGCTATTCTTGTAGGCACCGATTTTAATCCTGGAGGAGTCAAGGGAATAGGCCCTAAGAAAGCGCTTTCCTTAGTGCAGCAGAAGAAATACCCTGTACAGATATTTAAAGAAGTTGAAGAAAGATTGGATTTCAACTGGCAGGATGTTTTTGAAATATTCAAAAAGCCTAATGTGAGAAGAGAAAAAGTTGAACTTCCAAAAATTGATGAGTCTAAGATAAAAGATATTTTAGTTGGCAGGCATGATTTTTCTATTGAAAGAGTTGAAAAGCAGCTTGAGAAACTGCATGAATTGAAAAAACAGAGCGCACAGAAGACTTTGTTTTAATTATCTGCTGCTTTTTTTACTGCCTTTACTAATTCTTTTCCGGCTTTTGAACCAAGGGCAATATCCATTTGTTCCTGCATGAGCTTCATTTTTTTCCTGTTTTCTGAGATTATTTTACCGTACATTCTTTCAACGTAATAAATGGCAATTATTGCTGCGAATATCAATATCCAAAGTGTTAATCTAAGCCACCAGGGCTTGTCGCCAGCAGTTATCCATATCAGAGAGTTTGCTAGTGTTTCAAGCACCTTAAGGTGCGCCAAAACTATAGCAAATACTATTCCTATAGGATATGAAATTGTGGCTGAAAACGAGGAATAATCTCTGAGTAATATCGCTATTGAAAGAAAGAAAAATATCCATAAAATTATTATAATCCATAATGTTGGAGATAAGAGATCATATGGGTAGTTGAATAATACTGTGAAGACAGGACTTATTTTTTTGAAGAAAGAATCGATGATAGAAATTAGTTTATTCTTCAAAAGCACTGCTTTCCATTCTTGTTTTAGATAATCCCATCTTGCTTCGGCATTGCTCTTTGTCTCCTGAATACTACTTGGATCAAGTTGGGATGGAATAATTGGAATGTCTTCTGCTTTTGCTATAAATGAAAAAATTAATAGTGCAGAGAAAAATGTTAATGCAAGCAAAGCAACTCTTTTTTCCATGACTAGCTTAGATATAATAACTTTATAAAACTAATTGAAAAATGGAATATTAGGATGAGACTTTACTTGAATCCTTCTTTCTTGAAAGCCTTGCCGACTTCCCCTAGTGCACCGACTGATCCTGCAATCTTCTTTCCGCCAGCTTCCATTGTTGCTGCTTCCTGCATTGCTCTTCTTCTGACTATCCATCTCTTGAAGTACCATAAACCAAGATTTACAACGACGAATGCAAATAAAGCTCCAGCCAATCCAACAATAACTGCTGCGGCGCCTAAGACTGCAAACGCTCCTACTGACCATGCGATAATCTTAGTTACACCGCCAAGGTTTGCTGCTATAGTTCCAATCAAGAAAGCGCCAACCCAGGAAACCCACGCAGAGAATGTGCTAAATGTAGCAATTATATCGCCTAGGGTAATGAATATTAATATCCAGACAGCAATTGTAATAATACCATTACTGACAGGACTTTCTGTAATTGCTGTTGGAGGACCAAAGACATAACTCATTATTTTCAACAGTACTGAATCAGTTGTTCCAAAAACATCATCCCAAGTGGTGGTTGTATCTTGGTTAAGGATTGCAGAAACAAAATTTAAACTTAAAGGTAATATTAATAGAAGTAAAATAGTTGTGTAAAGACCAAATTTTTTTCGATTCATTTTTCCTCTTTATGATTTTGATAATTTCTACTAGATTGGCTTCTTTATAAATCTTTCTTTTTTTGCTTTATTTAAAAGTAGTAGTAAATTATTCTTTATTGCACTCGAGAAACATTTAAATACTATTATATTTTATTTAACTGATGAGAAAAATTGGTGTGGTTTTAGGATTATTCCTTCTTTCAATCTTAATTGTTCCTATTATGGTTAGTGCTGCTTCTGATCCTCTTGCACCAGTTGCTGATATATTCAATAGTGCTATAAGTGCAGTAGTAAGCGTGCTGAAGCCGATTCTGGAAGTTCTCGTCGGCGAATTAGCTGGGAGTGGAACTGCAGAAGTCTCGCAATTCTTTCTTGCTAAATTATTAATGGTGGTGATTGTGTTTTCTGTCACTTATGCTGTTCTAAATATGACTGGAGTGTTTTCTAATACTAGATGGGTTTTATGGGTTGGCAGTTTTGCAGTTTCAATTATAGGAGTTAGGTTTTTGACTCCAGAGATGATCAGAATTGCAGTATTGCCTAATTCTGCTTTTGCGGTTGCTTTGACTGCTATAATTCCTTTCATTCTATGGGCATTCATTACATTGAGAGTTCCGTCTAGAGCATTGAGAAGAACAATGTGGGTGTTTTTCGCAGTCATATTTTTCGGAATATGGGCTGTAAGAAGTGAGCAGCTGGCTAACGATGGAACTAGCTTTTTGGGTACCTTAGGTTATATTTATCCTGTTGCAGGACTTTTAGCATTGTTGATGGCTGTTTTCGACGGCACTTTGAGAAAGTGGTGGAATACTATGAAAGCGGAGAAAGCTTTGAGTGCTGGTAAGTATGAGAAATATTTGAAAAATCTAAAAGAGAGAGATGAGTTGTATGAGCTTTATCTTGATTCTATAAAGAGATATGGTGCAGGTGATCCAAACACAACTACTCTTAAAGCAAAGTTAGATAATCTTGATACTGCGATAATCGCCGCAGTTCCATAGATTTATAAATTTAACTTTTCTTTAAATCAGTATGCAAAGGCGGAATTTATTTGGTTTGATTTTTGTTTTAACAGCAATAGTTCTCGCCGTTAATTTTGTCAGTGCTGTACCGATTAATTTTGATTCTATAACTCATGGAATAAGTGATGTCTTTAGAGCAGTCTTTGGACCGTTATTCAACGTCAATGGATTCGATGAATTTTTCTTTTATAAAATCTTGATGTTTATAATTCTATTATTGGTGATAAAGGTTGTATTGATAACTTTTCCTGCTTTTGAAGGTAAAAATGGAATCGTTACTATCATTTCAGTTGCGGTCGCATTAATTGCAACTAGATATATTAGTGAGCTTGATATAGTAAAAGGAATATTGATACCTTATGGGGCTCTTGCAGTTACTATATTGACGGTTATTCCTTTCCTTATTTATTTCTTTTTTGTACATAAATCAATTGAATCCACCCCAGGCAGAAGAATCGCATGGATATTTTATATAATTGTTCTCGTAGGAATATGGGCAAATATAAACGATCAGCTTAACGATATAAGCAATTATATCTATGCTGCTATGATTCTTCTGGCACTCTGTCTGATATTCTTTGACAGGCATGTAAAGAAATATTTCGGAATGAGGTCAAACTACACTCAGGCACAATGGGCAATAAATTTGCACTTAAGCGAATTGCATAATCAATACAGGAATGCATTAAATGTTCCCGGAAAGCCAGGAGAGGATATGAGAAAAGGAATAATGAAAGAGATTAAAAGACTAGAAAGTGAGAAGCATAGAATCGAAGCATAATTATTACTATTTCTTTCCTAATCTTCTAAAGCCAACTACTTCTTTTCCGTGATAAATAGGCACTTCAGAGACTTTCTGGCTTGAACCTGAACCAAAGATTAAGAGGAGACCGACTATTACTATTACTAGTCCAACAGCCATTAAGTATATGTCCTTTAGTCCTGCTGGAAGGAATGTTAGGGTTGTTCTTAGTTGGGGTATTGAACCGAGAGCTATAATTGCTATTCCAATTATCGATATGAGATATCCTATAATTTTTTTAGCATCCATTTGTCCTCTTTGATAATTATCTGAATTAGAGCAGATATTTAAATGTTTCTCGCAAGAAACATTTTATAAGGCTCGATTGTTTATTCTTGTTATGAAAGGGTATGATATTTTAGGCAACATTGGAGTTGTGAAATTTGGCAAAGGGGATTCGAATACTCGAAAGAAGAGAGAAGCATTACTGATAATGAAAAGCAACAAGAATATTACCACGGTGCTTGAAAAAACGGGCAAGTTTAGCGGAAGACTACGCACATTAAAGACAAAGCATGCTGCTGGAATAAATACTAAAGAGGCACTTTACAAAGAAAATGGCTGCATATTCCGATTTAATGTTGATACTTGTTATTTTTCTCCTAGATTAGCTAATGAAAGACTTGAGGTTGCAGAGATGGTTAAGCCAGGAGAAAGAGTTCTGGTTATGTTTGGAGGAATTGCGCCTTTTGCCATTGTGATAGGAAAATTATCGGAGGCTGATGAAGTGGTAAGTATTGAGCTTTCCAGAGAGTGCAATAAATATGCTCTTGAAAATGTAAAAAGAAATAAGCTTCAGGATGAAGTTGAAATCATCCAAGGCGATGTTAAAAAAGTGCTGCCAAAAATGAAAGGCAAATTTGACAGGATTGTAATGGCGCGTCCTAACTTAAAGGATTCTTTTCTGGACTCTGCTTTTCCTCTTATCAAGAAAAATGGGATAATTCACTATTATGGATTTTATGAGGAAAATAAGGTTGATGAGCTTAAGGATTTGATATTGAATGAGGCTAAAAAATCGAAAAAGAAAATCAAGATATTAAAAATAAAAAAAGCAGGAGATATTGGGATGCGCAAATATAGGTATAGAGTTGATATTAATGTGTTAAATTAATTTCTAACTGTACTTCCCGTAATCTTTTCTTCCCCCGATAAGGCAGTTCATCATTTGAGCTAACGTCATTGTCATTTTGTTGCCCTCGGAGTTTTAACATTTCTATGAATCGGAGTTAAAGCTCCAACTTTCAATTTGATAAATGATTCTTTCTCCATGAATGTCTGTATTTCTTTCATATCTGAAATATTTCCAGATATAACTCCTTGAACACACCCCTTTGGTCCATAGTTCATCCAAGTCGGAGCATTGATAGAATAATTTAAGTCTGAATAATTCTTGCTTAAGTAATTTGTTAGACTATTTTCGATGCCTTTTGCAACGTCATATTCAGTTTCTTTAGTAGTGAAGGCATATGTTGCCCCGATTATTTCCCTATTGTCCTTGGTTTCTATCTTGGTTTGAGAGTGATTACTATGGGGTATAATCCGCTAATTAGTGTGGCGGTAAGTGCAACTATCAAGACGGCTATCGCTTTTTGCCCTATGTAATATGGGTCGGTTATTTTATTCAAGGATAATCTTCTTAGCAAGCTCTTTCTTTGGTCTTGGATTTTAAAATCGTCAAGGCTTTTGCCATCGCAATCTCTCACTAGGTCTATTTCCAATCCATGGTTAATCAAGTCTCCTTCCATTGATGCAAAGTCTGCTTTTGTGCCTTGGACTATATAATGTATGCCTTGGTCTTTGTTTCTTAGAAAACTCTTCTTGTGTGCTGGAACTTTTTCTGCAGACATATCTTTAACTTCGAATCCTTTTAAGTCAACTTCTGATGAAGTATGTGAATCATTTTCTAAGTTTGCTAGAGTTGCTTCAAATCTTCTCTTTTGTAGTGCATTTGTTTCTACTTTTCTTTTAAAGTCGTATAGCCTTATTTTTTTTGGAGATCTTACAAGATAGTATCTTGAAAGAAGTTCTTCACTATGACTTCCATTTCCGTTCAACTTTTCTCTGCTTTTTGTTAACTGTGTACTGTTCATTTTGTTTTCTCCTGTTTATTAAAATTTATGAAGAAAGGGCGGGCTTAATTTTTAGCCCTTATATATAAGGGCTAGCTCTCGTATTTTAGAAGGATAATTCTAGATCAAGCAAATGCTTTTATCTGTCAGTAATTTGACCAGATTGCTATCTGATGGTAATTTTCTAATGTCCTCTTTTTTTACTATTTTGTAATTTAACTTGAAAAAAAATTGCTTTATATCAAGTGAATCTTCATGGGAGAAAGTCCCATCTCCGTAATTATATGAGTGTATATTAATCTCATGATCATTAGTACTTATTGGCACAAGAACCTTGTCTCCATCATTATTAAAATAAGCATATCTTGTTACTAATTCTTTGAAATTTTCTGGATGTGGATCTCCGATCATTGAAAATCGATGCTCTTTTTATTTTTAAAGAAAATTATGATTCAATACATGATAATCTTGCTTATGTTTTAGCCGTTTAAGTGCTGAACCATAAAACTTATAACGTAATTATTAGAATCAGGAACATCGTGATCGGTGTCTAGCACAATCAGGTCTTCACTTTTTCCTCCAAGACGAAAATGGTATTTTCTCATTGATTTTGGGTCTGCTTTTCGATCCTTGCTTCCTAAAATTGTCCTTATTTCCACACCATTAGGAATGTATGACTCAAGGTCGGCTATAGCATCCATTTTAATGAGCTGGGGTATCATCTCTCTCGGGATAATTTTATTTTTTGTGTCTTTTCCTCTATTACATTCATTCAATAGAATATCTATCTTTTCTTTTTCTAGATATTCTCTAATCTCTCGATTTAAAAAATATTGCCATCCTAAAAGGGGAGATATTGAAGTATAACATCTAATCCTTGCTTTTTTATTAGATTTTTGATAATTGATAAGATATTTGGTTGCTGGAAAGGCACTTATACTGTTCGATATAATTCCTATTCTGTTTGAGTCAATTGGTAATTCTTCAAGAGCTTTTTCAATTGTGTTTTCTATGTTTAGGGCACTGTCGTGGATATTAAATTTATAGGCAATACATCCACGTATCTCTTCTTTTTCTACATAGTTTAATCTTATTCCCATAATTCCGTAATTCGTGCTTAAATCTTCAAGTATAGAATTTATTCTTGTTGGTTCGTCTCCGGCAACAATTCCTGGAAGTGCAATAACAAGAGGTAAATTATTCTTTATATTTGCAGGAATAAAGATTTGCGAGTTGTGCATTAAAATTCTCTGGATTTTTATTTTTTAAATCTTTTTATGCTAGAGTTTTATCTCGGCTTTAATTGCAGAAGGAGATTCTCCGCCGTGCCATGTGAATTTTGGCCTAACTTTAATGGGATAAATTCTTTCTGAATTATCGTCAAGAACTATGGCGGAACCTTTTGATGAAGGAAGATTGTCCATTTGCTGCTTGATGTTCTCCAAAAGGTAGGTTTGCATTATTTCATTTAAAGCCTCTATGTCTGGTTTTGCTGTGACTCTGTGTGAGATGATGATGTCTGCTTGAGTCAGAGCATCAGAATGAAGTTTTCCAGGCTGTTGTGTGGCCATAACCAGAGAGATTCCCGGCTGTCTACCTTCTCTAAGCAATTGAATTAGAGCATCTGTTGCGGGAGTTTTATCATTCTTGCCTAGGAATTCATGAACTTCATCAAGAAAGACCCAGATTAGAGGTTTTTGAGCAGATGATTTGTATGAAAGATAATCCTGACCATGCTGCAAAGAATCCATCTCTTCTTCTTTTCTTTCATCCATTCTTAGACTGAACATCTTTCTGCATACTAATCCAATGACAAGAGCTCTAATGTTGAAAGAGCCGATTGAACTGTAAATAGAAACATCCAAGATAGTAGTAATTCCAGCATTTACCAGATCTTTAATTTCCGTCCCCTTTCCAGATTTATCGAATATTCCCCAGGTATTTGCCGCTATAAAAAGTGAAGAAGCAATCTCTTTTGTTTCTTTTGAAGCCTTTGAGTCATTCTCAATCTCATTAATTATATTCTGGACTGAAAATTCTTTTGAATCTAATTTTAATTTTGTGACTGCTCTTTCAATCAGTGCAGATGTTAAGGAAGTGAAATCCAGATTGAAAAGAGAGATCCAATCCTCTGCTTCCAGCTCAGATGCTTTTAGTGCAAAAGTGGAATCAAAAGGAATTTTTTTTGAGAGATATTCATCTGCTTTTCCAAATGGGACAAAAATTTTTACTGGAAGAGATTTTGCCTCCAAACCCCAATCTTTCAAAAGTGCTGCATCTTTCTCATTTTTATATTTCATCGTCCAGAAAATGCCCATTGTATCAAATATTATTGGGGCAATGTTCTTGGATATTTCCTGGGGAAGACTTGTCAGCCCTTCAGCTATTGCACTAAGTGAATAGGATTTTCCAGAACCTCTTTTGCCTGAGACTAAAATTACATGCGAACGGGCTACGTCCATCCATATTTTATTTGAAAGAGAAGTGTAATTTCCCATCTTTACATATCCCTTTCCAAGAAATATGAGCCCCTTATCACCAAACCTTTCTTTATCAGCCGCATCACGACCAATTATTATATCATATGCCATCTTTATTTATAATCACTAACAACTATCGCAGGTTTATTAATATATCTTTACGATTTTGTTTTAGGATGAAAGACCAGAAATATCTTTCAAAAGGTTTTTAAACTACATTCTTTTGTGATTTGAATTATGGCTGAAAGTAAAGAGCATAAAAAAGAAGATGTTATTGAGATTCCTGTTGGTAAATATCTTAGTAAGATGGGAAAGAATCCTTGGATAATTTCAACTGTTGTTTTGGCTATTGCTCTGGTAGTAGTCTTGATAATATTTATGAAGGGTGGAGGCGCAACGACAACCAGTGTAAGCAGCGGTGAGGCTGGACAAAATCTTGTTTCTTTTGTTAATGGTTTGGGACAGGGAAATGCTGTTCTTGTTTCTTCTGAAAAAGAAGGAGCATTGTACAAAGTTACTGTCAAGTACAACGGACAGGATGTTCCTGTTTTTGTGACTTTAGATGGAAAATATATGGTTCCACAGCCTGTTCCTTTGTCTTCTGATGGCGCAACCCCCCAAGATGATCAGCCGGTGCAGCAAGATATTCCGAAATCAGACAAGCCAGTAGTTGAGCTGTTTGTTATGAGTTATTGCCCATATGGAACTCAGATGGAAAAAGGAATCCTTCCAGTATTATCGTTAATGAAGGATAAAATAAACTTTACTTTGAGATATACTCACTTTACTCTTCACGGAGAAAAGGAAGATACTGAGAATTTTAGGCAATTATGTATCCGACAAGAACAGGGTGCAAAATTCTTGCCTTACATTCAGTGTACGTTAAATTCTACTGATATTTACAATCCTGGTAATGTAACGCAATGCATGAAGAATCTTGGAATAGATTCTAAGAAAGTTGATAGTTGTATTGCTACAAAGGCGCAGAGTTATTATGATGTTGATTCTGAGTTAAGTCAAGGTTATGGAGTTCAAGGAAGTCCGACTTTGGTAATCAATGGTGTTCAATCACAGAGTGGGAGAAGTCCTGCCGCTGTTTTGGGAGCAGTTTGTGCAGCCTTCAATAATGCTCCAGCAGAATGTAATTCTCAATTACCTACTGAAACTCCGAGTGCAGGATTTGGATTTAACAAGGGTTCAAGTAGTGATGCTGCGGCTATAAACTGTGGATTTTAGAGGATAAAATGAAAATATTAGAATTAAAGGCAGGGCAAGGGAAAGTAGATATAGAAGTTAAAGTGAAGAGCAAGAATGAACCTAGGGTTATGGAAAAATATGGGAAGGAATTAAAGGTTGCAAGTGCGGTGGTGGAAGATGATTCTGGAGAAATAGCTTTAACATTATGGAATGCTGATGCCGATAAGGTTAATGTAGGAGATACTATCAGAATTAGTAATGGATATGTCTCTGAATTTAATGGAAAGAAGCAGCTTACTTCAGGAAAGTTTGGTAAATTAGAAGTCGTTGGGGATAGTGCTGGGAGTTCCGATGGGAGTGATAACAAAAAACCTAAGGAAAAGAAACCAAAGAAAGAAGAATCTGAAGAAATTGACGATGTTGAGTTTTAATTAATCGTTATACCCTATGGTCTTGCCATAGGGCGAGAGCTTCCAGTAAGTATTAAACGCTTAAATTATTGTCTTCTTTATGGAAGAATTAGAGAAATCAGCACATAAAGTTTTCAAACTGAAATA
>Ga0209542_10006423_pt1 | contig 22878 bp, 22 predicted proteins | sample RifCSPhighO2_01_FD_184028 | JGI IMG/M metagenome (GOLD analysis project Ga0209542, IMG submission 184028) | Soil microbial communities from Rifle, Colorado - Rifle CSP2_plank highO2_0.1 (SPAdes) (version 2) | ecosystem: Environmental > Terrestrial > Deep subsurface > Rock core/Sediment ... | reverse complement strand
GGTAATCGAGGAGCAGCAAAAACACGTGTATCGTTACAGCCGTGACTTAGTGAAAGAGCTAAAGAGCAAGAAGTATTTTTTGTTGGCTATATCGCAATCGCCGAAAGCGATCCTTGAAGGTTTTTGTAAAAATCTTGGTTTCGATAAAACGTATGGACGTATCTATGAACTTGGCCCTTCTAACCGCTTTACGGGAAAAATTATCGACGAGCATCTGATTATGAATAAAGCACATATCACGCGCCGGGCCGTGGAGAAAGAGAAGCTCACTCTTAAAGATTCTATCGGGGTAGGAGATACTGAAAACGACATTCCATTCCTCGAAATAGTCGATCGCCCCGTTTGTTTTAATCCAAACAGTACACTGTTGCGTCACGCAAAGCTCATGGGCTGGGAAGTGGTCGTTGAGCGCAAAGATGTGATATACAACATGTAATATGTTCCCCGAAGAACAAAAGCCGAAGAAGAATTTTGCGAAGAGTATGCGTGGGCAAGCCGCCGGCTACATCGGCGCGGCATTCGGGCTGGTCGCGGGCTTGGCGTGGAACGATGCCATCAAAGCGCTCATTGAGACAATATATCCGCAAGGAGCAAGCGGCGGCATAACCGCAAAGTTCATCTACGCAGCAGTTATTACGGTCATTGTGGTTATTGTCACCAATTATCTTCTCCGAAGGGAAGACTGATGCTCTTTTCCGTTGAGCACAAAGAAGTCTATTGCACTCCCGTCTCCCGCGCTATACTGAATATACCGTTATGGGCGGCAAGAGACTTATTCCTGTTGCGGCTGTGGTATTGGTTCTCCTCGTTCTGGGAATCGGTTATTGGCTGTGGTCGCAGAAAAAAGAGACCAGTGTTGTGGAAACGGCTAAAACGGTAAGCGAATCGGTTCCGGAAATTCAAACCAATCCCGGGCAAAAAGTTCCGGAAATAAATCCGCTTGACCGGGCGAATCCGTTCAAATATAACAACCCGTTGAAATAACAACATGCGTACCTCCACCGTGGCACGTCGAACATTGTTAGCCGTGAGCGTTCTCCTGGTTTCTTTTTTGGCAAGTGCCGTAATGACCCACGTGGAGGCCGCTGCCAATGATTCTTCAATACGCCTTGAAAAAGACCCCTCGGTCGGGCTTTTTATTTTAACCGTCAAAGATCCGGATGGCGTCCAGGAATTTTCGATGACGCCGACCGACAAATTTCCTTACGGCGGGGGGTTGAGCGGCTGTAAAAAAACTTTCTCGAGCAACAATGTACTTTTCAACGATCCGAGCGATTTTACGCCGGTAATGCCCGCTTATGTTATTGATTGCAGAAACAATACGACCGAACTTGAGATTCCTCCTCCCGTTGACGGAGAAACCCAGAGCGTTAGGGTGAAGAAAGAAGAACCCCCACCCCCACCTCCGCCACCGCCTCCAAAAGAAGAGAAGAAGGAGGAGGGACCTCTTTCAGCGGAAGACATTCAATATCCGGTACCCGAACTGGACAGCTGCGGAAGTGAAGCCGAGTGCCGCTCCTATTGTGATAACGCGGAGCGCGCCAAAGAATGTTTTTCCTTTGCCCAAAAGTACCATTTGATTTCCGACGAGGAAGCGGAAGAAGCGGCTGATAAATACTTGGACGTTAAAAACGGTCCCGGCGGCTGCGACTCCTGGTCTTCGTGCGAAGAGTATTGCACTACTATTGATCACCTTGATGAATGCATCGCCTTTGCCGAGGAAACTGGCTATTACTCCCCCGAACAACTGGCTGAAGCAAAAAAATTCCAAGAGCTCGTTAAGAGCGGGGCGCAATTTCCCGGTGGCTGTACCGACCGGAACGCCTGCGAGATTTACTGCTCTGTTCAGAGCAATATGGAAGAGTGTCTGAATTTTGCCGAAGCAAGCGGCTTCATGCCCAAGGAAGAGATCGACGAAGCGAGGAAGTTCATGGCGCTGATGCAACAGGGTGAAAGCCCTGGCGGCTGTACCTCCAAAGAGCAATGCGAGAAGTATTGTTTTGAAGACAGTCATATAGAGGAATGCATTGCCTTTGCGGAAAAAGCGGGTGTTATGACGGCGGAAGAGGCCGAAATGGCAAGAAAAGTCGGAGGAAAAGGGCCGGGCGGCTGTCATAGCAAGGGGCAATGCGAGGCGTATTGTGAAGCCAATTCTGGTGAATGTTTTGAGTGGGCGAAAGAGAAGGGACTGATCAGCGAAGATGACCTTAAAAAAATGAGCGAGGGAATGGAGCAGTTCCGTGACAATCTCGATACCATGCCGCCGGAAGCCATTCAGTGCATGAAAGACGCGGTTGGAGAAGAAAATTTCAATCGAATGATTAGCGGGGAGCCGGTTTTTGACCGCAGTTTGGAAGGAAAAATGAAGTCCTGCTTCGGTCAGATAACTGCGCAGTTCAGCCAACAGCTTGGCAATCTTCCTCCGGAAGCGGCGCAGTGCATCAAAGATGCGATCGGGGAAGACGGGCTTCAAAAATTACAAAGCGGTGAAGCTGACGAAAATTTTGATTTTGGTCCTTTAGAAGGCTGTTTCCGCGATTTACAGCAATCGTTTGGCGGCGGCAGTAATTTTGGCGCCGGGGGTTTCAGCGGTCCGGGCGGCTGTACGAACACGCAGGAATGCACCGCGTATTGTGAAGCCAATATGGAGGAGTGCCAGGGTTTTGGTCCATCGAGCGGTCAGAGCGGTCCCGGTGGAGGTGGCTTCAGCGGTCCCGGCGGTTGCACCAACCCCGAAGAGTGTCAGGATTATTGCCAGGAGCATTTTGAAGAATGCCAAGGTTTTGGGAGCGGGGGTGGTGGTGACGAACAACATGACGGATTTTCTGAATGCGGCATTGTCACTGGCGCCGTTGCCATATATGTTTGTGGAATCAACGGTAAGGGTGCCCCGCCCGAAGTGGAAACGACTTATTTTAATGAGTGCCACGCGAAACAGCAAGACGCCGAGATTCTTCATGAAGGTGGATGTAAAGGACATGCCCCGTGCTCGGACATTGCGGATCCGGTCTGCGGAAATGACAATAATAGCTGGACAAGCTCTTGCCATGCCGAAGAAAAGGGCGGAGGAGTAAAACATAAAGGCGTTTGTACTGTGGAAGATTTTGGCGGGTCGGGAGGAACCGGCGGTAGCGGAGGCTTTGGCGGCCCGGGTGGATGTCAATCTCAAGAGGAATGTGAAGCATATTGTCAGGGACATCCTGCGGAATGCGGAGGCGGGGGAGGAGGAAGTGAACCGCCGCCTCCAGCGCAAAGCTGCGCTCCGCTCCCGTCCGGCTTAGTCAGTTGGTTGGATGATGATAATACATTGTTACATACGACTAGCGGCGTAACCCTTGCTCCGGGAAAAGTTGGAAATGCCCTGAAATTTGACGCGAATGGTGGGTACGTTACTGATGAGAATTCGGAAAAATTAAACTTTGGGACCGGACCTTTTTCATTGGAGACTTGGTTCAACTGGGACGGCGGAGGGTCGTCCAAAGGCAACATCATTAGAAAAGCAAATTACCCGGTGAGCGGCGACGGGGCCGGTTACTGGCTAGTTATAAACAAAGATAAAAGTACCCTGGAGTTTTTTACAGGAGAAACTGTCGGCAATGAAGGTAAATCAAGGGGCACAGTTTTCGTGCCAATAAGTTCTGGGACCTGGCATCACGCCGCCGCCACAAGAAATAGTTCAGGCGTAATGAGTTTGTATGTAGACGGCCAACTACAAGGCACCGCCGAAGCGGCAAATGCCCAGACGACCAGCGAAGCTCCGTTTACGCTTGGGGCGTGGGATGATCGATTCGGCGTTATAGAACTTTTTTCCGGTCTGATTGACGATGCCTCTGTATACAATAGAGCGCTAAGCATGTCTGAAATCCAGGCTATCTTTAACGCGGGTAGCGAGGGGAAATGCGCTGTCCAACCAAGCTCGTCGTCGGGAGGCACAGATTATCAACAGCAGTTCCAGCAACAATATCAAGAGCAGTATCCGCAAAGCCAACCACCAGCGGATTACAGCGGACCGGGCGGCTGTAAAACTCCCGAAGAATGCCAGGCTTACTGCACGCAAAATTACCAGGATTCGGCATGCCAGCAATTTGCGCCGTCTTCGTCGTCAAGCGTTTTTAGTGTATTTTTCGCAAGTCCGTTTGTCGGGCTTCTACAGCTCTATCAGCGCTAAACCAGTGGTACGATAGGGCGATGCTCTCGCCTGCACAATTTCGGAAAATTGTTTACGTGCATTACAAAAGGTATGCGCGCAGTTTCCCGTGGAGAAAAACACGTGACCCGTACAAAATACTGGTTTCCGAAACCATGCTCCAGCAGACCGGAGTCGAGCGAGTGGTACAAAAATATCGAGCGTTTTTAAAAAGATTTCCGACGATTCGTGCGCTCGCTCGGGTGCCGCTTAAAGAGGTACTCAAGGAATGGCAGGGACTTGGCTACAATCGGCGAGCAAAGCTTCTACGGGATGCGGCCAAAGCGATTGTTGCTGAGTATCAAGGAAAATTTCCCAAAAACGAAAAGATTCTTGAGAGCTTGCCCGGCATCGGTCCCTATACGGCCCGGGCCGTGATGGCTTTCGCCTTTAATAAACCGGTTGTTTTTATTGAGACAAACATTCGTACGGTGTTTCTCCATCACTTCTTCAAAAACCGAACAACGATCTCCGATAGTGAAATTTTACCATATATGGTAAAAATGCTTGATAAGAAAAATCCACGAAAGTGGTATTCGGCGCTTATGGATTATGGAGCCTCTCTCAAAAAGTTCGGTGTTCGTTTGAATGCCAAGAGCGCGCATTACACGAAACAATCAAAATTTGAAGGTTCCATTAGACAACTGCGCGGCAGGATTTTGAAAATGGCGCTCGAGAAAGGGAAGGTGAATATCAAAAAACTCGCCAAAGAAATGAAAAAGCCGCCGGCGCAGGTGCGCGCGGCGGCTGGAGTGCTTCGGCGGGAGGGTTTACTCGAATAGCTTTCTCCTGTTGTTATCGAGTTGTAGTGGGAGAGGGACGAACAGTGCTATAGCAAAACCACATGCCGACAGCACCGACGATCGAAAGGAACGGGAGCCCCACTGCAATTCGCCAGCTGAAGAGGTCATCAAGTGAAATACCGAGGAGCAGTGCGCCGATGCACACTTCGGTCACCGACTGAGGCGTTGGAGTAAGCCACGTGGCCGCAAGCCACTCGTTGTGCTTACCCCTATTGCGCTCGATCCTCGATTTTTCCTTCTCGATGCTCCCTTTGAAAGAATAGTAGCGGCTCGAAAACGGCCACAACCACCCGAGGCCACCACCCCACCCGTGTGAGTCATGTATGTAGTGGAGTAGGAGGCAAGTTGCCGCCACACTTGCCCAAAAGAGTCCTCCGAGGAAGCCCGCGAGGAGGAAAAGCAGAGGGATCATGATGAGCGGACGGTGGGTAAGCAACTCATGGTGATTATCATAAACTCTCCCCCGTCGTACGTACATATAGAGCACGTCGAAGTCGGGAACGAGTCCAAGGATTCCTCCGAGAAGGTATTTCCCGACGCTCGGGTCGACCTTGAAGAGCCGGCTGAGGACAAAGACCGCGAATGCCCCGACGCTAAAGTCAAAGAACGCGACGTAGGCGCTGCCGCACAGACGAAGAAGTGAGATCATGGGTTGCCTCCCTGGTTGCCGTAACTCCTTCCTCTATAACACTTTTATAAAAATATGTCAAACGCCCAAAAGGACCGGGATCACAAGCGGGCGTTTGTTGGTTTTTTCGAAGAGGAACATTTCAACGGCGTCGGTGAGCCCGTTCTTGATGTAGTCGAAGTTGATGGGGTTCATGCCAGAAGCGGCCTGCTCCACATTTTTCTTGATGATGAGCCGTGTTTGGGCGAGGAGGTCCTGAGATTCGCGCAGATATACGAAACCGCGGGAAATGATGTCGGGGGATTTACGCAATTTTCCGGTCTTCAAATTGACCGTTGCGATAATCACGAACATCCCGTCTTGGGCGAGCATCTTGCGGTCGCGAATGACCACTTCCTGAATATCGCCGATAGAAAAGCCGTCCACCATGCGAATGCTTGATGCCGCCTTTTCTTTGCGCACCGAAATTTTTTGCCCCTCGTTAGTGATTTCAACCACGGCGCCGTTGTCGGGAATTACAATATTCTCTTCCGGCATCCCAAGCGAGCGGGCGATATCGGCATGAACGCGCAACATGTAGTGGTAGCCATGCACCGGCATGAAAAAGCGCGGCTTGATGTGCTGATGGATCCAGGCGGTCTCGTCACGATTGGCGTGTCCGGAAGAGTGCACATCGGAAATTTGGTAGTGGATGATGCGGGCGCCTTGGCGGGAAAGATTGTCTTTGAGTTTCTGCACTGCGCGCTCGTTTCCCGGAATAATCGAGGAGGAGAGTACAACGGTGTCGGTCTTCTGAATTTTTATTTCCTTATGGGTTTTATTCGCAATGCGCATAAGCGCGGCGAATTCGTCTCCCTGCGCGCCGGTCGCGAGGATAAGAATTTTATTCGGCGGATACTGCTCCATTTCAGTCGCCGAGATGAAGGTTTCGTCCCGAACTTTTAAAATTTTCAGGAACTTCACTATTTCTACGTTCACCTTCATGCTGCGTCCCTCGATGACCACTTTTTTCTTGTATTGCTCGGCGATCTCAATGATTTTGCAGATGCGCTCAAGCTGGGAAGAGAACGTGCCGATGATGAGACGCCCCGTGGCAGAGCGGATGAAGCCTTCCAAGTTTTCAAACACAATGCGCTCGGGAATCGAGAAGCCCGGCTTCTCGACATTGGTGGAATCCGCCATGAGGAGGAGCACTTTCTCTTTTTCAAACTTCGAGAATTCCTGGTGCTCGCGCTCGACCGGAATGCCCTCCTCGTGCTCAAGCTTAAGATCGCCGGTGTTTACGACCGAGCCGTGGGGCGTCTGAATGATGACGCCCATAGCATCGGGAATGGTGTGGGTCACGGCGAAAAATTTCACTACAAATCCGCCGATTTTTATCGTGTCGTCTTTCTCCACTTCGCGGATATCGAGTGGCGGAAGGTGCGGAAATTCCTCCTGCCGCTTTTTAATCATGAGGGTCGTGAGGCGGCGGGAATAGATCGGCGGGTTGCCGATGCGGTCTTGAATGTAGGGAATGCCCCCGATGTGGTCAAGGTGGCCGTGGGTAACAATGATGGCGCGGATTTTTTGCCGATTGTCCTCGAGGTACTTGGTGTTCGGGAGAATGAAATCAATGCCGGGAGTATCTTCTTCGCGGAATTGGAAACCGCAGTCGACAATAACTATGTCTTGACCGAATTCCACGAGCGACATATTGCGCCCGATTTCTTCAACGCCTCCCAAGGGAATAATACGAATGACTCCGGGCGCAATTGGCGGGATAGTATCTCCGTTTCCGTTCTGCGCACCATGGTCTAAAGAAGCGCCGAGGTGGAGCTGATGATGTGCGCCGGGGGCGCGGTGCGGGCGTCCTGCGCGCCGGTCGCGGAAGGCGCGATGAAGGTCGCGCTGGTATCCTCCGCCCTGATGGCTTTGGCGATTGTCTCGTCGCGGGGCACCTCCCCGTTGGGGCAGGCGGCGGGGTCCGCGGTTTTCAGATGGCCTTTGTTCGTTTGGGTTCATAACTGTTTTTTCAAAAATATAAAAGGATGCATTATCTCGCAAAGAAATGCCAGACCTGATTTGTTTGTGTGTACCACTTGTAGATATCACTGAAGCGGTCACTCGGGGTGGTAATGGAGCCGAGGGAGAATCCTTGCAGGTCTTTTGGCACAAGGTAGAGAAAATCTGGAGCGTAGAGGAAAATGGCGCCGATATCATTCACCACCTCTTTCTCAAAAGCCCGATATTTTTGGATGCGCTCTTTTTCCGAAGAGAGCGCTCTGCCGCTTTCAAGCAATTTGTCTGCTGCGCTTGAGGTATAGAGAGCGACATTGAGTCCCGGGTCGTTGCGCTGTGAAGAATCCCAGAACGCGAAGAGATCAAGCTCGCGACCGACGATTTCGCCGAAGAGAAGCGTGTCGTATTTTCGCGGACGAATCACGTTCTGCTGCAAATCACCCGTCTCGTAAATGTGGAGGTCTACCTTTGCGCCAAGGAGCTCCCAGTCTTTTTTGATTATCTCCGCAACCTCTTTGAGTTCCGGCGCGTTCGGTGTCGCAAGGCTGAACTGCAGTTTCTCCGGCGCCTGATTCTTTTTCGCGGCTTTTTTCTCCCATACCTTCGTTTCTGGATTTTCTATCCAACCGCTCTCACGCAGAATGTCTTTTGCTTCCTCAATATTCCCCGGAGCAATGGTTGCACCACTGTAGGCAAAGGTACCCGGCGGAATGGGACTGTGGAGTATCGTGCCATATCCTTTGAGAACATCGTTCACCAGTTTTTCCTTGCCGAGCGCTCTATCAAGAGCTTGGCGCACTTCTTTGTGCGCGAAAATAGGCGCCTGGTTTTGATTCATAAAGACCGCAAATACCCGCGGCAGAGGAGCCCGTTCAATACGGGCGTCTTGAGTAAGTTTTGCGATACTTCCCGAGGAAATGCCGCTTATACTCTCAATCTCCCCGTGATTCCATGCGCTTATGAGGTCGTCTTCACTTCCATAAAACCGGATCGTGAGGCGGGAAAGATACCCCTCGCCGAGGGTGAATTTTCCGAAGGCGGTGAGTTCGTAACGCGTTGGAATGCCGTCGTTATTGCGCTTCACGCTTGAAACTTGATAGGGTCCGGAGCCTATGGGCTCGATATTCAATGAGCTTAACGAGAACTCCTCCGGGGTAACCGAACTCCACAAGTGCTTGGGAAGTATTCCCAGGGTGAGATTTTCGAGAAAAGGAGCATAGGGCTGTCGGAGCGTAAATCGAAGTGTCGTGCGGTCGACTTTCTCGACAGCAATGCCGTCCCAGTTCGGGCGCTTCGGGCTTTTGATCGCGGAGTCTTTTGCAAGGTCAGCGGTGAAGAGCGCATCATCCGCCGTGACGGGCATGTTGTCTTGGAAGAGCGCGTCTTGCCGGAGTTTTACGGTATAGATGAGACCGTCTGGAGAAATAGTGTAGCTTTCCGCGAGGTCGGGGATAAGCTCTCCTTCAGCGGTTACCCGCAGGAGGCCGGAATAGACGAGTGAGGTTAAATCGCGGTCGGCGTCAGAAATTGCAAGCAGAGGATTAATGAATCGGGGTGAGCCGATGCTTCCTTCGATGAGGCTTCCCCCTCGATCGGGAACCTCGACGAGCGCCAGCTTATTAACTTCATTAAGAGCAACGAAGCTCGCCGTTACCACTCCCGCGACTAATAACCACCACAGCACCCGCTCGGCGGGAGAAAATGTTTTCCACATCCCCTCAACGGATTCTAATTTTTTTACAGAGAAACGCCTCGAGAGAGAACGCCGAAGCGACTCAAGTTTTTCCTTCATGATTGCAAACGAAAAAATTAGTGATTACTGTTTCGCCATCGGGCGCAACTTTTTATGATCTGATGATAAGGGCGAGGAATGCTGAGGCGGCAAAAAGTACCCCAAGCACAATAGTTGCTTGAAACAAAAATTTTTCAGTTCCGCGGCGCGTGTGAAAACCCGCGCTGAAATTATCGCCCCCAAACGCCCCGCCGAGGCTCGAACCGGTCTGCTGGAGCATAACGGCTGCGACGAGGAGAATGGAGAGCGCGATCTGGATGTAGGGCAATACTGCCACTAGTACGTCCATGTATGAATTCATACTACCATACCTCAAAAATCATGCAACTAAGCAAACAGAAACCGCCCAAACAAAACTCGTAGGGAAGTTTCCGTTTGGACGGGGCATCAAACTACATAAAAAGAGAAAAGCCTCTCGCAAGAATACGCGCCGCTTTGTTCGGGAAGCGGTTGGTTGTCTACTTACCCCTGTCGTACAAGGCACAGTGCGCGGCAAAACCAGCGGCTTGTCTTGCAGGCCCGCCCAACGGGAGCACCTCGTCGCTAATAATTGCTTCGTCATTCTGTGCCCCGAAGTCGGGTTTCTCAGCAGCAATGAAAGGAAAGACCTCTGCTCTGATTGCTTCCGCAACTTCAGGTGAAATGGGTTGTCCCACTCCGTAGAATGTCACCTTGCTGTGCCCGTCGAGTGTGACACGATTGGCAGCCACTGGCGTGGTCTCGAGTTCGGCTGAGAGGCCATATCGAGCTAGAATCTCAAAGAACTTCTGCTCACTCGTACGCATAGGATGATCCCTTTCAGATTGTTTTGCTCAGGTCTGGCGGCACTATGCCATGAACATGACCAACTTAACAAGCCACTAATCAATCAGAAATTATAGAGGGGCCTCAACGAAACATTTGACACCCCCTGAAAATACCCTTATACTCTGGTCACTTTTTTGCCCTTTGGGGCGTTTATTACAAGGTAACCAAAAATACGAACGATGAAAAAATCTAAGAAACCGAAGGGACAAAGTGCAAAAAAGGCATCTGCCGCAGGAGCGGGAAGCGGCAATAAGTCGGGAATCCAGCCTCTCGGCGACCGAGTGCTTATCCGACCCATGAGTGAGGAAGAAGGGGCAAAGGAGCTTCCCTCGGGAATTATCATCCCGGCAACCGTTGATAAGGAAAAAACCGACCGCGGAGTTGTGGTTGCGGTTGGCCCGGGCAAAGTGAATGACGAGGGTAAGATTGTACCAATGCACATCGAGGTGGGCGACAAGGTACTTTTCCAGTGGGGGGATAAGGTTGAAATTGACGACATAGAATATTTTGTCGTAAGCGAACCAAGCGTGTTAGCAATACTGAAATAGTTTTTAGAAAACTAAAACCTGAAGCACTAACCTAATCACCAAAACCTAATCCCTATAAACTATGAGTAAGCAAATTATTTTTGACGAAAAGGTGCGCCGGGCGCTCAAAATTGGCGTTGATAAAGTGGCGGACGCGGTACGCGTGACGATTGGACCGCGCGGGCGAAACGTCATTCTCGACAAGGGCTACGGGGGACCGCAAATTACGAACGATGGCGTGACGATTGCCAAAGAAATAACGCTCCGCGACAAGTTCGAGAACATGGGCGCGGAAATCGTGAAGGAAGTCGCAAATAAAACGAATGATGTCGCGGGAGATGGCACGACGACGGCGGTTATTCTGACCCAGGCGCTTGTTGAGGAGGGACTGCGGCATACAACTATGGGAGTGAACGCCATGGGCGTTCGCGCCGGTATTGAAGCGGCGACCGCGGACGTTGTCGAGGCTCTTCGAAAGCTCGCAAAGCCGATTCAAGGAAAGGATGAGATTGTGCAGGTAGCAACCATTGCCGCGGAAGCGGAGGATATCGGCAAAATTATCGCGGACACCATCAATACAGTGGGGAAGGACGGTGTCGTAACCGTCGAGGAATCGCAATCTTTCGGCATTGAATCCGAAGTAGTTGAAGGCATGGAATTCGACAAGGGCTACGTTTCGCCGTACATGATCACGAACCCCGAGCGGATGGAAGCGGAATATAAAGACCCTTTAATTCTTATTACGGATAAGAAAATTTCTTCGATTCAGGATATTTTGCCGGTGCTCGAAAAGGTAGCTCACACGGGCAAGAAAGAGCTCGTCATTATTGCCGATGACGTCGAAGGGGAAGCGCTCACGACCTTTGTAGTCAACAAACTGCGCGGCACGTTTAACGTCTTAGCGGTTAAGGCGCCGGGCTACGGCGATCGCAAGAAGGAACTTTTGGCGGATATTGCGGCAACCGTTGGCGGGCAAGTAATTGCGGAAGAGCTTGGCGTCAAACTCGACAAGGCGGAGCTCTCTATGCTCGGGCGTGCCTCGAAGGTGATCGCCACGAAAGACAATACGATAATTGTTGGAGGCAAGGGTGGGAAGAAAGACATCAACGACCGCATTGCGCAGATCAAAAAGCAAATCGAGCAGACGGATTCAAAGTTCGACAAAGAGAAGCTTGAAGAGCGCATGGCGAAGCTCTCGGGAGGTGTTGCCGTTATCCGCGTTGGCGCCGCGACGGAGACCGAAATGAAATATTTGAAACTCAAAATCGAAGATGCGGTGAACGCGACAAAGGCGGCGATTGCGGAGGGCATCGTGCCCGGCGGCGGTGTTGCGCTCATTAAGGCGGGGCAGAAGCTTGCCAAAGATATTGAAGGAAAGAAAATGTCCCGCGAAATGGAAGTGGGCTACCAGATCGTGCTCAAAGCCCTCGAGCGGCCCCTGAAGCAAATCGCGGCGAACGCTGGCAAGGACGACGGTTCGGTTGTTGTTGACCATGTCAAAAATGCGAAAGGAAATGCCGGCTACGATGCGCTCAAAGATGAATTCGTTCCCGATATGCTCGCGGCAGGCATCATTGACCCTGTGAAAGTGACAAGGAGCGGTATCGAGCATGCGGCATCCGCCGCGGCGATACTCCTCACCAGCGAAGCGGCGATTGCCGATGAGCCGGAAGAGAAGAATCCGCCGGCTGGCGGAATGCCTCCGGGTGGTATGGGAGGCATGGGTGGAATGGACTACTAAGCAAAAGCGCCCCGCCATTCGCGGGGCGCTTTTGTCTTCATGATTTTCTGCTATACTTTTAGTATTAATTTACACCTATGACTATCATCTACATTATTTTGGGGATTATCGTTCTCGTCGTATTGTGGGCAATCTTTGCCTACAATAGTTTTGTACGGCTTGTGAATCGCACCAAGGAGGCGTGGGCAGACATTGATGTTCAACTCAAACGCCGCTATGATTTGATTCCGAACTTAGTAAATACCGTGAAAGGCTATGCGGCACACGAGCAAAGCGCGTTTGAAAAAGTAACGCAGGCGCGCGCGGCGGCGCTTGGCGCGCAGGGCCCCGCGGCGAAAGGACAGGCGGAGAATATGCTCACAGGTGCCCTGAAGTCAATTTTCGCGATTGCCGAGGCGTACCCTGACCTTAAAGCAAACCAAAATTTTCTTGAGCTTCAGCGGGAACTTTCCGACACGGAAAATAAAATTCAGGCGGCGCGCCGCTTCTACAACGGCAATGTCCGCGATCTCAATACCGCGATAGAATCGTTTCCCGGTAACCTCATCGCCAGCACGTTCAAATTCAGCAAAATGGAATTCTTCCAACTTGACGAGAGTGAGCAGGTAGCCAAACAGCCAGTTGAAGTGAAGTTTTAATCCAAGCGCAGAATCTCTCGTCGGCTTGCCCCGTAGTAGATGTTGGCATGGTCTCCCTGTTGCGACCGTTGTCGGAACGCGAAGCAGTGAACTGTGTTTCGAGTGTAGCTATAGAGCGTACCTGAGAGACGGAGCAACGATGCCAACATTCACTAACGGGGCTTGCTGTGGGGATAGGACGAGCGAGATTTTATGCGGTGGGGGAATTTTGGCTTCCGCCCGGTGTCCCCACGGAGACCATCCCTTTTACATTTGATCCGTACTTATTTTCTTCAGGGTTGCTTTTTTCTGCAAAGAAGACAATGAGGACGATAATTCCGACAAGAGGGACGAGACCGATCAAAAGCCACCACCCGCTACGGCCGGTGTCGTGAAGACGACGTACTCCAACGGCGATGCTGGGAATCAAGAGGGCCAAAGTGTATATCGTTGAGAGAAAACCAACGTGAAGAAGGGCCCCGATAATACTGATTACGATAGCGATTAGAAAATTAAACAAGAAGAACATCCAGTACTCTTTTCTTCCCGCGCGCCCATTGAACACCGCATACTTTTTCAATACTTGAAGATACTCGTTCATATTTTTATGTAGGACTAGTAAATACAGTCAGGACAGCGTTCATTTAGTGTATACTATCTGAAAATTTCATGGCAACGCTTTATACCCATCAGGATTCAAATATTCGAAAAACGTGGTTTCTCATGACGGGATTTCTTGTTGTCGTCATTGGTTTTGGCTGGGTGATAAGTCAGGCGTATGGGAACCCGGCAATACTCTATTTTGCAGTTATTTTCTCGATCGTAATGAATGTGGCAAGTTACTGGTGGAGCGATAAACTCGTTATAAAAATGTCCGGCGCGCGGCTGATGCAAGACGGTGGAGAATTCAGTGAGATTCACAACATTGTTGAAAATCTGGCGATTACCGCGGGGCTTCCTAAACCGAAGCTCTACGTCATTGAAGATCCGGCGCCGAATGCATTTGCAACGGGCCGCAATCCGGAACACGCCGTTCTGGCAGTGACGACGGGCTTGCTCAAAATACTTAATCGCAGTGAACTTGAGGGAGTCGTTTCCCATGAGCTTTCCCATGTTGGGAATCGCGATATGCTTGTTTCAACCGTGGTGGTCGTGCTTGCCGGCTTCGTAACACTTCTCTCCGATTTTTTTCTCCGCACCGGGCGTATTGGCGGCGGCGATCGCGACAACCGCGCGCAGGGAATTTTTATGCTCGTTGGTCTCGTGCTTGCGATCCTTGCCCCGATTGCGGCGACACTCATCCGACTTGCGATTTCCCGCAAGCGCGAATTTCTCGCCGATGCTTCCGGCGCGCTTCTCACGCGCTATCCGGAAGGACTTGCCTCCGCGCTTCAAAAAATAGGCGCGTACTCGCGCCCCCTGGCGCGCGCCAATCACGCAACTGCGCATCTCTTCATCGCAAATCCGTTCGGCCGTAATGGAGGACTGACTAAACTTTTTATGACGCATCCACCGATTGAAGAGCGCATACAAGCGCTCGTTGGTGGAGGAAATTAGAGTTATCAATTTGACTATATAGAAGATTTTTGTTACATTGTTAAGCGGAGATACCATGTTGGTATCATCCAGACACCTAAACGACAGGAAGACTGATGAACCGGAAGGACCGGATAAGTGGTGACCCATCGAATCAATCTAAACAACAAGGGGAAGAGGACTGGCGTATATGGCGCATTCCACAAGTGCTTGAGGATCCAGATCGCGACCGAGTGTGGCGAGCTGTGCGCCGTTGGCGTAGCCTTCAAGAATTGGTAGAAGATCACCCACCGGAGAAAACTCAAGGTCTCACTAACGGGGAGAAAACCTGACGTAAAAGTATCTGGAGAAAGGCGATCAGAAATGATCGCCTTTTTTTCTTTGCTACGGTAAGGTAATTAGTGGTCAGGTCAGATAATTAGGGAAATTCAGGAGGGTTCGCATAGCGGTCTAGTGCGCCACCTTGGAAAGGTGGTATGGGAGCAATCTCATCGAGGGTTCAAATCCCTCACCCTCCGCCAGATGTCCAAGTTCGAACCGAGGTAGAATAAGGGTTCTTGGACAAAAGAAACATGCAAAAACGAACATTAACCCAAATTAAGAAAGCACTTCAAGAACTCTCAAAAAAAGGGTGGATTAAGTCTAATCGCAGTCATAATACTGGAATAGGTAAAACTCTAGAGGACTATCTTGGTATTACGGAAAACAACATTGCTCTGCCAGACTTTGGAGTAATGGAATTGAAATCTCAAAGACTCAACACTCTTTCGATGATGACTTTGTTCACAAAGAGTCCGGAAGGTATTACAAACGCTGAAATAAGAAAACGCTTTGGTTATCCTGATCCTGAATTTCCTAAGATTAAAATTCTTCATCAGACTATCAGTGATGGAAAAAGAAATGGTATGGGGTTTCAGGCTACAGTTGATGAAAAACAAGGGAAATTACTGATTCTCAAAAAAGGGAAACTTCTGGGATATTATAGTCTGGCGTTTTTGAGGAAAAAAGCTATCGAAAAAATAGGAGATGGATTGATATTGGTTCGTGCTGAAACAAAAAAGATTCGTGGACATGAGTACTTTCACTATAAAGATGCATATATCCTAAAAGAGATTGATCCGACTAAGTTTCTTGCACACTCAAAATATGATATTCGTCTCGGTGTATATCATAGCGGTAAAAATGCGGGGAAACCACATGACCACGGCTCGGCATTCCGCCTAACCGAGAATTCTTTACCGCTTTTGTTTAAGATTCACAAAAAGATTCTCTAATTTTTCCTCAATACAACGATACTTTCTTTGTTCATCGTCTCCTCTAAGGCGCCCACAATGTTTGTTGGGGAGTTTTTGATTGGCATTCTTTTGCCGGGGATATTTCGCACAATTATATCCTCACAAGTAAAACCTATTTTTTCTGCTAATTCGGCAATAATAAAGTCAGTTGGAATTCGTACTTGTTTAACGAGTCTATTCCCAACAACAAGGCAAAAATACTTTCCTGGTTTAAGGATTCTATAAGCCTGCTTCAAACATTCATTCAATCCGAGATTAAAGCTCAATACATCTTTTGCCCTTGCTTCGTCTTGCTTCGCAATTTTGTCTAATGATTCCTTGAGATAACCAGATGAGAGCGTATGAATTAAATTTTTAGTAGCTCTACCGCCAAGGAGGTCATTGTCTACCCCAGAGGCGTCATTTGGATCCTCAAACATATCAATCCATTGAGCAGAAAGGCGTGAAAACTGGCCATAAGCTACTGTGGTGCGACTGTCGCCATATGGGGGTGAGGTGACGATGCAATCAATAGAATTGGCTTTAATCCCATTTTCTTTTGAAGAATCCCCATAGATTATTTTTGTCCAAGAATCCTTTTTGGCATCTTTGTAAAATTCAGTCATTCCGGCTATATTTTTTTCTGCATGTTTGCGAAATATACCGATAACATCAGGATCATGCTTTTCCAGTTTATCGCCTTTAACGCGAACCAACTTAAATTCTCCAGTTTTTGTATTTGAGGAGTAGCGGACTGTTTCACTAAAAGCGACCATTAGAAAATTCTGAATCGTCTCATCTTTTATTGCACGTATAGCTTTCTTTAATTTTGCAAGCTTAACGATTACTTTATCTTTGAACCAGAAATCAATATTCTTGAAATCTGGTCTTTCCATCTCCTTATCTGTGATTTTTTCTACTCTATCTAACAAAGCAATATACTCCCTTGTTAATTTTTGAGGATTGATTGGAGTTGTTTTTGCTTTCGCCAGAAAAATAGCTAAGGGATTGAGATCAATACCGTAAGCATTTCTTCCTATCAATCTACTTTCGACTAAAGCTGAGCCAGAGCCACAGAAAATATCGCAAATTGTATCGCCCTCCTTGCTATAAGTTTCTAACAATCTTCGTCCGACTTGAGGAATGAACATCGCTGGATAGGTATGTATTCCGTGCGTGTATGATTTTGTTTTTTCACCTCTGTAGTCCCATGAGTAATCTATTTTACGGACATACTTTTCATCTCTTGATTGCCCTTGATCCAGTTGCGATTCAAGATTGCGAATAATTTTTACAACTACACCCCTTACTTCCACTTCGTCACGATAAATGGGAAATAATCTCGGATTTGCCGGCTGAAGTCTAAACTTTCCATTTTCACGGTACAGTTTTTTGAGTGTTGCTTCGTTGTCATCAATAACTGCCACAACAGTCTGACCATTTTCTGCCACATCTTGTTTACGGATTACAACAATGTCTCCATCAAAAATACCCTCATCGATCATACTGCTACCTTGAACTCGCAGAGCATAGTGTTTGCCTTGCTTTCCAATTTCATCTTTTGCTATAGTGATAGTTTCACCAGAAATTTCTATGGCTTCAATGGGTTGACCCGCGGCAATAGCTCCTAAAATAGGAATTTCTATCATCTGCTTTGCTTCTATTGTTGAGACAGCTCGGGGCTGATTATGTTCTTTGTTCAAAAAGCCAGCCTCTTGCAACTTGCTGATGTAATAGTGGGAAGTAGAAGCAGAAGCTAGTTTAAATTTTCGCCTTATTTCCTCAAGAGAGGGAGCATACTCATGCTTTGCTCTATAAGATTTGATGAAATCAAGGACTTGTACTTGCTTTTTTGTGAGCATACTGATAGTATAGATGATAATTAGAATGTATACAAGTATAACTTATCCACAAAAAACTATGGCAAATTACCATGTTACAAAAGACAAAGAATCAGGTGATTGGAAAGCAAAGAGAGAAGGGGCTGATCGAGCTGCTGGTCATTACGACACTCAAGCAGAAGCAGAGAAAGCGGCAAAAGAGTTTTCTGCCAATACTGGTGGTGGTGAAGTGAGGATCCACAGCCCAAAAGGGCCAATCCGAGACAGCGATACAGTAGCCCCCGGAAACGATCCATACCCACCTCGCGATAAAAAACATTAAGATAATGAGCAACCCATTACACCTGAAAAGTATTTTGAAGGGAAAAATAGTACAGATATTGATAACAATTGTTGTTTTATTTTTCGGTCTATATTTGGCATGTCCCACATTTAGAGATTATCTTTCAGAACAAAAAATTGATGCTAACTTTGTACTCGGTTTCTTAACCGTCATTACTCTTATGGTTAGTATTTGGCAGAACACGAAAGATAGAAAGCTGACCTATAACATGAATGTTTGGGAGTCGGTGAGAGATAACGGTTTAGCAATAATAAGCAAACTGATCGCAATTAAGCAAAAAAGTGACATCATTGTTAAAACTCTAAAAAGCCATCAGGATGCAATAAAGAAAAAACAGGTATTCATGGATTTTAACGATACTCTGTCAAAGAAGGATATTGACGATGGATTCCAGATAGTAGCTGCTTATGCGGATACTTATTTCAGAGAAGAATGCGATAAGTGGAATGAAATGTTAACTAAATTGAGTGACATGGCAACAGATAATATAAACGTAATCAAGAATTATCAGATTAATTTGCATTTAATTATGGATGGAACTCATTTTACAAATCCGACTCTAGATAAGCTGGATGAAATGATCGCTAATGCAGAGAAAACAGATAAAGAAATTGCTGAAATCACTGAGGTGATGAGAAATAAAATTATCGAGAAGACAAATAGTATTAGTGATAAAATCAAAGCTAATTTGTAGCTAGATATTGTAATTTGTTTCGAAATTAATTTATTGAATAGTCAACCACATTTTTACCTTTGTCTGACTTTGGCTTTGGCACCTCGAACCACTCCGGATGAACTTTGAAGATAGCCCTTAATTCCTGTATACTTTTATCAATATCCGCGAATTTAAGTCACTTTTTTGGTTCTAACTTGCGGACATCGTCACCGCCAGTCAGGTGTTCCCATGGAAGATTTGGTAAAATAAATTAAGGTCGATGATTAAAATTAAACTAGAAGATTATTATGGAATCAGTAACTGAACAACAGCGGCAAACTTGGAATAAATTTTCCAGCGGCTGGCAAAAATGGGATAAGTTTGTGCTGGGTTGGCTGAAACCGATTGGTAATCAGCTCTTAGAGGAAGTGGATTTACAAAGGACTGACAAAGTGCTTGACGTATCCACTGGGACGGGAGAACCGGGGCTAATAGCAGCTACTAAAGTCGCTCAGGTAATAGCCACTGATGTGGCAGAAGATATGGTGGAGATTGCTCGCCAGAATGCGTTGAGCCGAAAACTTACCAATTTTGAAGTCAAAGTGGCTGATGCCGAAAACTTGCCGTTTGATGATAGTAGCTTCGATGCCGTTGTCTGCCGCCTCGGTGTAATGTATTTTGGTAAACCGCAGGCTGGGGTAAACGAAATGGCGAGAGTACTCAAACCAAGCGGGAAGTTGGCGCTAGCCGCCTGGGCCGAACCAGTCAAAAACCCTTGGGCCACTACTGCCTCCTCAGTAATTAACAAGTTACTTAATTTAACACCGCCACTGCCCGATACTCCAGGAGTATTTCGTCATAGTGCCGCTGGAAAACTGACAGAAATGATGGTAGCGGCTAGCTTAATTGATGTTAAACAAAGTGAGGTTACTGGCGAAATGGTCTTTGATTCCCCTGAGCATTATTGGGAATTTGTAACTGATGTGGTGGCTCCGGTAGCCACACCATTAAGTGCCGCTAGCGTCGCCATACGCGAACAGGCCAAACAAGCCGTGCTCGCCGCGGCTTCTGACTATTCTAAGGAGGGCAAGGTTGTATTCAACTGGAGCTGCTGGGTAGCGGCTGGCTCAAAAAAGTAGTTCTAATTTTTCCTATAAAAACGCGCTTATTTTTTGCCGCAAACTTATCCACACCCATCTTTACGGATGTTTAAGTGAATAGAGTATACTAAATCCAAACGGGATATTGTCCCTTTGCTATTAACAGTTTAAACAAATTATGAAACTAGAAAGTCACAGTTTTGTAGGAAAGGTCGCGATTGTTCTTGCCGTCGTAGTCGCAGTGTTCTTCACTGTCATGGCAGTTGACGCCGCAACGACTATTAGCACCAACATTTCAACCGGTGGAACGCTTGCGGTTACCGACACTTCAACCTTTACCGGTCTGACAACACATGTCGCCGGTTTTGTTTCTCAAGCCTCTTCAACGATAAATGGTTCGCTTGACGTCTCGGGCGGTGTCGCGCGGCAAAATGAAATCTGGGATTACAACTCTTCAGGTAATATCGTATCGACCACCTCGCTCCCGATCGTCACAAGCAGTACGCTTGGTGTGAATGGAAGCACCACGCCGGCATTTACTCTTGGCGTTGACGGCGACATTATCGCGAGTACGACACAAACGACTTCAGCAACCACAACGCTTATCTTGGATACCAGTGGCTCGGCAACCGGCGGCTGTATCCAGATGAGGAACTCGATTGGCGTAACGAACTACAAAATTGTCATCAACGGAACAACCCTTGCGGCAGAAGCGGGCACCTGCAAATAGTTTGTCCTGTAAACTCTAACGGGTTGAGCAATTTTCTGGCGCGTACGAAGCGCACTGCGGTCAGACAGGAATCTTGCTCAACACACACATCATGAATACTAATAAAATTCTTGGAATCCTTCTCACAGGACTTCTGACATTGCCGTTCATTGCCGGCGCCGCCTATGACGATGTATCTCTCACGAGTGATGCGGTCATTAGCGTTAATAGTTTAAGTATTGGTGTTTCGTCCGATTCTGCGACGGCGATAGAATCGATCACCATTAGCGCGAGCAGCTTTACGGTAACCTTGCAGGCAAACTCCACATTTGTTGCGACTTCCTCGGCTCGGGCGACTTTCGGCGTCGAGTCTCCAAATCCTATCCAACAGTCGAAACCATGTACCTCCACAGAATCAGGCCTCACACTGAGCGGCGTAGGCTCACAAACGACCGTAACCGTATCGCCGTCTTCGACGGTATGTTCAGATACAGGTTCGAGTTCTTCGTCAAGCGGAAGCAGCAGTAGTGGCGGTACCGTTGTCGGTCTCATCGGTGTTGTAAATACCAATACTACGCCCACACCAACAGTCGCCCAGACGCCAGCAGCCTCTTCCCCGGTACCCGCAGTATCAGGAATGTTCAATTATAATCTTTCAATGGGAGCAGAGACTAATGATGTGACACGCCTGCAAACATTCCTCGCCGCTGACCCGTCTGTCTATCCTGAAGGAAAAGTAACCGGCTACTTCGGCTCGCTTACCGCGAAAGCCGTCGGCAAATTCCAAGAGAAGTACGGCATTGCAATGCCGGGTGACGCGGGGTACGGAAACTTCGGCCCGAAAACGCGCGCGAAACTGAATGAACTGATAAGCGGAGTGCCGGCCGTGAGCACTCCCGGAGTACCCGCCGCAACACCTACGTCCGGTTCATTCTCAAAGGGACTAAAAGTTGGGCAGTCTGATCTTGATGTACAGTTGCTTCAACAACTTCTGAACCGCGATCCTGATACGATAGTTGCGGCAAGTGGCGCCGGCTCTCCCGGAAATGAAACGAACTATTTTGGCAATGCAACCAAAGCCGCAGTCGGCAAATTCCAAGAGAAGTACGGTATCGCGGCGCCCGGAGATTCTGCGTACGGATATGTTGGTCCGAAAACTCGCACGAAACTGAACGAACTCATGCAGTAGGTATTTCGGATCTAAAAAAATAAAATACCTCGCCGTAAGCTGGCGAGGTATTTTATTTTTGAGAACCGACGGTTCTCAACGCTCGCTCCGCTCGCTGCTCTCCTCCACGGGGAACCGCGCGCGGTTCCCCGTCCCCCTCCGCTCTTTGCACAGTCCACCACCGAAGCAGAACTTCGGGGAACTCTGCGCAAAGATTAAGATACAACCATCGCCCCGCTAAGAATAGGGCGATGTTTGTTATACTTCCTTCCATGCGAAAGGTTTTCTGTGCAAGTGTCGTTCTCTGCAGTGCACTTATCGTTCTCTTTTTTGCCTCCGTTTCTTTCGATATGGGTGGAAGACAGAGCACTGTCCGGTTAGAAACCGTCACCATTGGCAATACGGTTATCTTTGCAGAGATTGCCGACACAGCGACACTTCAAAAGAGCGGTCTTTCCGGTCGCAGAGGACTTGCCGAGGACTCCGGTATGCTTTTTGTTTTTGAAAAACCGGGTACATACGGTTTTTGGATGAAAGATATGCAGTTTCCGATCGACATCCTATGGATTTCTCCGAATCGGCGGGTCATTGGTGTTGCCGAAAGCCTCACACCATCTTCTTTTCCCGCCGTGTACTATCCGCCTCAAGAAATTTCCTTCGCCCTTGAGCTTCCGGCTGGGCTTACGAAGCGCAAAAGCATACGCGAAGGCATGAATGTGATTTTTGGGAATGCCCCAGGCTTTTGAGAGTCTTCCTACGGGGTTTATTGGCGACGTAGAGCGAGAAAAGTGAGAAAATACTCTTTCTCACTTCCAAGCCGAGGAGACAAAAAGGATTAATACCCCTTATTTCGCTGGCTGTTTTTACACCTTCCTTTACAAAGTCACACTATCTGTGGTGTCTCTGGCTTGTCCACACTTTTCTTTCTTTTTTCATACTAGTATGCGGCGGATGAGAGGAGTAGAATATGGAAACGTCCCTTTCTCGCCAATCTCGTCAAAATCACACCATGAGCATCACCATAACAAAGCATGATGGCACGCGCGTTCCATTTAACGCCGATAAAATCAATCGCTCGATTGAACGCGCGTGCAAGGGGCTGACCGATCCGATTGCAATGGTAACGCAAATTGCGACCGAGACCCGCCTG
>Ga0209542_10006422_pt1 | contig 22881 bp, 27 predicted proteins | sample RifCSPhighO2_01_FD_184028 | JGI IMG/M metagenome (GOLD analysis project Ga0209542, IMG submission 184028) | Soil microbial communities from Rifle, Colorado - Rifle CSP2_plank highO2_0.1 (SPAdes) (version 2) | ecosystem: Environmental > Terrestrial > Deep subsurface > Rock core/Sediment ... | reverse complement strand
CGAGCAGTCTGTTTGCACATTTCCGCCCGGCCCGCCAAATCCCTGCCCATCCGGCGGGCGGGCGCCTCCTCCGCCGGGGCCGCCACCACTCCCTCCACCGGGCATTTTTCCGCCTCCACCCGGCGGCGCAAAATTTTGACACTCTTCGGAGTGATCTTGGCAATACGCAGTGCATTCATCAATTGATTTACATCCGCCGGGGCCTGCAAATCCGCCCGAGCCATCCGCGCCGCCCGGACTGCCGCCGAATGATGCCTTCATCTGTTGGAAGCACACCTCCAATTTGCTGAAATCCACATTCTCGTCAAACTCTCCGCTTTGAAGTTTTGCAAGTCCCTCCTCGCCGACGACGTCTTTGATGCACTGCGCCGCTTCCGGCGGGAGAGTATTGAGTTGTTGACCTACTTGGGAAGTCATCTTGCCAAAACAGGACTTCATCTTACTCTCCAAAGACCGGTCAAACACCGGCTCGCCTGCAAGCATCTTGTTGAAATTTTCTTCCCCTGCCGCGTCTTTCATACACTGGAGAGCTTCCGGGGGCATTTTATCCAGATCCTGGCGGAGACGAGCCATCCCCTCGCGCATGTGCTTGAGATCAGACTCATTGATAAGTCCGTGTTCCTCCGCAAAGCGGAAGCATTCATCTCCGTGATCCTTGCAATACGTATCGCACTGATCGCGGCCCCGACAGCCGCCGGGGCCTTTCCCTCCCACTTTTCGCGCCATCGCCGCGTCTTCGGCAGACATGACGCCCGCTTTTTCGGCAAAAGCGATGCATTCCTCCGTATGATTTTCTTCAAAACAATACTTCTCGCATTGCTCTTTGGATGTACAGCCGCCGGGACTTTCGCCTTTACGCATCAGCGTCATAAACTTTCTCGCCTCGGCAATTTCTTCTTTGGGCATAAAACCGCTTTCTTCGGCAAACGCCAGGCACTCTTCCATGTGGTCGGCGACACTACAATACAGCTCGCAGGTGTTTCTGTCTTTACAGCCGCCGGGAAATTGTTTGCCCGCTTTTACCAGGCCCTGAAATTTTTTCGCCTCGGCAAGTTCGGCAGGCGAGTAGTAGCCCGTCTTGTCCGCAAAAGCGATGCACTCGTCAAGATGTTCAACGCTATTGCAATAATTTTCGCAGGAAGACCATGAATTACAGGAGCCGGGGCCGTTTTCCACGTTTAAAAATTTGTCAGCCGCCTGCTTCGCGTTCTCTTCGGAAATCAAATGATACTTCTTGGCAAACGCCAGGCACTCCTTGGCGTGATCCGCATTATCGCAATACGAACGGCACTCGGCATCGTTTTGACACGAACCCAGTTCAGGCACCGGGTATCTGATATCTGCCGCCGCAAGCGGGCCTTCGCTCTTTTCTTCTTTCTGCTCTTCTTGTTTTGGCGGAGGGGGAGGCGGCGGAACTTCTTTTTTCACCACACTGCTTCTGGTCACTCCCTTTACAGGAGGAGGGATTTCAAGCTCGGTCTTATTATTTTTGCAGTCAATCACATACGCATGCATGACCGGCGTGAAATGATCGGGATCAAGAAAGCGCACATTGCTATTGCTGAAAGACCCGGGGCAACCGCTCAATCCCCCGCCGTACGCAAGTTCGCCCGGGATAGAAAGCGAAAACTCCTGAACGCCGTCAGGATCTCTGATGGCCAGAGCGAATAGTCCGGAGATAGGATCTTTTTTAAAGCTTATGGAGGAGTCCGCGGTCGCCGCGTCCACGCGGACAATCGCAAAGCTGAACACCGCGGCAAACGCCAGGATAGTCGCGGCTATAAATTTTTGATTCGTCATGATAAAAAACGCTTATACTCTTATCGCAACGGATTGGTGTATTTAAACGGATTCGCGCGATCAAGCGGATTTATTTCCGGCACTTTTTCTCCGGCATTTGTCTGGATTTCCGGCACCGCGTCGCTGACGGTCTTGGCCGTTTCAACAGCTCCCTTGTCCTGCGTGCCCCGCCAGTACCAAAAACCGAGTACTACGGCCGCAAAAACCAAGACTATGATGACAGCGGAAATAAGTTTTTTACTATTCATAGCGTCTTCATTATATATCCCGATGGATCGTAATGAAAAGACAGGTTATCAACATGCCTTATTTTACACCCCTGCTTTCGGATATATGAATCCTTTCGGTCGCGCGAGAGAGCGATTCACATGCTTGCGCAGTGCCGCATCGCACACGGCATATCCCCAGTTGATCAGGCGCTCCTGCATGCCAGCATCAAGCTTGGCAAGGCGCGTGGATACATCCGCAAGAGCGGTAGTCTTTGCAAACGGACAGCGGAGCGCATTTTTCAATTTGAAATGGCGGATATCGCTTCGAATTCCCCAGTAGGCACCCTTGCGCGATTTATTTACAAACGAGCCCACGACCTGGCGCTTCCGCAGACTACGCACCTGATTATCAATGATATTGTTGATGCGATAGTAATGCGATGCCCAATTCCGCAACGGCTCTGCTTCCGGCTCCATCTTCCCCCCGCCGTCGCTGACGAGAATGGTATCGTATAATTTCCATGCGGTCTCAAGTCCGAGATTATCATACACTCCGCCGTCGGTAAGCATCACATCCGTAGTAAACGGCTTCTTATGCAGATCACTGCCGCTTTTTTTCCTGTAGTCCGAATGCTTGAGCTTGAGATTGACCGGCGAGAGAAACGGCGGAAATGCGGATGACGCCGCTACTGCCAGAGCAAGGGAAGTACGGGGAGCTTTTATCTCGCCCACGCGCCAATCAGCCATGTCCGATTTCATAAAACGCCACAGAGCGCCGGATTGCACATTAGTAGCGTTGATGACAAAGCAAGGATCCTTCGGAAGATCCTGCAAAGTGGTATCGCCGAAAAGATTGTTGCCGTATGCGACAGCCAATGCATCGCTGATCTTCATACGAGGCATGATGAGTCCGCCGAGCACCGAAGGAATATCAATCGTCGTATCGGCAAGCACGCGGATCGGCGTGACCACCTGATCTACAAATTGCCGCGCGACTCCCCGCTCGTCAAAATCAAGCTTTGACCAGTTCATGCCGAGCACCCCTGCGGTGATTGATCCTCCCGAGACGCTTGAGATCCTGGCAAGTTTTGGGAGGGTCCCCGCTTCATTGAGCCGCCACAGGGCGCCCACATGAAAGAGCATCGCCCGATACCCGCCGCCGGACAAACACAATGCTATCCCTGGCCGGACGCGCTTATGCTTTGAGCCGGTTTTTTCCGCTCCCACCGGAGACAAAAGCTGTTCTATGGCTTTACGATTCTTTTTCACAGCAGGCTGTTGTATTGATTGAGAAACTGCGGAATCACGATGAGAAGCCCCACAAGCGGAAATACGATCATGACCACTGTTACGACGAGCGTCCACAAAAAATATTTGCGCATCCGTTCTACCGAACGGTAAATGGCGTCAAGTTTTTGCTCTTGCCCTGCAAACCGTTTTTCCAGTTCGTTGTCCATGCTCTCACGATTTAGGCGTCTCGCGCTCCCGAGCCGCTGCTTCCTCTGCTTCCGTGTTTAACCGCTGAAGCGCATCGTGTGTTTGCTCCGGAGTAAACCCAAATTTTTTCATGGCATCGGCAAGCGATTCTTTTACTGTTTCCAGTTCTCTTTGGTCAGCACGTACGTCGCCGAACGATAAAAAAAGGATCGCATTCTTCATCCGCATTCGCACCAGATTTTCCAGAGCGGCAAGATGCTGCTCCTCTTCCGGCTTAAGATGCGGTGCCGATGTCTCCGGATTTGATTCCTCTTTAGGAGCGGATCTAAAAAATTCTCCAAATTTCATAATGGTCGGAATTATCTAATTAAAAAATGTCTAAAGCTGAATCTCTACTTACAACTCATACTATCACATAACCCTGCTCTCCTCCACAATATCGTCGTATCAGACCAGTTATCCGCTCAAAACTATTGTTGAGATGGGTTCTAAAAGAAAAGTCACGCACTATTGCGGCGAGCAAAGAGAGGAGTGTGAGCTTGCTCGGATCACCCGAGCGACGACGCATCAAAGGGTCAATACCCCGCGCCGCTTGGCGCGGGTCGCCACGCGCGAAGCGCGTTCAATCCCGCGGGGCAAGCCCCGCGGTCGTAATACCCTTTATTGAAAGAAGCCCGTACTCTGGCGAGTACGAGCTTCACTGGGGGATGTGAGCGGGTGTTGCAGTGGGTGTTATGGTAGGCCCACATTGAGACACCATGCAGACGCGCGAGGCGCCGCGGAGTATTGATGAGTCGCCTTTAATCGCGACTGGGGAACACCGACTTATGGGGTCGGCGTGGTTCGGGGCCTACCCGTTCGACTGTGGATGCGTGTGCATCCACGAAACACCTGCGCCACTGACGAGGATCACCAGCGCCAACGCAACAATCGTCATCGCGTTATTGCCGGTTCCGACCTTCACGTAGATGTCATTTGCCACAGGGAGCAGAAACCCTGCCAAAAGGGCAAGCCCTGCCAGCAATGACACTGCCGTGAGAACACCAGACGACAATGTTTTGAGCCAATCCATTATAATCACCTCCTTTCTTTTTTTGGATTTGCCGAGCTTATGCCCGGCAGTAACGAACGTTTTGCTTTTTGGGAAAGAGCCTTTGTATTGCCTCCACTATACCACCAAAAGGGTAATCCGCGCAACATGCCACATATCCGGTACACCAATAACAAAGCCGATGGATATGACACCGCCGGCTGATACAGATATAGCCTTGCCATACTTCAGCTTTTAACCTCATGCTCCTATATGATCTCCCGCGACGTATCCTGAAGACCAGCAGAGTTGGAGCGAGAAGCCACCCGATGGCCTGTTGATATTTAAAAGATCCCCGGTCACGTATAAATTGGGGACTTTTTTTGAACGCATGGTTCGCATGTCAATTTCCTCAAGCAGTACCCCGCCGTCTGCGATCACCGCGCGATCAAACCCCATGAGTCCTCGGACGGTCAGAGGAAGAGCTTTGAGCGTCCGTACTATTACATTGCGCTCTTCTTTGGTAATCAAATTAACTTTTTTCGTAACATCAAGATTCTTTGCAAGAAGCATGAGTACCCCCCTGCTCATGCCGTCGGGCACCAGATGCTTGACGATATTCTTGAGCGCCTTATTTTTATTGCCGTCAAAAATCGAGATGATCTTTTTCTCAAGCGCTCCGATATCCGTATGAGGATAGGGGTCAATGACTGCGGTCACAATTCCGTCATGGAGGAGATCCGCAACTTTATGCGCACTGTTTAAAATCAGCGGGCCCGACAAGCCGAAATGGGTAAACAAGATTTTCCCCTTTTCTGAAAATACTTTTTTCCCGTCAGCAAAAAACGTAATTGTCATATCCGCGAGCGATACTCCCGCAAGCTCCCGAACCCATTCTTCTTTGACTGCAAGGGGCACGATGGTCGGAGTGGGACTACGTACCGTATGCCCTAGATCACGAAGCCACGTAAATCCATCCCCTGTGGAGCCGGTTTCGGGATGCGATACGCTCCCGGTGGCAAAAAGATAATCCGCCGCCTGATACATATTTCCGCCCGATGACACTCCGGTAATCCTATCTTGAGCTCTATGGACTTCTGTCACGGGAGCATTAGTACGCACGACAACACCGCCTTTGTGTACATATGTTTCAAGTACGCGCAAAACATCTGCCGCTTTTTGGCTACGCGGAAATGCTCGCTTCCGATCCTCGACCACTAAAGGCAATCCTCTGGATTCAAAAAAAGAAAACGTATCTTTTACTCCAAACTGCGAAAACAAAGAGTACAAAAACTGTTCGGCTTTGCCATATGCGCGAAGCAGAACTCTTGCGTCAAATTCTGCATTGGTGATATTGCAACGGCCGCCGCCAGATATTCTAAGCTTCTCCCCGACTTTTCTGTTTTTCTCAAGCAATAACACCCGCTTCCCGCGCTCTGCCGCGCGACCGGCCGCCATAAGCCCCGCAGAACCTCCCCCGATTACAACCAGATCAAATCTCGTTTCTGAAGCATGCATATGAGAAAAAGCGTAGCAGAATATGCAAGCTTTTTCAAAAACTCAACGCAGGAGTTGGGGGCGAGCTTTAGAGCCTGTTCAACATCTCGCGGTACCCAGACTGAAAATGCAGGTTTTTGAGCGAGAAACGAGTCGGAACACGAGGCGTCCCGATTCGAATCGGGACGCCGAGAGCGAGACGAAGTTTTGTAGCCAAAAACATAGCATTTTCAGGCAGGGGGAAGATGGTGAACAGGCTCTTACTGAAGACATGCATTGTATGCGCTGATCTGGTCATTGTACCGTGTAATGAGAATCTCGGTCTCATCGGCGAGCGTATTATAAAGCCGCACTAGCTCATTATATGCGTCTACCTTTTGGCGATACGCGGGGCCGCGCTTCGGCCTTGAGTTCCGTATTTCCTCCTCTGCAGGAGACAACTGCTTTGAAAGCTCGTCCAGCCGATTTTTATCAGCCTCTATTTCCACATTGAGCGACTCGCTCGGACTCGGGCAGTCGGATTGGGGCCGGCCAAACTCCTGTACCGCGAGCCACACCGTCCGCCCCTCATACAAGCCGCGTTTTACCGCAACACCAATTTCCGTATAGTGCGGACGCAGGATATTCGCCCGATGGCCGGGCGAATTCATCCACGCTTCCACCAGCGCCTTATCGTCCTCATAATTCCCCAACGCCAAGTTTTCGCCGATCATAAGGTATTCGTAGCCCACATTGTCAGCCAAATCCCCCGGCCCAACTCCTGTCGGCGATTCGTGTTCAAAGTATTGGCGATTAAACATATCGTCTACTTTTGCTTCAGCCGCACGGGTCAGCTTTGCATTTACGGAAAGCGCCATGAAACCATTTTCTTGTCTTGCCATATTAGTCTCTTTGATGGTACCCGAGACCGTCAAGGTGGACGGTACCTCGCGGACAGGGCCGCGCAGAGGAGGTGCTGTATTGATCTGCGGCTCCGCTATCTTCAGCAGGTCAATTCCCTGCCCAATCTCACTGCCGGCCGATCGTCGCCATTCATCAATATCGGCACGAAAATAATAGGCCGAGCCAAGGCCCAGCATGACAACCAGAAATAATATTTTGATTCTTTGATTCATCGTTTAAAATCAGTCCTGATTCACAATTTTTATGGCACAACTACTTTCAGCATATCGCTAAAATAGGAAATAACAAAGCCGACGGATATGACACCGTCGGCTGTACTATCCTCAATAACGACCTCACCACCCTTGGAATAATTTTAGTACCCCATTGAAATACTTTAGAAACCCTAACTTTTTCGGGGCACTGACTTCCAAGACTGTAGAGAGCGAGTCGGCCTTTACAAGGCCGACTCCGTATATCCCAAGGCTTGTATGAATATATATCTTCGGGTCGGGAAAAATGTTTACAAGCCTCCGACAACACGGACATGGAGTTCCCAGCCCATACATACCCGGTGTCACCTCAAATTTTCTTCTGCAATGGGGACACACGCCAGTATCCTTCATCGGTTTTCTCCCTCTCTTGATGAAAAACGAGGAATCATCCGCCCACGCGCCATTCTACGTTTTCGCCGCGTCGTGCGGTGTTTACTTCCGCCACGAGATACCGCGAAGCCATGTTCGTATCGTCATAACTGCCGAATACGAACGTACCCTCACGGAGCAAAAGAAAATATCTGTAGATCGGAAAGAGCACGGTATCTCTCCTCTTTGCTCGCGCCGGAGGTTCCGCACGATCATACGTCACGCGCCTCCAAAGATTGACGGTATGATCCGTCAGCCACCCCATACCCGCATGGAGACGCCGTACGATTTTTTCTTCCGCAGAAGACCGCGCGATATATGGAGGGATTCCCAGTTCCTCATTTTTTATCGCATAGAATTGACCTTTTGGAACTTGGATGGTTCCGACAAAGGCGCGCGAGACGCAAGTACCTTTTCGTCTTGGGGATCCTGCAAGGAGATATCCGTCAAACGCGACAAGAACTCGCGGATCCCTATCATCCACTGAGAGCATATACGACTCTTCCTGCCCCTTGATGGAGTTTACCAAAGTCACGGTTATCCATTTGCCATCTCCGCGTGTGCACGGAGCATGGCCCGCCGTCGAATGATAAAGATAGTGCCACACGGACCACATTCTCGCTCCAGATTCCACGGCTACCTCCTGCTACACAGAGACTTGATATGGGAATGTTATAGGACTGATATGATCAGACACGAAAAATAGTACCTTGTCAAGCATTCGCCCAGCCAGTCCAAAACGGATACCTTGATTGCCGCGGACACACGAACAAATCTTAATGAGAAACTTCTGCTTCCTCAATGGCTTGCCTTAAAAAATAAAAATCCCTTTCCTCAATGAATTTGCCCTCATAATCCGGAGTCTGCTTGATATCCAGGAGTCGCAGTGCCTCTTTTGGCTCCACCCACACGATCTCAAAACCGGATGATTTTTCCTCATCCGTAAAATTCGGCGCTCTTTTCGCGCCACTGGTCTTGGCAAGAAAACAGTACGATGTCTGGTGCAACTTCCACCGAGCGCGATACTCTATGATGCTCCCGATCTCTCCCAAAACTTCTATTTCAACTCCCAATTCCTCCTCACATTCCCGATCCAGAGCCATCTTTATATCCTCCCCTTCCTCCACGCCGCCGCCAGGGAGCTTATAATAACCATGATTTGTGACATGCAGAAGTCCGATCAGACCGTCATTATCCAAAACCACCGCCCGCGCGGCTTTTCTATCTTCCCACCCGACAATATCCCCCTCACCAACCCCCTCTGGATTTATGATTTTTAATAGGTTCATAGTTCTCGCACTGTATAAAAGCGACCGACAAAATTTTGGGAGCAATCGCTCTTCCTTTTTCAGTACTCCATGTTTTTTATCTGAATACCAATCAGAGCTTCGAAACTATCTTTAAAAACTCCTCCCGCGAAATACCAAGAACGCGCAAATTATTATGAATTACAAAAGCCGGTAGTCGTGAATCGCGAGGTATGACTACCGGCCGCTTTAGTCCCGATTTCCAGTAAATCCTATGGTCTCCTTTTTCTCGTCTGAATTCACATCCGATTTTTAAAAGAAATTTCTCAAACTTCTTCCAGTGGATGGAGGTTATCTCTCCCATGATACCATGAGACCATTACAAAACTCCCTCTCCTGCTACGATTACGCATATGCGGTTCTGGCTTCGTCAGTCCTCCTCGGCGTACTTTCAGCCAAGTACGCCTTCGTCGTCCTTCCTCGCCATAACCGCATATGCGTAATCTCGCGACGAAGAAGAGTTTTGTAATGGTCTCTATATGTGGATCTCGCCGTTATTCCTTTTTCATGCGCATTGACACGGCAAAATTAAAAGCATTTCTGCTGGACGCGGGGATCGTCAAGCCCGCGGCTCTCAAAAAAGCCGAACAGGAGTCGGAAAAAACCGGCGTATCGCTCCGCGATGCTCTGCTCAATGCGGGACAAGTAAAAGAAGAAGATGTCCGCAGGCTTGAGGCGTACATTCTCGGCATTCCCTTTGTGGATCTTGCCCATGAGTCCATACCGCATGAAGTTTTGGAAATGATCCCCGAGCCGATCGCGCGGACTCACAACATCATCGCGTATCGGAGGACCGGGAAAAATCTTGAAGTCGCGATGCTTGATCCGGACGATCTGCAGACGATTGAGTTTATCCGCAAAAAAGAAGAGTTGCGAATCTTGCCGCGCCTCACGACGGCAGAAAGTATCCAGAACAGCCTTAGACAGTACGAGAAAACCTTGCAGGCGGAGTTTGGTGATCTTCTCAAATCCCGCGAATCCGGAGAGGGCGCGCTGGTCGCAACCGCGGAGAAGGGCGAGGCTCCCGCAGACGCCGAGGAGCTAAAGAAACTCTCCGAAGATCTGCCGGTGGTGCGCATCGCCGATTCGCTGATACGGCACGCGATCCTGCAAGGCGCATCAGACATCCATATAGAGCCTGCGGAAAAAGAAGTCGCCGTGCGGTATCGCATTGACGGCATTCTGCATGACGCCATGACCCTGCCCCGCAGGATCGCGTTGGCGCTTGCCGCCCGCATCAAAGTCATGGCAAATCTTAAGCTTGACGAGCATCGCCTGCCGCAGGACGGCAGGTTTAAGATTGAGACGAGCGAATACCGTTTTTCATTCCGCGTATCCGTCCTGCCGGTGTTTGACGGCGAGAAGATCGTGATTCGGCTTCTACCCGAAACCGCCAAAGGGATGACGCTGGAAGAGCTCGGATTTTTGGGAGGCAATCTTGAGCGCGTGCATCGCGCGATCAGGAAGCCGACGGGTATCATTCTTGCGACCGGCCCCACGGGCTCGGGCAAGACGACGACGCTCTATTCTATTTTGGAGATGCTCAATACGCCTGCCGTCAATATCTCCACCGTTGAGGATCCGATTGAGTATAGGATTCCGCGCATCAATCAGACGCAGGTACATCCGGAAGTCGGCCTGACATTTGCCAACGGCCTGCGCGCGCTCCTGCGCCAGGACCCCAATATCATCATGGTAGGCGAGATACGCGACAATGAGACCGCGTCGCTTGCGATCAATGCGGCGCTCACGGGACACCTCGTACTCTCCACTCTGCATACCAATTCCGCCGCAGGCGCTCTGCCGCGGCTTCTTGATATGAAAGTAGAGCCGTTTCTGATCGCGTCCACCGTGACCGCGATTCTTTCCCAGCGTCTCGTACGCAAACTCTGCGAAGAGCACGAGACATACCGTCTGTCGCCCGCCGAGCGCGCGCGCTTGGGGGAGGGGGCTGATCTTGAGCGCATTGCGGATATTTTGCACAGGGAGAAGGCGATACCCGCGGGTACGGGTTTGGGAGAGATAGAATGGGGACGCCCCAAAAAATCCGAACAGTGCCCCGACGGATACAAGGGACGGATCGGGATTCACGAAGTGCTTGAGATGTCCAGCGCCATCCGCCAGCTTATTATGAAAAATGCGACATCCGAGGAGATTGAGCTCGAGGCGCGCCGCGAGGGGATGCTTTCCATCCGCGATGAAGGACTCATCCGTGCGGCCCGGCGCACCACATCCCTTGAAGAAGTGTTCCGCGTGACAAGCGAATGATCTATAAAATTGAGTCATACACATCAAACTAACTTAAGACGTAAGAGCTCTTTAGTTTATATAGTTTAGTCTATATTGCACTAAACTATATAAACTGCCATAATTGGATTATGGATGCAGCATTAAACCCCTTTGCTCCCGGTGCTGGTACGCAGCCTCCCGAACTAACCGGTCGTACCGACAATCTAGAACATGCCAGGGTTACGCTTGAGCGGATAAAAAATGGCAGATTTAGTCGCAGCTCCCTTCTTGTTGGGTTTCGTGGCGTCGGGAAAACCGTTTTGCTTAATCGTATAAAAAAGATGGCTGAAGGGATTGGTTATTACTCTGTATTCATCGAATCCCCAGAAGCTACTCCAGTTGCAAAGTTACTAGCGCCATACCTAAGACAAATTCTCCTACAGATAGATCTTGTTGAGGGAGCAAAGGAGAAAATGCGTAAGGCCTTAGGGGCACTTAGGGCATTCGCTTCAACTTTCAAGTTGGAAATAGGCGATATTGGTGTCGGCGTTACTGCGGCAAGCGGTACCGCAGATAGTGGGCATTTAGAGAAGGATTTAACAGACCTTTTAGTATCAATTGGCGAAGCGGCTCAGGAATCCTCAACTGCAGTCGCTATTTTTATTGATGAGCTACAATATGTTGAGCACAAAGAACTCGGTGCGCTAATTGCGGGTATTCATAGGATTGGCCAATTGAATCTGCCCTTTGTCCTTTTTGGCGCAGGCCTTCCACAACTTGCAGGGTTGACCGGAAAAGCGAAAACATATGCAGAACGTCTTTTTGAGTTTCAGGAGATAGGACCGTTAAAAGACACAGACGCGCGTGCTGCGATTAAGGGACCTATTGAGCGAACTGGTGCATCGATAGACGAGGACGCTCTCCTTAAATTGGTTAAATCTACAGAGGGGTATCCATACTTTTTACAAGAATGGGGATTGCATGCATGGAACCACGCTCAAACTTCTCGTATAACAATAAAGGATGTGCAGGAAGCTGAACGAGCCGCGATAATTGTACTTGACCAAAGTTTTTTCCGAGTTCGATTTGACCGACTAACGAAAGGAGAGAAAGAATATCTAAGGGCTATGGCAGACCTTGGAAGTGGTCCACATTACCGTTCTGGTGATATAGCGACTCGGTTGGGTCGTTCGGTAGACCGCGTGGCACCGACGAGAGCGAACGCTATAGCGAAAGGTATGATTTACTCCCCTTCCTATGGAGATAATGCCTTTACCGTTCCAAAATTTGATGAATATATGCGTAGAGTAATTCCCAACTTTTCCCCGAACATGTCCATGAACAAAAGTCGTAGGCGCGGACGCAAAAAACATGGGTAGGCTTTGTATATAGCTCTCGCGATTTATCGGGCGACGGTGATCGCCCAGATTTTGCCTGCACCCGCGTTTTTTAGTGCGCGGGCGGCCTCTTCCATCGTAGTCCCCGTGGTTTTCACGTCATCTATCAGGATGCATGTCCGATTGCGTATCTTTGCTCAAAAGCACTACGTTCGGTTGACAAAAAACTCGGGGGCGCTATCGTGGAGATATGGTTGAGAGAACGAAAATAAGGAAAGCAACTTTGCGGTATCAGTCACCTCTTGGGGCACAAGAGCGGCTTTCTTTGTTGCAGAGCGTGCGCGGGATGTGGAAGAATCGTAAGCCCGACCCCATTCGAGAGTTGGCAAAAATAAGAAAAGAATGGAACGCGCCGTTGTCTTCCTCACGTTGATTTTGTGCATACCCTTGACACCAATAGCGTCATCTATTATCTGAAAGGATTGCCGGCAGTTGCGATCTCAATTGAAGCAATCTACGCGCAGGGCGGCGCAATATACATCTCTGCGATTACCGAGGCGGAACTTTTCAGTTTTTCCGGTTTGACGGAGGAAGAATCTGCGCGGATTGACGCTTTCCTCAAAACCGTTTTCATTGTTCCTATCGATTCACGCATTGCGCGTCTCATGGGCATGATACGGAGAGTATATCACTTAAAGACTCCGGACAGCGCCATCGCGGCAACCACGCTTTTTACAGGGAGTACATTGCTCACGCGCAATATCCGCGATTTCAAACGAGTGAATGAAATTCGCGTTCAAAAAATCTAGAACATGTCCGGAAATCCCACTCCGGACATGTTCTATCGGGCGACGGTGATCGCCCAGATTTTGCCTGCACCCGCGTTTTTTAGTGCGCGGGCGGCCTCTTCCATCGTAGTCCCCGTGGTTTTTACGTCATCTATCAGGATGCATGTCCGATTGCTTATCACATTCGCATCGGATACGGTAAATGCGCCCGCAAGGTTCGTCAGGCGTGCCTCGCGCAAAAGCTCCATCTGCGGAGCTGTCTTTTTTGTCTTGTGCAGGATGTCTGTATGGAGCGTCTGCTGGAGACCATGTGCGTATTCTTGTGCTATCAGCCGCGACTGATTGAAGCCGCGTACGCGTTCGCGGCTTTTATGGAGCGGGATCGGGATCAGAAGCGCATTTTTGGGCAGTGCGACTTGATGAAAAACAAGAGACGAGCGTAGTAATTCTGCGAGGACAGGAGCTATGCCGCGCGCTCTCCTATATTTGAGGTGATGGATTGCATTGCGTATCGCCGGATGCCCGTAGGGGAAGGGCGAAAAAGAGGCGTAGATAAGACTCTTTTTACGGCATGATGCGCATGTTCTGCCTGCGGGAGTGTGTCTGTTTTGCGGCACGAGTTTTTTGCATACAAAACACGCGGGAGGATATATGGGTATGGCACTTCGGCATGCCGGGCATAGGTATGCGCCTTCTTCTCCGCACGCAAGGCACGCGATCGGAAAAATGAGATCAAGGAGAAATGTTTTCGCGTCGGAAAGATTCGCCATATATATATAGTATCCCGCGAGCCGTTCCTTATTCCTAATTCATAATTCCTGATTCCCACACGGGTGTGGATAACTACTCGCTCTCCATGCCGCACGAACGGTCGTAATGGGGTATAATACATAGATGCCGATTGATTTTTCTTTTTTGAAGAGGATTAAGAAGCCGAACCTCTCACTTTTTTTCCTCAAATCAAAACCTTCAAGCGTCATCGGGATCAACATTGGCACGTACTCAACCAAGGTGGTACAATTGCGATACGCATCGGAGCGTGCGGTGCTGGAAACGTACGGCGAACTTTTAAATGAAGGATATTTGAAGCATCCGGACTCGTCGCGCGGCGCGGGCATTCTGCATTTTACCGATGCGGATCTCGGGACGCTGGTCACTGATGTGGTCCGCGAGTCAAATGTGACGACGCGGGACGCCGTGGCGACGATCCCGGCCGCAGCGGCTTTTATTACGACGATCGCATTTCCGCGCGCGCTTGAGCGGGAGATCCCTGCCGCGGTGCCGTATGAGGCGCGCAAGTACGTGCCGATCCCTCTTGCGGAGGTGGTGCTTGAATGGATGATTCTGGAAGATACTCAAGCGCGTGATGAAATCACGGTTTTGCTGGTGGCGGTATCGCGGGAAGTGGTTGAAAAGTTTCGGAGGATCGCCGAGCTTGCGAATCTGAACCTGCGTTCGCTTGAAGTGGAGCCGTTCAGTATGGTGCGCTCGCTCATCGGATACGACAATACTCCGACGCTGATCATCAACTTCGGCCATCAGTCAACAACGCTTGTGTTTGCGGATAGGGGATTGATCCGTATGGCGCACACCCTCGGCCGCGGATCACAGGAGCTGACGCGGGCGCTTGAGCGGGGACTCATGGTATCGGCGGAGCGGGCGGAGGCGATGAAGCGGGAGGTCGGGCTGTCCGAACGGATTGAAGAGCGCGAGATCACGGCGGTCATGATCCCAATGCTGGAAACGCTCTTTGTGGATATCGGGCGCATGATCTCGCTGTATCACCGCACATCTCCGCGCAGGATCCAAAAAGTGAATCTGACCGGCGGAGGGGCCAATTTGAAAGGCATAGTAGAGTTTGCGGCTTCCAAGTTCGGACTTGAAGTGACGCGGGGAAATCCGTTTGCGCGCGCAGTCACTCCGGCGTTTCTCCAGACTGTTTTGAAAGATGTCGGGCCGACGTTTTCGGCGGCTTCAGGGGCCGCGATGCGTGAGCTGACGCCGCGGTAGCCGCACAATGATTTCATTACGTGATATGAGACAGAATAACATGTACCGTCTAATTGCCGCCTTTCTCCTCGGACTTGTCGTTGGAGCCGGGGCGCTTTATTACTTCGGCGCATCTTCCTTTGAAGAGATGAATTGGCCTGGTCCTGCAGAAAACACACGCGAGTCAATTGAAGACACCCAAGAACCTCTTGAAAACACAAGAAAACCCAAACCCATTGAGGATGGATGTCCTGACGGGATGCGGAGGCATTTTAATGAAATGACTGGGGGACAAGATTGTGTGCCAGACGATTACATTGGGATATAAGACCTACTGATTAAATATTATTCTACTCCGATGTTCAGATTTCGGCTACGACTTTGCAAAAATTATTCAACATATACGCCGTATATGTCTCATAATTTTTGCTTTGTCTCGCACGAAATCTGAACATCTCGTAACGAAACTATTTAATCAGTAGGTCTATAGATAATTTTTTAGAGCATGGCGGATCTCTCGCTCAAACAATCACCATCAGCTACACGCATGTCATACGGCGGCGGTTTTCCGTTTTCTATGGTCAGCATCGTGGTGTTTGTCGTCGTGCTTGGGGCGATGGGGGCGCTTCTGGTGCTCAATGGCAGGATGAGCGCGCAAAAGGAAGAGCTGGTGGCTCAAAATAAGATTAAAGAAGAAAGCCTGCGTCCGGAACTGATTGAGCAGATCATTACCCTGGAGGATCGTATCAAAGGCATACGGGGACTGCTTTCACGGCATCCGTACTCGTCCAACATCTACAGGATTCTTGAGGCAAATACGCACCCGCAGGTTGAGTTTACTTCGTTCAGTTTCTCTTCGGGTACACTGAAGGTTGAGATGGCGGGCGAGACATCAAGCTATCGGACGCTCGCGCGGCAGATCACTTTTTTTGAACGCGATCCGCAGATTGAAGACGTACAATTCGGAGGTCTTTCGGCAACCGGTCCGGGGGTGATCGGATTCCGATTGACGCTCACTTTGAGACCGACATTTTTACATATACGCCAGCAATAAGAATAAGATAAGTATGACACGATTGATCACCGCAGCCACATTCTTGCTCGCAGCCCTCGGCATCGGCTTTTTCTATGGCATGCCCGAGTGGGAGCGTTTCAAGACGCTTAACGCGGAGATTGTCCAACTTGAAGCCGCGAGCACGGAGCTTGATGCCCTAGTCGCAAATCGCGATAACCTGCTGAATCTTATCAATGGCATCACCAAAGAAGACCTTGATCGCGTTGATCAGATCTTGCCGCAGGGAGCGCGGGCATCCGACTTTCTTGTGGCCGTGGAAGCTCTGACGGGGGCAAGCGGCATGGGCTTGGGGCGTATTGATCTGGTGAGTCCCCCGAAAGCTCCGGCTGTTGCGGCGGGCAATCCTGCCGCCGATCTCCCGCAGTCTTCCCTCGGCGGAGCCGAGGGCGGGGCGGCAATTCTTGCGGCCGCGCGCGAAGGCTCGGGCGAAATTCCGGGCGTGCGCGCTCTGCCGTTTACCGTGGAAGTCTCCGGAAGCTATGAAAATTTCAAGAAGTTTCTTGCAGCACTTGAAAAAAATCTCCGCCTGATTGATATAGAGCAGGTCAACTTTGCCGCCACGGGAGAGGGCGGCGCGATTGACTTTACACTGCGGGCAAAGACCTACTATTACTAGAACTCATTTCAATAATAATGGCGTTACGAGACGCGCAAAATCCGTTACGAGGCTCAAGAAAGCCGCTGATGTCGTACCAGAGGTACGATGAAGCGGATTTCGCAGAGCCGGAGTAGGATTTTGCGTGTCGCAGTAGCCAAGCGTATGATATGCCATGTTTTTATAAGCGGTTATTATTGAAATGAGTTCTAGTGAGAATGCACTTATGAATCGCAATAATCTTTTTACCATCATTTTGATAGTCCTGATCGGGGGGATCGGCTACATGTGGTACTCCTCTTCACAAACTCCGCAAGATGCGCCGGGGGCGGAGGAGGCGGCGGCGACATTTACCCAAAGCATCGCACAGCTTGAGCGCCTCCGGACGATTGATATTGATACCACGATATTCCAGGATCCTGTTTTTGTGAGTCTGGAAGCTCCGCCCGTACCCATTGAAGCGCCGGTGACGCCCGGACGCACAAATCCATTTCTTAAGTTTCGGTAATGAGAACTTGTCTCAAAACACGGACGGCCGAGTGATTATGGCAAAGACGATCGTAGACATTCTCGCATCCAAAAATCTCATCACGCTTGAGGAGGGCGCTGCGGCGCGCAAAGAGGCAAAAGAAAAAGGCGTGCCAGTGGACGAAGAGCTTTATAAACGCGGCATTACCGAGCAGTATCTTGCGGAGGCAAAGAGTACGGTGACGGGATATCCGGTGAAGTATCTGAAGGGTGTTGCGGTGCCGTTTGAGGTACTGCGCGATATCCCGGAGGAATCGGCCCGTCACTACAAAATCATCCCTCTCGGCCGCCATGAGGGATATCTTGATATAGGGATGCTCTATCCGGATGATGTGGCGGGCGAAGCGGCTTTGAAGTTTGTCGCCGCGCGGGCCAATGTGCCGGTGCGGATTTTCATCGTGACGCCGAGCGACTTCCAGAATATTTTGGATGAATATCGGAGCTTGTCGGGCGAGGTCACCAAAGCGCTCGGAGAATTTGAAAAAGAATACGAATCGCTCGGCGAAAACGTGAGGATCAGGCGGCCGGAAACGACGCGCATCGTGGAGGAAGCGCCTGTCACCAAGATGATGGCGGTGATCCTGCGCCACGCCGTAGAGGGGCTCGCATCAGACGTCCATATTGAGCCGACCCGCACCAATCTGCGCGTGCGGTTTCGCGTGGACGGAGTGCTCTATACGAGCCTTGTACTGCCGATTGACGTGCATCCTGCGGTGATATCGCGGATCAAGGTCATGACCAATCTTAAAATTGACGAGACCCGCGTGCCGCAGGACGGCAGGTTTCATGCGGAGATCAACAATCGCTCCATTGACTTCCGTATCTCTACGATGCCGACGGTGTTCGGAGAAAAAGTGGTGATCCGTATTTTGGATCCCGAAGCGGGCATTTCAAAACTTTCGGATCTTGGCATTGATGGCGCGAATCTTACGCGGCTGGAGGCAGCAATGCAACGGCCGTTCGGCTTGATCCTGATTACGGGACCCACAGGATCCGGTAAATCCACGACTTTGTATGGCATTTTGCAGAAACTGAATGAGGAGCGGTATAACATTGTGAGTCTTGAGGACCCTGTGGAGTACTATATTGAAGGCGTCAACCAGTCCCAGATCCGTCCGGAAGTCGGATACGACTTTTCAACGGGTCTCCGGCATATCATGCGCCAAGACCCCGATATCATCATGGTCGGCGAGATTCGGGATAAAGAGACTGCGGCTCTGGCGATCCATGCAGCCCTCACCGGGCATCTCGTGCTTTCAACCCTGCATACCAATAATTCCATCGGCGTCATCCCGCGCCTTATTGACATGGGCATTGACCCGTTTCTTCTGGCGCCTACGCTGATCATGGCGATCGGCCAGCGGCTTACGCGCAAGCTTTGCGTTGATTCGCGCAAGGCGATGCCGCTTGAAGGAGAGCCCAAGGCTATTATTGAGGCGGAGATCGCCGCGATGCCGGAAGAGGCGAAGAAGCGTGCCGTGGCCGCGATGAAGAAAGGCGATATTTATCAGCCGCAGGTAAGCTCTACGTGTCCCAAGGGAACCCGCGGTAGGATCGGTATTTTTGAGACGCTCATCATGACGCCGCAACTTGAAAAGATCATTCTGGAAGGCCCGTCTGAAGCGAAGATCCAGGCCGAAGCCGTGCGCCAGGGTATGATTTCCATGAAGCAGGACGGCGTCCTGAAAGTGCTTGATGGCATCATCGGATTTGAGGAACTCCTTGAGGTGGTATAAGATAGGGGTAAGGGAGCCGGGGATAAAGAATCATGAATAGCGAATTATGAATGCAGACCAGACGCATAAGCCAAAGATTCTCATCATAGACGATGATCCTTTCATCGCCGATATGTATGTGCTGAAGTTCAAAGACGAGCAGTTTGAGATAGAGACCGCGCGAAACGGCAAAGACGGACTAAAAAAAATAGACGAATATAAGCCGGATGTCATTTTGCTGGATGTCGTAATGCCGGATATGGACGGTTTTCAGGTGCTTGAGGAGATCAGAAAGAAAAATGTCCCGCAAAAGATTATTCTCCTGACCAATCTCGGACAGAAAGAGGACGTTGAGCGCGGTTTGGCTCTTGGCGCGTCGGATTACGTCGTCAAAGCGCATTTCACTCCGAGCGAGGTCGTGGAACGCGTGCGTAAGCTTTTAGGCACGAAGTAAGATATGAGACCTACTGATTAAATATTATTCTACTACGATGTTCAGATTTCGGAGACGGGGCGTCCCGCTAAAGCGGGAACACCTCGCGTCTGTCCTACGACTTTGCAAAAATTATTCAACATATACGCCGTATATGCTGAATAATTTTTGCTTCGTCTCGCACGAAATCTGAACATCTCGCTACGAAACTATTTAATCAGTAGGTCTATTTGTAAACGTACTGTATGGGAAATGCACGGCAATTGGTAGAGCGGCTTCTTGCGACCGTCCTCAAGGAAGGGGCGTCTGATTTGCATATCACGGCGGGACGCCACCCGACCATACGCGTGGACGGCACGCTCATTCCTCTGCTCAATGAAGAGATATTGACTGCCGACACCGCCCGCGATTTCCTCCTGTTTCTCTTGACGCCCGAACAGCAGGAGCGTTTTTTGCGCGGGAAAGAAATAGATTTTTCATACAATTTTCAGGATCGCGCGCGCTTGCGGGTAAACCTCTTTCATCAGCGGGGATTTGTAGGCGGCGCGCTCCGCCTGATCCCGGCCAAAGTCCTGGGTCTTGGCGAGCTCAACCTCCCGCCGGTGCTTGAGACGTTTGCCAATCGCCAGCAGGGATTTTTTCTCGTCGTGGGACCGACCGGACACGGCAAGTCAACGACGCTTGCATCCATGGTGGATCACATCAACCGCACGCGGAGCGACCACATTATTACTATTGAAGACCCGATTGAGTATTTGTTTGCGTCAGACAGGTCCATCATAGATCAGCGCGAGGTGGGGATAGATACCGCGGATTTTCCGACGGCTCTGCGCTCGCTCTTCCGCGAGGATGTGGACGTGGCAATGGTGGGCGAGATGCGGGATCCCGAAACTGTCGCGACTGCGGTGACTGCGGCCGAGACCGGCCACCTGATCCTGTCCACGCTTCACACCAATGATGCCGCCCAGACGATTGACCGCATCATTGATATCTTTCCTCCGGGCCAGCAGAATCAAATACGCCTTCAGCTAGCCTCAAGCTTGATCGGCATTATGTCCCAGCGCCTGATCCCGCGCGTGTCCGGCGGCCTGATACCCGCCGTGGAAGTGATGATTGCCAACGCCGCTGTCCGCAATCTGATCCGCGAAAACAAAGTGCATGAGCTTGATCTTGTCATAGAGACGAGCTCCGGCGAAGGGATGTTGAGTCTCAACCGCTCGCTGGTGGATCTGGTGCGCAAAGGAGAGATTACGTTTGAAAATGCGTCTTTGTACTCGCAGAATCCCGGAGAATTCCAAAGCTTAATGAAGTAAATTTTAGCCTGTAGAAGGTAGAAGGTAGCTGGTAGGAACTTTTCTACACGCTACACGCTACACGCTACACGCTTTTCATGTGCCTAATTTTGAATACAGCGCACGGACACGCGAAGGCGAGCTCCGCTCGGGTGTGGTTTCTGCGTCTAGCGAGGAGTCAGCGCTTGATGCGCTCCAAAAAAACAATCTGACTGTTGTCGCGATCCGCGAGGCGGCCGCACCCTCTCTTTTTGAGCGTTCCATGAGTTTTGGCGGACGCGTCAAGCAGAAAGACGTAGTGATTTTTTCCCGCCAGCTCGCGACACTCTTTGAGGCCCACATTCCCGTGGCGCAGTCTTTGAAGACGCTCATGAATGAGTCGGAAAAAGACGCTATGCGGCGCGTGATCGTGGAGGTATTGGATGATGTCGCCGGCGGGCTTGCGCTTTCGCAATCCATGGCAAAGCATCCGCTCGTGTTCTCGTCGTTTTATGTGAATCTTGTGCGCTCGGGCGAGGAGTCGGGCAAATTGCAGGAGATTTTTACTTACCTTGCCGACTACATGGAGCGGTCCTACTATCTTGAAGCAAAAGCCAAAAACTCCATGATGTATCCTGCATTCGTACTGATCGTATTTATCACTGTTTTGATCGTGATGCTGGTCGTCGTGTTTCCGCGCCTTGTCAGTATTTTTGAGGAGACCGGACAGGAGATTCCTTTGTATACGCAAGCTATTATTTTCGTATCTCTTGTTCTGCGGCGCTGGGGTTTTCTGATTATTTTAGGCCTCATCGGAGGCGGCATATTTACATGGCGCTGGGCGCATACTCCTCCCGGCAAGCTCTTCTTTAACAAACTGCAGATCAATACTCCGATCATTGGCCAGCTCTATCGGAAGCTTTTCATGGCGCGCCTGACGGATAATTTGCAGACACTGATCGCAGGCGGCATTCCGATCCTGCGCGCTCTGTCCATTACGGGAGACGTCGTAGGAAACGTCGTGTATCAAAAGGCGATTGAGCGTGCGATTGAGTCCGTAAAAGGCGGCGGGACGATCTCGGCGGCATTTCAGGGGACTCCCGAAATCCCGCCGTTGGTAACACAAATGATCCATATCGGCGAGACATCGGGACGCCTTGATTTTATTCTGGGAAGCGTTGCGAGATTTTATCGTAAAGAAGTTGATGTCGTGCTTGAAAACCTCGTGGCGCTGATTGAGCCTGCGCTGATCGTCTTTCTCGGCCTTGGAGTAGGGGGACTTGTCGCATCAGTCCTTATCCCCCTATATAATTTGGTCGGCTCCATTTGACCCCTATTCATAATTCATAACTCATAATTCCTAATTCCCGCCCAGGGTGTGGATAAGCCATTTGCGCCTGCGGCGCGGTGGTATATAATCACAGCAGGTCGTTTTCGGGATATCGAGAGCTTATCATCTTCTATTCTTCATTAATTTAATTGTTTTCCCATGAGTCTATCTTTTATGAGGCGGGGGACAAAGGGCGGTTTTACGCTCATTGAGCTCCTCGTAGTTATCGCGATTATCGGAGTATTGGCGTCTATCGTGCTTGCCTCGCTCAACACGGCGCGCAGGAAATCTCGTGATGCCCGTAGAATTACGGACATCAAGCAGATCCAGCTTGCCTTGGAGCTCTATTATGACGCCCAGACGCCGACTCCGGGATATCCGCCGGCTACTTTATTCTCGGCTGGGAACTGCAATGCGACCACATTGGCGTACGGTCTCCAAGCGCTTGCGCCAAACTACATCCCCCAGGTTCCGCGCGATCCCAATAGAACAGGAACAGCTCTTTGCTATCGGTATGCGACTCCCAGCGCTGCCGGCGTCCAGCAGGCGTATCATTTGGCGGCACAGCTTGAGGACAGCGCCAATGCTGCATTCACCGGCGATCGGGATTGCGAGTCAAGTGTTGCCGGTTGTGGCACTGCGGCTTACACCGGTGGATTTGACGGAGGGCTCACCATTCCGGACACCACAGGACTTCTCTATGACGTAACGCCGTAGTCTGAAGCGATCCTGATGTCCGAAGCATATATAGGCTTGATCGTGGGACCCGCCGCATTCGCGGCGGG
>Ga0209542_10006420_pt1 | contig 22886 bp, 21 predicted proteins | sample RifCSPhighO2_01_FD_184028 | JGI IMG/M metagenome (GOLD analysis project Ga0209542, IMG submission 184028) | Soil microbial communities from Rifle, Colorado - Rifle CSP2_plank highO2_0.1 (SPAdes) (version 2) | ecosystem: Environmental > Terrestrial > Deep subsurface > Rock core/Sediment ... | reverse complement strand
TCGGTGGATTGTCATTGGTGCTGGAAACCGAAACTAATGTTCCCAACTCGCTCCAATCAAAAAGCCATTTCGCGTCTTCTTGGTTTAGGCGTACGCCATCTTTATTGAAATTATTGTTAATTTCGGAACCCCCATGGTAAAAAGGCACGCCGTGTATGGAAAAATCACCTAAAAATTGGATTGCTAAAGGCAGATAAACTCCGGCTTCATGCGAAAAATGCTCCTCTTTTTTTTGTAGAACGCGGTATTCTCCAGCCGGTACTTTTTCAAAAATATCTGCCCGCCTACCGGCAGGTAGGGAATGAATAGAGTTTATTATTGTAAAAGACTTTAATAATTCACTTTTTTCATAAACCTCTAATTTATTTTGCTTGAAATCAAGACGGATTATTTTTTCAGCAATGTTTGGTTGAAAAGTTTCGGCTGGAATATCGCCGAAAGCCGGTTTCCATAACGGCAATGACTTTACTAATAAATCAATCGTTTTATTTTCTTCCGCTAAATATTTTTTTAAAGCCGAAACATATTCTTCAGTCTCCGCGTTTCTAGCCGGAAGGTCCCAAATCTCGCTGGCGCCGCGCGCGAGCACAGCGGCCAAAACTATACCGCTTATTATTGCCAGCGATACAAACGCGGTGGATTTAAAAACCTTTACCATAATGATATTTTACCACAGTAGAGAATTGTTGCCTCGCTTTTTCTTTTATGTTAAGATCTGTCATATGTTGAAATTACGACTTTCACGTGTCGGCCGTCGCAATGATCCACATTTTCGCGTGGTGGTGACAGATTCCAAAAATGCCGCTAAGAGCGGAAAATTTTTTGAGATTGTTGGTTCATATAACGCCCGCGCCGGCAGTTTTCAAGTGGACGCGGAACGCGTAAAACACTGGCTAACAAAAGGGGTTAAGCCGTCGGACACGGTGCATAATTTTTTGGTTTCTAAAAAAATAATTGAAGATAGAAAAAAAAATTCTCTCCCGCGTAAATCTCCGACCAAAAAGCGCAAAGAGCTTAAAACCGCAACCACGGCTTGATTTCAGAAAACCTTAAGAGTATAATTTTATCAGCAGTATTTCGGTCGAAACTGCCTGATTAAAAGTCTTGAATGAACGACGAATATGGAAGCTGATAAAAAATTTCTAGAGTTCGTAGTCAAGGCTTTGGTTGACAACCCTAATGATGTCAAGATTGACCGCAAGGTGGACGAGATGGGCGTGCTTATATCGCTCTCCGTAAATTCGGCGGACATGGGTAAAATCATCGGCCGTAGCGGTAATACCGCCAAGGCCATTCGCACGCTTCTGCGCGTGATAGGTATGAAAAACAACGCCCGGGTCAATCTGAAAATTAACGAGCCTGAAGGCGGCCGTCCCGTCTCCAGTAACGAAGGGAGCCAAACCGTTGACCAAGCCATGGAGGATTTGAAGGGAATATAGATTAGGTGCTAGTAATTAGGTTCTAGTGCAAAACCCCGCCCCTCGACAAGCTCGGGGCGGGGTTTTGGTATAATGCGGATATGCGTTTCTATATCATTACAATTTTTCCGCAAGCTTTTGATTCATATTTAAAAGAATCCATTGTCGGTCGGGCAATAAGGGGCAAAAAAATCGTGGTTAAATTTTATAATCCGATGGATTTTTGCGAGCCCAAAAAAAGGGTGGACGACCGACCGTATGGCGGGGGGCCGGGAATGGTCTTGCGCCCAGAACTTTTTCTAAAAGCTTTTTCTAAAATAAAAATAAAAGACAAAAAGAAAACAAAAATAATCTTATTCTCACCTTCCGGAAAAAAGTTCAATACTGCCTACGCGAAGAAATTAGTAAAGCAAAAATATACCGACATTATTTTAATTTCCGGCCGTTATGAGGGCATAGATGCTCGGGTGAAAAAAATTTCCAAAGCGGAAGAAATTTCAATAGGAGATTATGTGCTGACCGGAGGTGAGCTACCGGCCATGGTTTTACTAGACTGCATTTCCCGCCAAATTCCGGGAGTCTTGGGTAAATATGAATCGCTCGAAGAAGAGCGCATCTCTTCCAGTGAAGTTTACACCCGGCCGGAGGTTTTAAAATGGAAGGGTAAAAACCACAAAGTTCCCAAAGTTCTGCTTTCCGGCCACCACGACAAAATATCCTTTTGGCGAAGCAAAAGATAGAAATCCACAGTCCTAGTTGACATCTTAAAGCAGGTGAGTATAATGGGAACACAACGATTGAGTCACGATAGTCGTAAAAAAGAACATATTCTAAAAAAGTTTTAAGCCATTAGTATATAGATAGGGCATTTCTTGTGCTCTGTTTTGGTTTATATATCATATTTCGTATTCTTTCCCATTTTTTTATGTCAATTTTAAACTCTATTTTACCTAAAAAATATTTTTCCAAATATCGTCAGCCCATGGTGGAATTTCCCAACCTAATTCGCATGCAGTTAGATTCTTTTAAATGGTTGGTTGAACACGGTCTCAAAGATATTTTTTCCGAATTTTCACCCATAAACGATTATTCGGATAAAAAGTTTAAATTAGAATTTTTATCTTTTACTTTATCCGAACCGAAATATGACGAGTATTATGCCAAACTAAATAAACTTTCTTATGGTGGCGCGTTGAATGCTAAAATTCGCTTAACCAACAAAACTCTAGGTACATTTAAGGAACAGGAACTTTTTTTAGCTGATTTACCGCTTATAACTTCTCACGGAACTTTTGTGGTTAATGGCGTAGAACGTGTCATTGTGCCCCAGCTGGCGCGCAGTTCTGGAGTTTTTTTTACCGAGCGCGAAATTCGTGCCCGCCGTTACGTTGGGGCCAGTATTATTCCGGCGCGCGGAGTTTGGATTGAAATTGATTATGACGTGGATGACATTATTTACGCGCGTATCGACAGGAAACGGAAATTTCCGATCACTCTTCTTTTGCGCGTTCTAGGTCTTTCTAGTAACCAGGCAATTCAGGAAGCGTTTTCTTCCGATCCTTTAGCCGGACCGATATTGCAAAACTGTTGGGAACATGATGTTTGTAAAACCCCAGGCGAAGCTTGTGTTGAAATTTACAAAAGATTGCGTGATGGTGATTTAGCCACGCCGGAAAATGCCCGCGAATTTATAAACGGGCTCTTTAGCCGTGAACGTTATGATTTTTCCCCGGCCGGCCGTTTTCGTTTTAATCAACGTTTTGGAAAAAGTATGGATGCGCAGGAACTTGAACGTCGGACACTCTCAACCGATGATTTAATAACCATAATCAGTAATATTATTCGTCTACAATCGACCGGTGGCGAGGTGGATGATATTGATCACTTAGGTTCGCGACGAGTGCGTTTTGTGGGCGAGCTTCTACAACAGCGCGTGCGTTTGAGTATGACCCAAATTAAGAGAAATATCCAAGACCGCATGTCCACGATTGACGTTTCAACAACTATGCCGGTTCAAGTTTTAAACCAACGTCCGTTACAAGCGCGCATTAGGGAATTTTTCACTCAAAACCAACTTTCTCAATTTATGGATCAAGAAAATATTTTGGCGGAGCTTGAACACTTGCGTCAGCTTTCGGCCATGGGTCCGGGCGGTTTAACGCGCGAGCGCGCTACTCTTGAGGTTCGTGATGTCCACACTTCGCACTATGGACGCATTTGTCCCATCCATACACCAGAAGGGCCGAACATTGGTTTAGTGTTACATATGGCAACCTACGCCAGAACTAACCAGTTTGGAATTATTGAAACCCCATACATTAAGGTAAAAAATGGACATATTACCGGAGAAATTGTTTTTTTAAATGCCTCTGATGAGGAACAATATACGATTGCACATGCCGGCACACCCTATGATAATTCTGGAAATATAATCTCAGAGCGCGTTGAAGCCAGAATAGGCACAGGACCCGGATTTGTGGAGCGTAGTAAAGTAGATTTTATTGATGTGGCCACAAACCAAGCTTTCTCGGTGGCTACTTCTATGATTCCTTTTTTAGAACATAATGACGCCAATCGCGCGCTTATGGGCTCTAATATGCAAAAGCAAGCCACGCCCTGTGTTTTACCTGAAGCGCCCTTGGTTGCGACTGGTACTGAAGCGCTAGCCGCGATTGATTCTGGGAGATTAATAGTGTCTCAAGAGAATGGCACGGTGTCTTGCGTTGACGCTCGACATATTATAGTAAAGGGTCATAGGGGTGATTCCACTTACAATTTAGTAAATTTTAATCGAACTAATAATTTTTCTTGCTTTCATCAACGGCCGATAATTTCTGTCGGAGATAAAGTTAAGAAGGGGGATGTTTTAGCTGATGCTTCTTCTTCAGTCGGCGGTCAAATTGCTTTAGGACAGAATATATTTATGGCTTTTATGTCTTGGAGCGGATCTAATTATGAAGACGCTATTATTCTTTCCGAACGGTTGGTTAAAAATAGCAAGTTCTCAAGTATTCATGTTGAAGAATTTATGTGCACGGTGCGTGATACTAAACTTGGTCCTGAGGTGACCACGCGGGATATTCCAAATGTTGGCGAAGCCAAACTCAAAGATCTTGATGAGGAAGGTATAATCCGCATCGGAGCTGAAATAAAAGAAAACGATATTTTAGTCGGTAAAATTACCCCCAAGGGCGAAACCGAACTTACTCCCGAGGAACGTCTATTGCGTTCAATTTTTGCCGAAAAAGCGCGCGATGTAAAAGATTCTTCTTTGCGTTTAGAGCATGGCAAACGCGGGCGAGTTATTAGTGTGAAAGTTTTTTCCCGCGAGAAGGGCCACATTCTTGAATCAGGTATTATTAAAAAAATTATGATTGAAGTCGCCCAGTTGCGTAATATTTCCGTGGGCGACAAACTAGCCGGTCGGCATGGAAACAAGGGAGTTATTTCTCTTATTCTTCCAGAAGAGGAAATGCCTTTTATGGCCGATGGCACGCCCGTTGACGCGATTTTGACTCCTTTAGGAGTGCCGTCGCGTATGAACATTGGTCAAGTCTTAGAAATGCACCTTGGTTTAGCCGCCGGTACCTTAGGGTATCAGGCCATAGTGCCACCTTTCAGTGGGGCCTCGATAGAAGAAATTAAAACCGAGCTCAAGGCGGCTAATTTTCCAGAGAATGGCCGTATACGGCTTTTTGACGGGCGTACCGGCGAAGCTTTTCATCAGGATATAGCTGTGGGTATAATGTATATTCTTAAATTACGGCATATGGTTGAAGATAAAATTCATATGCGTTCAACCGGTCCTTATTCGCTTATTACCCAGCAACCATTAGGAGGTAAGGCCCAGGGTGGCGGTCAGCGTTTTGGAGAAATGGAAGTTTGGGCCTTGGAGGGTTATGGAGCCGCGCATACTTTGCGGGAAATGCTGACCGTAAAATCGGATGACATTATGGGTCGTTCGCAGGTTTTCGACTCGCTTATTCGCGGTGAAGATATAAAAGCGCCAAATGTGCCGGCTTCTTTTAAAGTTTTGCTTAATTATCTGCGCGGTCTGGCTTTAAATGTTGAATTGATTAAGAAACCTCGCTCAAAAAAATAATATGAAAACAATAGAAAACACAATTGATTTTAATGCCATATCTTTAACTCTAGCTTCTCCTGAAAATATTAAGGAGTGGTCATATGGCGAGGTAACTAAACCGGAAACAATTAACTACCGTACTGGTCGTTCTGAGCGCGGTGGTCTTTTTGACGAGCGTATTTTTGGGCCGGAAAAAGATTACGAATGTTATTGTGGAAAATATCGACGCATTCGTTATAAGGATATTATTTGCGAGAAATGTGGCGTGGAAGTTACGCGTTCTATTGTGCGCCGTGACCGTATGGGACATATTGAATTAGCTAGTCCGGTGGCACACATTTGGTTTCTGCGCGGCGTGCCTTCGCGCTTAAGTATACTTTTAAATATTCCAATGAATGATTTGGAAAAAGTGATATATTTTGCCGGTTATGTTATCACTAAAGTTAATAAAGATGAAAAAGAACGAATTCTTCAAACACTGGAAACCGAGTATAAAAATAAAACTAAAAATGCCGACGTGGATACGCGTGAACGTTTACATGAACTTATGGTTATTTCCAAAAAAGAACTGGCTGAAATATATGAGGGTAAGGTCTTGAACGAGGCCCTACACCATCATTTTGTCGTTAAATATAGCAGTGCTTTTGAAACCGGTATTGGCGCTGAAGCCGTTTATGAAATTTTAAAAAATCTGGATCTCAAGAAACTTAAAACCAAAACTGAACATGATTTAGAAAAAGCCGGTGTGACAGAACGTGAACGTATGCAACGGCGTTTAGGATTACTGATTTCTTTTATTAACGCCGATATTCGACCGGAATGGATGTTCTTGACTGTTATACCAATTATTCCGCCGGCTTTACGGCCTATGGTTGCGCTTGATGGTGGACGGCACGCAACTTCCGATTTAAATGATCTCTATCGTCGTGTTATTAATCGCAATAATCGTTTGAAAAAACTTAAAGAAATCGGCGCGCCAGATGTTATTTTGCGGAATGAAAAACGTATTTTACAGGAAGCCGTGGATTCACTTATAGACAATTCAATGTGTCAAAACAATTCGACGGCTGTTTCCCAATCTCAAAAACGTGCCCTCAAATCTTTATCTGATAATCTTAAAAGTAAGCAGGGTCTCTTTCGTCAAAATTTACTCGGCAAGCGTGTGGACTATTCTGGCCGCTCGGTTATCGTGGTTGGTCCACAACTCAAATTAAATCAATGCGGTTTACCAAAACATATGGCCCTGGAACTTTTCCGTCCTTTTGTTATTGCCCGATTAATCCAAGCGGAAATGGCGCATAATATTCGAAGCGCTAACCGACTGATTGAGGAGCGAATTCCGGAGGTTTGGGCTATATTAGAAGAAATTATTACTAATAAATACGTTTTACTTAACCGCGCGCCAACTTTACACCGCCTCGGTATTCAGGCCTTTCAACCGGTTTTAATCGAAGGCAATGCCATTCGTATTCATCCTTTGGTTTGCACGGCCTACAATGCCGACTTTGATGGCGACCAAATGGCTGTTTATGTTCCGCTTTCGCGCGCCGCCCAAAATGAAGCGCATAATTTAATGTCTGCTCCGCGCAATCTGCTTAAACCGGCTGATGGTAATCCGATCATGCATCCCAATATGGATATCGTTTTAGGTATTTTTTGGATGACGAAATTAGTAAAGGGTGAACGCGGAGAGGGACAATATTTTGCCAGTCCTAATCATGCTATAACCGCTTATGATTTCAATACTGTATCTTTTCGGGCAAAAATTAAGGTTATACCCACAGATAAAATTAAATACAAAGTTTTTAATAAACAAATTTTTGAAACCACAGTAGGACGTCTTCTGTTTAATAGTGTTTTGCCGGATGATTTTGAATACATAAATGAAGAGATGAACAAAAAACGTCTTTCGGAAGTAGTTAATAAATTGATTTTACGCTATGGTATAGATGGTACGCCGCCTATCTTGGATAAGATTAAAGATTTTGGATTTCAATACTCTACAATTTCTGGTACAACTTGGGGGTTGGATAATCTTAAGGTTCCGCCGGAAAAGGAAGCTATTGTAGCCGCCGGACGGCTTGAAGAGGCCGAGATTTTATCGCAACACGCGGAAGGGTTACTGTCTGAAGATGAAAAATATCGGAAACTAATTGAATTATGGGAACAGAAACGCGCTTTAATTGAAAAAGCCATTCCTAATACGCTTGATCCAAACGGTTCTACTTATGACATAGTAATTTCTGGCGCGCGCGGAACAATTGCCAGCTTGGCTCAAATATCCGGAATGAAAGGTTTGATTGTTAATCCGGCCGGAAAAACAATTGATTTCCCGATTATTCCTTCATACGTGGAAGGCCTCTCTCCGTTGGAATATTTTATTACCACCCACGGGGCGCGCAAAGGTTCCGCTGATACGGCTCTCAACACCGCCCGGGCTGGGTATTTAACGCGCAAGCTTGTGGATGTGGCGCAAGACGTAGTTGTGTACGAAAAAGATTGCGGTAGTAAAACAGGAAAAATCGCTCGGCGCGAAGATATCTTTGGCATTGAAATATCGTTAGCCCGCAATCTGCGCGGTCGAGTTTTAGCCGAGGATGTTAAAAATTCCTCCAGTAAGGTTGTCTATAAACGCGGTTATTTAGTTACCAAGGAAGATGCCGAGGCCATAGATTTATTGGGGGTTGAACAAGTTTTGGTTAGAAGCCCACTGACTTGCAATTTACTTAAAGGCGTTTGCCAGATGTGTTATGGATTAGATCTCGGTCGCAATCATTTAGTTGACGAGGGCGAGGCCGTGGGTATCGTGGCGGCTCAGGCTATTGGTGAACCGGGCACCCAGCTTACTCTGCGTACTTTTCATAAGGGTGGCGTGGCCGGTGTAGATATTACTGCCGGTTTACCGCGGGTGGAAGAAATTTTTGATCGGCGCAATCCTAAAAATCCGGCTGTTGTGGCTAAAACAGACGGTCGTGTTATTGCCATTGAAACCCGCGATTTGGAAGGCGAAAAAGAAACAGTAATTTCTTTGGAGATAAAAAGTGGATCAGTTGAAGAATATAAATTGCCGATTTTTCGAGCCTCTATAGTCAAAGTTGGCAATTCTGTGCGTGGCGGGGATATTTTATCCGAAGGTTCCGCTGACTTGCAGGAGATTTTTCAGTATGGAGGGAGGGAAGCAACCGAAGATTATATTATGCGCGAGGTTATGAAAGTTTATGAACTTCAGGGAGTATCTATCGCCAAGAAGCATATAGAAATCATTATCCGCCAAATGTTTTCCCGCCGGCGCATTATTGATTCGGGCGACACCTCGTTTTCTCCAGCCGATATTGTGGAAGCCGTGGAGTTTGAGCAAGAAAATGCGCGCGTGCGAGCCGAACAAGGACAGGAATCTCAAGCTAAAATCATAATTTTAGGTATTACCGAAACAGCGTTAAATACCAAAAGTTGGCTTTCAGCGGCCTCGTTCCAAAACACAAACCGCATACTCATTCGTAACGCGGTTAAGGGAGGGGTGGATGAATTACACGGTTTGAAAGAAAATGTCATCATTGGCCGGTTGATTCCAGCCGGCACTGGATTCCACAAATTTTCCAACGAAACTAACGGCTGATTAGGGGTTTAGTTCATTTTACTTTACTATGTCGCCGGTTGAACAAATAAAAGAACGGCTTTCAATCACGGATGTGGTTTCTTCGTATTTGAAGTTAGATCGCGCCGGTGTGAACCTGAAAGCCCGTTGCCCTTTTCATAATGAACGTACGCCGTCTTTTTTTGTTTCGCCGACACGCGGTAGTTTCCATTGTTTTGGTTGCGGTAAGGGTGGCGATGTTTTCAGTTTTATCCAAGAAATTGAAGGCGTAGATTTTCGCAAGGCCTTAGAAATACTTTCCGAGCGAGCGGGCGTGGAACTCAAAGGTATTGACCCGCGCGAGCGTAGCGAGCTCGCGTCTCTGCGCGCGCTTTTAGAAGAAGCCACAAAATTTTTTGAAAAAAATTTACAAGTCAATACTCAAGCTCTGGAATATCTGCGTCGTCGCGGACTGAAAGACGAAACTATAAAAGATTTTCGGTTAGGTTATGCGCCCGAGAGTTGGGATATTTTAATGAAACACATGTCTTCTAAAAATTTTTCCGATGTTCTTATTGAACGCGCCGGACTGGCTGTGTGCGGTGAACGCGGTTTTTATGATCGTTTCCGTGGGCGCATTATGTTTCCAATTACTGATGGGCAAGGAAAAGTGATTGGTTTTTCCGGCAGAGTTTTTTCCGCCGAAGGCGGACCCGCCTCTGGCGGGCCCCAATCAACCAACTTGTCAAAATACATCAACACTCCCGAGACCGTGCTTTATAACAAATCTAAAATTCTTTACGGTTATGATCGCGCTAAAAAATTTTTAGCCCAAAACGCGCGGGCGGTATTGGTGGAGGGGCAGATGGATCTTATTCTAGCCCATCAAGCCGGCACACAAGACGCGGTAGCCACTTCTGGCACGGCCTTAACCGAGGATCATCTTCATATAATTCGGCGTTTTGCCGATAAACTTATTCTAGCTTTTGACGCCGACGCGGCCGGTTTTTCTGCCGGGGAGCGAGGTATGATTCTGGCGCTTGGTCTAGGTTTGGATGTGCGTTTGGTGGAAATTCCAGAAGGTCTCGATCCGGCCGATTGGGTGTTGAGTGATGCCGGCGCGTGGCGTTCCGCTTTAGAAAAAGCTTTGCCGGTTGTGGAATTTATGTTTCAACGATTAGTACGCGAACATCCTGATCGCCGTGATTTATCGCGCGCGCTTTCTAAAAAAGTTTTACCTTTAATCGGCAGTATAAATAATAAGATTGAACAAGCTCATTTTATTAAAATGATTTCCGAAAAAACCGACTTACCAGAAGAACCTATTAGGCGCGAAGTTGAACGTTTGGCTTCCCAAAATGTGTCGGATAAAACAGCGCTACCGGTCGTTGAAAACGCAGATCTAGATTTACGGGAAAATGTACATCGTCTTTTACTAGGTTTTTTCTTATGGTATGATAAAAGTAATTTAAAAGACATTGATGCTCCGGCAGTACGGAAGGAATTCAAAAAAATAACTGGCCAAGACGTGAAAGATTTTCTAAAATCAATGACGGAAAGCGCGCGTCAGGATTTAGAGTTTCAAGCTGAAATGTATTATTCCGCGGATTCTCATTTACCTATGCATATTAAAGAACTTTTATCCACTCTTGAACGTTCTATTTTAGAGGAAAAATTTACACGTTTGTTGTCAGAATTAAAATCAGCCGAGTCTACTAATAATGTTTTATCCGCGCAAAGTATTTTGAAGGAATGTCAGGATTTATCGTGTCGATTAGAAGAATTAAAAGCGCTTCGGACTGCCGCATAATTTTTTATGAAAAATAAAAAGAATATAAAAACTAAAAAGAAACCAATCAAGGTTTTAAGTGTTGAGGCTCGACGGAACGAACTTTTAGAAAAAGGCAAAAAACGCGGTTTTGTGACCTATGATGAAATTATGCGTACTTTTCCGGGTATAGAAAACAACATTGATATTCTGGATGATTTATACGAAAAATTTTCTGTTGCCGGGGTGGATGTTTTAGAGGGTGGAAATTTACTGGATTTGGACGCGGCTAAACCGAAGGAATTAGATGAATATTCAAAAAATTCGCCGAGCTATGATTCAATTCAAATATATCTGAAAGAAATCGGACAATATCCGCTTATTCCCGCTTCCGAAGAAAAAGAACTAGCTAAAAGAATAGAAGCTGGCGATCTTGAGGCCAAAAACCTTCTAGCCCGCGCCAATTTGCGTTTAGTTGTGTCTATTGCCAAGAAATATGTGGGTCGCAGTCCCGACCTTACTTTGCTTGATCTTATTCAAGAGGGAAATCTTGGGCTTTTTAAAGCCGTGGAAAAATTTGATTGGACTAAGGGTTATAAATTCTCGACTTACGCAACTTGGTGGATACGTCAGGCCATTACTCGCGCCTTGGCCGACCAGTCGCGCACTATACGCATACCCGTGCATATGGTTGAAACTATTTCCAAATATAAACAAATTTCTCGGCGGTTGTCGCAGGATTTGGGTCGTGATCCCTTGCCGGAAGAAATTGCCACCGAGATGGGCGTGGATATTGAAAAAATTCGAACCATAGAATCAATCAGTCAAGAAATGCTTTCTTTGGAACAGCCCGTGGGGGATGATGATGATAAATCCACACGCGGTGAATTTATAGCTGATGATAAAATTCCGCGTCCGGAACAGAATGTGGCTCGGCGCATACTTTCGGACCAACTACGCTTAGTGTTAGCCGATCTTTCGCTTAAAGAAAGAAAAATATTGGAAATGCGTTATGGTCTGCAGGACGGCGTTCAGCATACACTAGAAGAAGTTGGCGGGGAATTTGGCGTAACGCGCGAACGTATCCGTCAAATTGAAGCCAAGGTGCACGAAAAACTTCGCCAAAACGATAAAATTCTGCGTTTACATGCGGATTTGAATTAATGTTTTAAAAAACTCGCAATGACAGTTCCCAAATAAATAACAGCTAACTAGGTCTTGCCTAGTCAAACCTAAAGAATTATAATAAGTTTTATGTCAATTCGCAAAAAAGCTTTTGTTTCAGAAGAGTATTATCATATTTATAATCGTGGAAACAGTAAGCAGAAAATTTTCCATGACAAGGAAGATCACTATCGTTTTATTAGTTTATTATATGCCTGCAATTCTGAAAACAATTTTAGAATATATGCTTTAAATAAAATTGAAAGTCCCTACGATTTTAAACGCGACTTAGAACTTGTTAGTATTGGTGCTTATTGTCTAATGCCGAATCATTTTCATATTTTAATTACCCAAACTGAGAAAGGCGATATAAGTAAATTTATGCAAAAGCTCTCAACTGCTTATGTGATGTATTACAATAAAAAATATAAAAGAACAGGCGGATTGTTTGAGGGAAAATTTAAAGCTGAACATGTCGATGAAGATCGTTATTTAAAATATTTATTTTCTTATATCCACCTTAATTCAATAAAACTTATAGACAAAGATTGGAAAGAAAAAGGTATTCATAACAAACGGCGGGCGATAGACTTTTTAAACAAATATCAATACTCCAGCTTTCTTGATTTTTTAGGAATTAGTAGAATACAAAATAAAATTTTAAATACCGTAACTTTTCCTAACTATTTCCCAACCAAGGAGATTTTTCTAAAAGAAGTATTTGAATGGTTTAATTTTAAATCCGACTAGGCAAGACCTAGTCGAGAGTTCTGGAAAAATCTACGCTTGTATTTTTTTAAGTTTTTTGTGGTTATATTCCTCGACTTTTCCTGACAAATACACAAGAAAAACATATAAATTTAACTTATAGCACACATCATAGGGTATTTTCTTCAGTACATTTTTAAAAGAATATGGAAATGCAACACCATATTTATATCCCCATTTATAGGAGCGTTTTCTTCGCTTTGTGTGCATTCTTGTTATAATTTGCCCCAAAGCCGAGTTCATTGAGCTATTTCTTGAGCCGTGTGGGTATTTTACAGATGGACTCGGGTTTCCCTTAACTTCAACTAAAAAATACTGCCCAAAATTTCGGTGCTTCACCTTTATATCAACTCCGTGTTCTCTTAAACTCTTGTTTTCTAGGTCTTTTTTTCCATCACCGAACTTTTTTTTGATAAATGTTTTCTTACATAGTGTTCAACAAAAGGTTTGGTAAGTAATCTGTATTTTTTTTGTTTTTTTCTTATTTTCATTTTATTAAACTTTTGAACTATAGAACATGTCGACCTGGCAGGTTGGCTACAGAAATTTCAGGTCGAAGCCGTTGTTGGAAGGGGTGACTTCAAAAAGTTTGTCTATGTATTTCCAAAACATTTCATTGCCGCCGAGTTTCCCCGCGCACTCGACCGCCACCGCTTCGGCGTCGGCTTTAGGGTGCCGAGAATCAATAGGGAAATGGCGATAGATCCAAGCTACCTTGCCGTCGTATTCTTGAACAACTTGATGAAGGGTGACATGAAAGCTTTTACAGAACGGACATTCTAAATCAGAAAATTCTACTATTTTTATTTCGGCCTCAGGATTACCGAAAATATAATCATCTTGACCCACGGGCGCGACATTTATGTTTTCATTTGGCCAAGTTTGTCCCGCCAAAACCCCATCAATTAAAGTCCGAATATTTTCAATAGGTTGCGCGCCCGGCAAAGAATAAGTATTTTCACCCACAATCACCACACTGCCGGGCGTGCCCTCCACGCCCGCCCGTACCCCATCTTGATACTGCGTTTCCACGCGCTCGGCGATTTCCTCGGATTCAAGACATTTTTTAAATTCATTGCTGTTTAAACCCAAAAGTTTATGAATTGGTTTTTCTAAATCTATTTCAGAACCGGCTACCGCGCCTATTATTTTTCCCCGCGTACTGGAGGGAGTGTTTGTTAAAACTATCGCGCCAGCAATAATCAGCCCCGCCACAATAATGGCCGTAGGAGTATTTAAAGTGAAATTTGGCTTGTTTTCCGTATTATCCACAACGCGTTTATTCTAACACATTTTTCAGTGATACAATATAGGCATTCAAAAGGTCATATTATTATAAATTATTTTTAAAAAATTATGATAAAAGCTTGTCATACGATAATGGGTAAAATCGCCATGATTCTTTCTATAATAGGGGGCATCAATTGGGGTCTTGTAGGGGTTGGTACTTTAGTAGGGGGTGGAAACTGGAATGTTATTAATGCTATTTTAGGTGACTGGCCCATGGTTGAAGCGATAATCTATGTTCTAGTCGGTGTTTCGGCCACTTGGATGATTTTTGGTTGCCGTTGCGCCCAATGCGACGTTTCCTCGGGCGCGGGGATGTAAGTTTGTTTTAAGCAAAATCTCTCTTGCAAAAAGGGAGATTTTGCTTTAAGATGAACTTAACACTTATGATTACGGTCGTTTTTTATATTTTTATATTCTTATCCATTTATGTCCAAGTTTTCTTTTTGGTAACTTTTCTAGAGCGTCGTGAGGAAATCCATCGACGGGAAGGTAGGGTGATACCCTCTAGATTTCCATCCATAACGATAGCGGTGCCATGCTGGAATGAAGAACAGACACTAGAACGTACCATGTGTTCTCTATTGAAAGTTGATTATCCTAAAGATAAACTTCATATTTTTTTAGTTGATGATGGTTCTACTGATAGCACGCTTGAGCGCATGCGGACTTTTGAAAAATATTCCAATGTCAAGGTTTTTCATAAAGAAAACGGCGGTAAATATACGGCACTCAATTTAGCTTTAGGGTATTGTCAAACTGAAGTTTTTGGTTGTTTGGATGCTGATTCTTTCGCGCACCCTGAAGCTCTTCGGCGTCTTGTTACTTACTTTGATAATCCGCAAGTCATGGCTGTAGCACCTTCTATTATCGTGGATCACCCGCGAAATATTTTTGAAAGATGTCAGAAAATAGAATATGAATGGGCGGTGTATATAAAAAAGATGCTTGGTTTTTTGGGTGGCATCCATGTAGCACCCGGTCCCCTTTCTCTCTTTCGCCGGCAAGTTTTTAATGTTATTGGTTCATATCGTCCAGCGCATAATACCGAAGATATGGAAATCGCTTACCGTATGCAAAAACACCATCTGAAAATTGAACAATGTAATGATGCTTATGTTTATACCATTACTCCTAATTCTATCAAAAAGCTTTTCAAACAGCGCCTACGTTGGATTTACGGATTTTTAAACAACACTATGGATTATCGGCGTCTGCTTTTCAAACCGCAGTTCGGGCATTTTGCTATTTTTACTGTTCCGGCCGGATTAATTTCAGTGAGTAGTGTTTTATATGTTTTTGGGAGGATTATTGGAAACTTGATTGAATGGGTAGGGGATAAACTTAATCAAATCAGCGCGGTCGGGTGGAATTTAAGTTTGTCGTTTCCGCATTTGGATTGGTTCTATTTCAACACTAAATCGGTGTTATTCTTGTTTCTGTTTCTTTATGGTTTAATCATTGTTTCCATACTTATTGGTCGATATATGACGCACGGCAAGTTCAAGTTTTCTCCGGCAATTTTTTATTTTATAATTATTTACAGTTTTTTGGCTCCTTTTTGGATTGTAAAAGCCGTTTGGGACACCACTCGTCGCAAAAATCCTAGTTGGAGATAATATATGAAAGTTGATTGGAAAAAATACGTTATCGTTTTTTTTATTACTTCAGCTCTTTTTCTGACAGCTATCTATTTAAGCAATTATTTCAACAATCGTAAATTAGAAAACCTGAAGTCTATTCAAGATAAAATTTCCATTGATATTCTTTCAACCGAAACGAAATTTACGCTTTTACAGGAACTGGCCTGTAAGGAAGTGGATAAAACTTTTCTATCAGACGAGTTGAATGAATTAGCGCAGAAAATAGAATACAGTGAACGTAATTTGGGCGGACAGAACGAGAGTGTGACCGACTTGAAAAAATACTATTCGCTTTTACAAATCAAAGACTATCTTTTAATGCGACGGCTTAAGGAACGCTGTGGCATTAAGTCTAATTTTATTCTTTATTTTTACTCTAACACGGGCGATTGTCCGGAGTGCGGAAAACAAGGATTAATTTTAACTGCCTTGCGCGAGAAATATCCGGAATTGCGCGTCTATTCTTTTGACTATCATTTGGATTCGCCGGCCGTACGCGCGCTTATTTCTATCTATAAAGTAGGGAGAGACTTGCCGGGTTTGGTCATTGACGGTCAACTCCAACCCGGCCCTCAAACAATAGAAGAAATCGAAAAACTCATTCCTCCTCTCCCAAAAAACATTAAACCAACTGAAGAAACAGAAAAAAATTAGTTTTTTTTCTGTTTCTTTGAAGCCAGCGGTCGGATTTGAACCGACGACCTGCTGTTTACAAAACAGCTGCTCTGCCGCTGAGCTACGCTGGCACATGTTTCTGTCGAACCTATTCTAATTTAAATCTTCTTTGATTTTATCTTTTATTTTCTGTAAGCGCTTCTTATAATTATTTAAACTGTCTAAGAACTTGGACACCGGCTGATTGCCACCCTCTATATAAGCATGATGCTTGAATATCTTACGGAATCGAGTTTGCAGTTTAGGTATAATTTTTTCCTTTTGTTTTTTAATCTCATGCGCGCCGTGTATCCAAACTTTTAAAGATAACACTATTATTTCATGTCCATAATTTTTAAGATATGGATAAATTCTTCCGTGTAGAACACTAAAATTCCAATCCCAATGCGGATACCCGGGATGGGATTCATTATTATTTTCCGGTTGTTTTTTAATTTGCCAATAGCGCCAAGCCAGCATGCCTGCCGCCCCCGCAACTGAAACAGTAAAAATTACTACCCAAACAATCATAATGATATTTTACCTCTTTGTCTGGAATTATGAAAGACGTTAAGGATTTACCGAAGAAAAAACCGCGAAACGTCCTAATTCCACGCGCTCGCCGAATTTTTGCGATAATTCCGCGACAATTTGGTTAATGGTCAGACCGGGACGTTTGAAAGATTCTTGAGCCAACAGTTCCTCATTAGAGGCAGGCTTCATAGCCGCGGCATGCATGGCTATTTCACGTGTGCTTTCGCGGAAAAGGTCGTTTTTTGCCACGAAATCCGTTTCGCACAAAAGTTCTACCAAAGCTCCCACGTTTCCATTTGTGTGGATATAAGCCGCCACAGTTCCGGCACCTAGCGCGCGACCAGACTTTTTTGCCACTATTTCAGCGCTTTTTTCGCGTAAAATTTCCAGCGCTTTTTTTTCATCACCGCCGGCTTCTTCCAGCGCCATACGACATTGCATAACCGAAACGCCGGTCTGTGTACGCAAAGTTTTAATTTGTTCAGCCGTAATATTCATTATTTCTTAACTGTTTCTTCGGGTAATTTTTCTACAACAGGACGAGAATTTTTATAAGTATCCAAAATATCTTTAACAAAAAATTCAATACTAGAACGCGCGCTGTCGTTGCCTACAATCGGATATTTTATCGCGTGTATGTCGCAGTCGGTGTCGCTTAGCGCTATTACTGGAATTTTCATCTTTCGGGCTTCGGCCTCGGCTACTTTCTCATGTTTGGAATCAATAATAAACAAAGCGTCAGGTGTTCTTTTTAACATCAACAGTGTGCCAAAAAATCTGTTCAATCTGTCAATTTTTTCATCAAGGAGCAAGCGTTCTTTTTTTGTATATTTTTCTAGTTCACCGCGTTCCTTTTTTTCCAAAAGTTCTTCCAGCGTGTCCATGCGCCGGCGAATTTCCGAAAAATTTGTAAGCGTGCCACCCACCCAGCGCTGTGTTTGGTGCGGTAAGCCCGCCTTGAAAGCATTGTCTTTCACGACCGACGCCGCTTCCGGTTTGGTGCCCACGATCAATAAAACCTTATTGGCTTCAGCTAATTTTTTCACGAATTCTTTGGCTATCGCCAGTTGTTCCGCGGTTTTTTCCAAATCAATCTGGTCTAAGCGGTTTTTTGTGGTGAAAATAAAGGGCGTAGTTGAGGGGTGCCGGCGCGCGCGACTGTAACCAAAGTGCGCGCCGACCTTAAACATCTCGCCCGTCAATCCTCCCGTTTTTTGTTCTTTAATGTCTTTTATCATAAATGCCCCACACGGGGGTTTCTCTATACTACCAAAAACTGCTTGCTCACGCAAGAAACTTTGACTGCGCGGAATTTTTGGGCTAAATACTCGAAATAACGATATGTGGATAACGTCACTTGCCAAAAGTGTCGGGGAGGGGTAATATGAGGATATATGAATAATCAACAAGTACCAGATGTAAATGCCTTTATTAAGGCTATTGAATCAAGAGAGTTTTCGTCTAAAGAAGACCTTGAGCTTTTAAAAAAGCTTAATGCCGTGGTTGAGTCAATGCTCAAATACGCGCAGGTTGTTAATAACGAGTCTAAAAAATAATACAAATATATGGAAAAAACTCCTAATCAAAATAATCTGGAGAATGAATTTAAAATCAATCAAGAAATGGAAATCCAGGCGGATATTTTGGGTATTAATTTGGAAAAACTTAAAGCGGAAATAAACGCAATGGGCGGGGTTGAAAAATTTCGTGAGTTGGCGAATGAAGGTCTTAAAACGTTTATAGATGAAAAAGGAAAGACTAAATACTATGGTGACTTAACAGAAGGAGAGAGAGCTTTTCAGAATATAGTTGGTCGTCTTAGCGGATTACGAAATTTTTCTAATGAAAAAGCCATGGGTTTGCCTTCGGTAATATTAGGAACCGCAGGTATAATTCTTTCACGAATTGAAGGCCAATCTGGAGTAGAATTGGTCTTTTATATGTCGTTGCTTATAGAAATTATTGCTGGCGGATTGCTCATTTCAGTAATAAAAAAGAAAATAGAACATAACAAAAGATATTTAAAAGGGAAAATGGCAGATATGAAACTTAAGATGACCGGTTCAGTTAATCGAACAGGATCTTTAAATTATGAACCAAAAGAGGAAAAGCTTAGAGAAAAAGTTCGGAAAAGACAAGAGAAAATTCTCACAGAAGAGCAAGAAAAAAACCCGAGCATAGATAAGTTTTTGTAATTTAGGAGTTGAGCTCCTAAGTAGGGTATAGTATACTTAATAGTATGAGAAAAACAAAATTTACAGTTGGGGAATTTTATCATATCTATAATCGCGGGGTGGATAAGAGAAGTATTTTTGAAAACGAAGAAGACTTTCTGCGTTTTTATCAAAGCATCCAAGAGTTTAATACAATAGAGAATATTGGTAGTCTATTTGAAATTTTACGCACAAAGAATCAGTCTAGGAGCTCAACTCCTAAGTCGACGAAGTTGGTTAATTTTATAGCCTATTGTCTCAATCAAAATCATTTTCATTTTATTCTTGAGCCATTGGTTGAAGATGGTATTCAGAAATTTATGCATAAGTTGTCAACTGGTTATACAAATTATTTTAATGATAGCCACGAAAGGTCGGGCGCACTTTTTCAAGGGAGATATAAAAGTATCCATATTGATACCAATGAATATCTACTCCATCTTTCAGTTTACATAAATTTAAATAACTTTATTCATAAAGGTCTCAATAAACTGTGGTTTAAAAAGTTTCCTTTTTCAAGTTTTCCCATTTTTATTGATTCCCTAAAAACTAGCAAATTCTGTAATCCCAAAATCATACTGGATCAATTTTCTTCAACTAAAGAATATCATTTATATGCTAAAGAAATTTTTTCTGGCATAGTCTCGAGAAAGGAAACAAACAAGGAATTGAAAAAATTATTTTTTGATCCTATTTAGGAGCTCAACTCCTCAATGCACATCTTTGCCAAAAAGGTTTTTTTCGGTTAAGATGTCCTTATGAAACAGTCCCAGCTTTTCACTAAAATACGGCGCGAAGCGCCGGCCGATGAAGAATCTAAAAACGCCGAGCTTTTAATTCGCGCAGGTTTTGTGCACAAGGAAGCTGCCGGCGTTTATTCGCTTTTACCGCTGGGCTTGCGCGTCCGCGAAAAAATAAAAAATATCATCCGCGAAGAAATGAACGCGTTGGGCGGGCAAGAGGTCCATCTTTCAACATTACAGGATAAAGCGCTTTGGGAGAAAACCGGCCGTTGGAGCGACGCGTCCGTGGATAATTGGTTTAAAACCAAATATAAAACCGGCGGGGAAGCAGGTTTAAGTTTTACACACGAAGAACCGCTCACGGCTATTATGACCAATCATATTTCTTCTCATAAAGATTTACCGGTTTATGTTTATCAATTTCAAACTAAATTTCGGAACGAACTGCGCGCCAAGTCCGGCCTCCTGCGCGGACGGGAGTTTTTGATGAAAGATTTATATTCATTCTGTCACAATAAAGATGAGCATGAAAAATTTTACAAGCGCGCGCAGGAGGCCTATCGCAATATTTTCAAGCGCGCCGGCATTGGACATCTGACTTATCTTGTTTGTGCCTCAGGCGGCGTCTTCTCTGAATTTTCGCACGAATTCCAAACTCTTTTACCGGTGGGCGAGGATGTTGTTTTTTTATGCAAGAACTGCAATATGGGTGTGAACAAAGAAATTATAGAAAAAGTTAAAAAATGTCCGGAATGCGACGGATCGTTGGGTGAGGGACAAAACGCCGTAGAGGTCGGCAACATATTTCCCTTAGGCACTCGTTTTTCTGAGCCCCTGGATCTAAATTATCGTGATGAAAAAGGCATAAAAAAACTGGTTTTTATGGGCAGTTATGGCATAGGATTGGAACGATTGATGGCCGTCATAGTGGAAGCATTTTCTGATGATCGGGGCATAATATGGCCGGAAAACGTGGCGCCATTCAAGATTCATCTTCTGGTTTTATCAGGCGGAGATTCTCCGGCCAGCGAAGAAGCTGAAGAACTTTACAAAAAACTTGAAACCGCGGGCATAGAAGTTCTTTTTGATGATCGCGCTGTTTCAGCCGGAGAGAAATTTGCCGAGGCCGATTTACTGGGCATCCCATATCGTATTGTGATTTCGGAAAAAAGTTTAACAGCCGGCGGTGTGGAAATCAAAAAACGCACGGAGAAAGAAAGTAAAATTGTAAAAATTAGCGAAGTGCAAAATTATGTTTAAGAAATTATACAAACTATTTTCAAACGATATCGGGATAGATCTTGGTACGACTAATACTCTTGTGTATTTGCGCGGACACGGTATCGTAATTAATGAACCCTCAGTTGTGGCTTTGAATTTAAAAACCGGACAAATTGTGGCCGTGGGCGCCGAAGCCAAGCAGATGCTCGGGCGCACACCTCAACATATACGCGCTATCCGTCCGCTGGTGGAAGGTGTAATTTCAGATTATGAAGTTACCGAAGAAATGCTCTCATACCTTATCAATAAGGCTGAAAAAATGTCCAAAAAATTTTTTCGATCGCGCGTGGTCATAGGCGTGCCTTCAGGTATTACTTCGGTGGAAATACGCGCGGTCTATGACGCGGCTGTTTCAGCCGGCGCGCGCGAGGTGCATATCATAGAGGAACCAATGGCCGCGGCCATTGGTATCAAGTTGCCGGTTATGGAGCCATTGGGTTCTATGGTTATTGATATAGGTGGCGGCACGACGGATATTGCGGTTATTTCCTTGGGTGGCATAGTGCGTTCTAAAAATTTAAAAATTGCAGGTGATCGTTTTGACAATGACATAATTTCTTATTTGCGCGACGAGTTCAAGCTTTTAATCGGGCCCAAGACGGCGGAGGCCGTGAAAATCGCCGTAGGTTCGGTTATTTCCACAAAACAGCGCATTGAAGCCACGGTACGCGGCCGTGATTTAGTTACCGGTTTACCGCGCGAGGTCGCTTTAACCGATGCTGATTTGCGTGAAGCCACGGCTTCATCAATTGCCAGTCTAATTGATGGCGTCAAGGAGGTTTTAGAAACAACGCCTCCGGAAATTTTATCGGATATAATGCATCGCGGTATTGTGCTTACAGGCGGCGGGGCGCTCTTACAGGGATTAAATATTCTTTTACAAAATATTTTAAAAATTCCAGTTTACGTGTCAGAAGATCCGCTCACGGATGTTGCTCGCGGTACCGGAGTGGTTTTAGAAAATATAGAGAACTTCCGCGAAGTTCTGGTGCCACTTCAAGATGAATTACCTCCTAGATAGAAAAAATCCGCGCGCCCGCCGGATGCGGGTGTTTCGGATAATCGTTCCAATTTTAATTTTATTGATATTAATTTTACTCTGGTCTTATGCCGGCGGAGTTTTTAAAAGTGCTTCATCCGCGCTTACGCGTCCGTTATGGAAAGTTGGTTTGGGTATAAGCTCTTTTTGGTCCGGATTTACGGCCGGATTACGCGCTAAAAGCGCGCTGGAATCAGAGAACGGCGCGCTTAAGGAAGAAATCGCGGAGTTAAAATTTAATCTCACGGGGTTTGCGGATATTTCTGAGGAAAATGTGCAACTTAAAGAAATTTTAGGACGTGTCGGTTCGCGGGAAGTTGTTTTGGCGGTTGTGCTGGCTAAGCCGGGACATTCTCCCTACGATACTTTGGTTATTGATATAGGTTCCCAGGACGGTGTCGCAGTTGGCGCGCATGTTTTTGCTTCTGGCGATGTATTAATCGGGGATATAAATAAAGTTATGCCAAAAAGTTCTATTATCCGATTATTTTCTTCACCCGGGGAAAAATCCGACATTGTTTTACCCGAGCACGATTTGTATTTGCAGGCCGTGGGGCTGGGCGGGGGAAGTTTTAAAATTTCCGCTCCGCGCGATCTGGAAATTATTGAGGGCGCTGAATTATTATTACCGGGATTTGAACGTCAAATATTGGCAGTGGTTGAAAAAATTATTTCCGACCCGCGCGATCCCGTTAAAACTATATTAGCTACCAGTC